>ERZ772861.566-NODE-566-length-39616-cov-16.620687_pt1 | contig 39616 bp, 36 predicted proteins | sample MGYA00512135_ERZ772861 | MGnify/ENA primary metagenome ERZ772861 (study PRJEB29015, sample SAMEA2737700) | human gut metagenome | biome: human gut; feature: human-associated habitat; material: faeces | place: China | collected 2012 ...
CGCGTAAGTTCGACATTTCGGCTAGGTCGCGTTGGGTCATTGCTGAGCACCTCCCCACTGTTCTGCCATTGCCTGAGCGATAGCAGGAAACGTCTTAGACCGAGCTTTCGCATCGTTCCCGCCATGCTGTATTCCTGCGATTCGTCCGTGTGCTTCCTCAAAATTTATAGGCTTGCCGCTTTTCGTGTAGCCGAGCGGCTCAGGCGGAGGAAGCTGCGTTGTGCGTTCTATTGGCGGCAGTCCTCTTAACCATAAGCAGGTTCGCTTCTTCTGATAGTTTTCGGTGTCACTCGTAGATTTCGCGAAGTAGTAAGGGTGTAAGGTGCAATCGGGCTTGCGAAACAGCGTTGATATAAATCCCGATGGGTTTTCTACTGCGACCCTATCAGCATTTGCGTAGTAGCACTGCATGAAAAATACAGCGGCTTTCGCGAGCTTCCACATACGCTCAACAACCTTTTCGGCGGGCGTGCACCTGAGCGATAAATGCCGTGTTGTGACCCCCGAAAGATATGTACACGGCGGGTGAGCTATCACCATATCCCACTTGCCGACATTGTGTCTAAGACCGTCGCAGGTAGTAAAATCGGTGTTTCCGGTGATGATATCTAAGACATCGCCGCATATATGCCATTCGGGGTGTCCGCCCGAGCATTCCTGCACATCACAGCTATATGCTTCATGACCTCTTTCACGGAATGCTATGCACACCGTCTGTGATTCTTCGCAGGCTATTAGGATTTTCATTGCTGAGCACCTCCTCTTGCTTGTAACCATTCTTCGTACTTTCTCTTGTTCTCGGGGTCTTCATAAAACCTCTTCATCGCCGCGCAGAGGGTCGCCGCAAGCAGTCTGCGCTCTATCTCGGGGACTTTGTCCCAGTCTATCTTCGGCACGGCTCACACCTCCTTCACCGACATTATGTATTCTCCCGCGCGCTTCTCGTCGCGCGCTGTGCGTATCGCGGTTATCACCGACTCGGCTTTCACCGACACTATGCGGGGTTCGCCGTAGTCGGTCGTGAACTCTATTAGGTAGGTTTTCTTCATGTTCATTCACTCCTTTTTTTGCTTACTCTCAGCCATTTTCTGAACCTTGAACTCGTTGTATTTCTGTCGATACATATAGCTCTTGCCGAAGATATTCCACGCCGCTTTGACTACGTTCGGCTCGTATGGGCGTATCTTTTCCAAATCATCAACAGCCTTGTACGAGATCGGACAGCCACAGCAGCCTGTCCGCGTAAGTCCGTATACTTCGTAAGCGTCGGAATACTTAATGCCGTAATGCTCTTTGTACCACGCCTTATCGCTGTCGCTGACGTAGTAGAGAGGTCTGAGCCTGTACTGCCCTGAACTTGTTTCGGTGAAGCATAACGCTGTGTTATCCTTACGCGGTACAGAACGCATACCGCCCTCGTCCCTGCGTTCGCCTGTTATTATCATTTCGTAGTCTTTCTGAACTCTGTGGGCAAGCTGTTTCTTGCAATAGTCACAGCATTTCGCAGATACTTTGAAGTCGGGCGGATATTCGCGAATAAAGTCAAGCATATACTTTGACGAATTGATAACGAGCTGAATGTTCGGCCTCGGTTCACCTGCTGAGTTACAGCAGCACAAGAAGTTTATGGTCGTTTCGCACTTTGGGTAGCGCTCTTTCAGCTCTTTGCGCTTCGCCGCCTTGTCCTCCGCTTGTTCGTATTCATCGTGTATGCTGAGCGGTATGCCCTTTGTCTGCCAGCCGTTAAGCCCTGCGGACATTATCTTCGACACGAACGGTATGCCATGTGTACGACTCGCCTGTACTATATTGACTTTCGGACGATACTCCGTGATCTCGACTCCATACATTTCAGCAGTAGCTTTTACGTGGTCTTTTGTGGCTTTCATTTCAAGCCCCGTGTTAAAAAAGCAGTATTCAACGGGCGGCAGGTCGAAGGTCTTGCGAGTGCGTTCGATAAGATCTATCATTATATCGCTGTCAGCTCCGCCAGAGTACGAGCATATGGCTTTCGGGTGCTGCTTCAAACGCTTAGCGATGATACTCATTATCGCGTTGAATTTTGCAGGTGCGTCAAAATCAGCGTAAGCAGGTCTGTCTGTGTAGACTCTGCTGTGATAAGTATTGCTCATGGGTTCGCCTCCTCCGCCTGTTCCAGTGCCTCGGCTATGCAGAGCGGCTCTGTGTCGCTCCACTCGACTAACGGGGAAACTGCGGCGGAAACTTCCGACCTAAGAACCTTGACGCTGAAGTATTCGCCATTCCCGCCCCACGCCTCAAGCCCTTTTCCGGGGCGTTCGGTGAACGCATATACCGCGCCGTCGCTGTCCTTTGCGATGTATCTGAACCCCAGCAGGTTCAACGCCTTAAAGATCTCGACCTGTTTGTCGGTCAGCGTGATCTCGGGATGAGCGTCAGACCATGCCTGCACACGTCTGATGTGCTCGGCGGTAATCTCTAAATGCCCACATGGCATATCATAAAGTGGGCATGGACAGGTTGAACAATTGTCGAACGTTTTGCACATACGCTGTGCTTCGTGCGCATATTCCAGCGTGTTGTTACAGTTGTATTTTTTCATTGTGGTTTACCTCCTATGTCTTGTTGCGCCCTGATGTGGGGCTTAGTTTTTAGTTGACGTTCTTGTCAACCTTGTCGGCAAAAAAAACAAGCTTTCTTTCTTCTGCGGACAAACGCAGGATACCACAGAGTTTGCTGACCTCCGACGTTTTAAACTCTCTTTTTCCCTGCATTTTGTTATAGAGCGTCTGTCGAGATACCCCTAACTTTTCCGCGATAGCCGTAATAGGTATACGACTGATACTTATTCTATCATTTAGGTATTCTAGGTTCATCATATTCACCTCCCGTCTGTGTTTGAGTTGACGTTTGTGTCACCATCTATATTATAACTCGGGTTTACGAATTTGTCAACTTGTAATTTTCAACAAAAATCACCCTCCAAAGTTGTCTAAAACGTCAACTTTATTTACAACATTGCAAAAACAAGTTGACACGTTTGTAAATTTGTGATACAATGATTTCAGGAGGTTGATAAGTATGACAATCGGCGATAGAGTACGAGCATTACGCATTTCTAAAGGGTGGACACAATCTGAATTAGCTGAGAAAATGGGTTACAAAAGTAAATCGTCAATCGCACATATTGAAAACGGCAGAGATATACCACGTTCTATGGTCGTTACATTAGCTGATATTCTTGATACCTCGCCATCATATTTAATGGGCTGGGAAGATGAGGCTGAATCGCTAAACAGAGAACCGAATCCGCTTGACGAACAAACCATCTTCGACAGATTCGACAACATCAAGCCGCTTGCGCTCAAAAAGTTTCCCATGCTGGGCGAGATAGCCTGCGGCGAGCCGATATACGCAGACGAGGACAAGGAAACTTACGTCATGGCTGACAGCGACATCAAGGCGGACTTCTGCCTAAAAGCTAAAGGCGAGAGCATGATAAACGCGCGCATTTACGACGGCGACCTTGTGTTCATTAAGAAAATGCCGATGGTCGAGAACGGCGACATCGCCGCCGTGATAATCGAGGACGAAGCGACCCTCAAACGCGTTTACTACTACCCCGACCAGAACAAGCTTATACTCAACCCCGAGAACTCAGCGTTCGACCCGCTGGTATACATAGGCGAGGAGCTGAACCACATACACATTCTCGGCAAGGCTGTGTTCTTTATGAGCGCGCTGTGAGAAAATTTAACCATGTAAAATATACTAATTATTTATATATTTTCTTGACAAATTGTGCGAAATGATGTATAATATTGTATAAATCAAACATAGGGAGGAAGTTCTATGGACTTTATAGACCAGATCAAACAGTTTTCTAAGCGCGTTGACAGCCTTAAAGACAGTTTGCCTACTGAGGAAGCTACAAAAACATCTATCATCATGCCTTTTTTCGCACTGCTCGGCTACGACGTTTTCAACCCCGATGAGTTTATGCCCGAGTTTACCGCCGACGTCGGTATCAAGAAGGGCGAAAAGGTAGACTACGCCATACTTAACAACGGCGAACCCGTTATACTTATAGAGTGTAAATGGATAGGTGAACCGCTCGGCAAACATGACAGCCAGCTATTCAGATACTTTGCTACATCTAAAGCTAAGTTCGCTATACTCACTAACGGCAGGATATACAAGTTTTATACCGACCTTGACGAGTGCAATAAGATGGACGAAAAGCCGTTTCTCGAGATAGACATACTAGACATAAAGGAAACGCAGGTAGCGGAGCTTAAAAAATTCGGCAAGTCAAATTTTGATGTAGACTCTATCTTCAATGTCGCTTCTGAGCTTAAATATACCAACGAGTTTAAAGCTGTTTTTGCCGCTCAATTGCAAAATCCTACTGACGATTTTGTAAAGCTGTTTTTATCAAGAGCATACGATGGCGTACGCACGCAGAGCGTAGTAGATAGGTTCAAGCCGATACTTAAAAAGGCGCTTAATAACTACATCACTGAGCTTATGAATGATAAAATAAAGGCAGCTTTAGGCAACCAAGACTTACACGACAGTACTGAACAGACAGAAAATGCCGCCCCACAAGCTGCTGCGGAAACTCCGGCTTCTCCCGAAAAGGTCAGCAAGATAGTAACTACTGAGGAAGAGCTTGAAGCGTTCTTTATCGTCAAGAACCTGCTCAAAGACGTTGCCGACATGAATGATATAACATATAAAGACAACGAGCGTTACATGGCGATACTTTATAAAGGCAAGACAACAAAGTGGATATGCAGATTCTACTTTAATTCTTCTAACAAGTTCCTTATCATTCCCGACAAAGACAAAAAAGAAGTCAAATATCCGATAGCGAATGTTTATGACATAGAGGGTCTTAAAGAGTCTCTTGCAGTTTCTATCAGCAGATTTATAAACTAAGGGGGCACACAGCATGGACGGAATGGTGATAGGCATATGCCTGATAGTTATACTGCTTATCCTTGTTTTGATGATAGTCAAGATAGAGCAGTATATGGAGAGCGTAGACAAGCAGCTCAAAGCGCTCAGCGAACATCTTCTCCGCAAGGACGACCAAAACGACCACAAAGCCGAATAAATGAAAATTCCCCTCCTGCGCTATGCAAGAGGGGAAAATAATAAAAAGCCCCCTACCGACTGCCATCGGTAAGGAGCAAGCACACAAAACCCAGTAACCACAAAGGGCTTTTTCTGCCCTTTTATTATAGCACACTTCGCGCGAAGTGTCAAGGAATAGGAGGAAAAATCATGCCGATCTACAAAATGACTGATAAGAACGGAAAGAACATCAAAAAAGACGGGCTGCAAAAATACCGTGTGCGTATCAACTACACCGACAGCTTCGGCAAGCCGCATCAGATAGACCGCATAGCATACGGCTCGGACGCCGCAAAGGCGCTGGAAATACAGCTTATGCACAAGCAAAGCCAACGGGATATAGCGCCAAGAATGACGATAGGAACCCTTTTCGAGGACTACATCGCCGCCAAACGCACAGAGGTGAGGGAAACATCGCTCGATAAGACAACGAGGATACTCAAGAAGAACGTTATCCCAAAATTTGAAAGCGTGCGGATAGACGCCCTGTCTGTCGCGATGGTGCAGAAATGGAAGCAGGAGCTATCTGAGCAGGGGCTGTCGACTGTGACCAAGAAAAACATATACGGCGAGTTTCGCGCGATGATGAACTACGCCGTCAAAATGGAGTATTTACCCAAAAACGCAGTAGCTGTCGCAGGCAACTTCAAAGCTCCGCTTGAGCCCGAAAAGGAAATGCTGTTTTACACGCCCGACGAATTTCGCAGATACATTCAAGCTGCGAGATCATATGCACAGCAGGGCGAAGAGAACGGCGCGCTCTATGACTGGAATTATTATGTTTTTTTCAACATTGCATTTTACATGGGTATGCGAAAAGGTGAGATATACGCATTGCAGTGGACTGACATCAAGGACGATTACATATCTATCACCAAAAGCGTTGCGCAGAAGCTCAAGGGCGGCGACCGTATCACACCGCCGAAGAACAAGTCGAGCATAAGAACGATACAGATACCGCAGCCCTTGAAGGCGGTCTTGTCGGAGCATTATGAACGCTGCAAGAGCTTTGTTCCGAACTTCAATGATGAAAAATACATCTGCGGCGGTGAGCGTCCTATCCGCGATACGTCGCTGGAAAAGCACAACAAAAGATTTGCCGATATGGCAGGCGTCAAGCGTATCCGCATACATGACTTTCGCCACAGCCACGCTTCCCTATTGGCTAACGAAGGTATAAACATTCAGGAGGTCGCAAGGCGGCTGGGGCACTCCGACATATCAATGACTTGGAACACATACTCGCACTTATACCCACGAGAAGAAGAACGAGCTATAAAGATACTAGATAAAATCGTGTAAAAATCGTGTATAAAAACTAAAACCCCCAGCATTTACTGGGGGTTTTGTGCTATTGGCGGAGAAGGAGGGATTCGAACCCTCGATGAGCTATTAACCCATACACGAGTTCCAGTCGTGCGCCATAAACCGGGCTAGGCGACTTCTCCATATTGCTGTCCATCGGACGATATATATTATATCACACAATATCGCGCTTGTCAACCCCTTTTTTCAAATTTTTTTGAAAAAATAAAAATTTCCGCAGAAAATTCGCTTCCCTGCGGAAATCTATACAGTTATTTACAATTTAAAGTCCGAGAAGCGCGATCAGCGAGTTCTTTCCGCGGAAGCCGACTTCCCTGCCGACACATTCGCCGTCTTTGAAAACCATGAAAGTCGGGATATTCATGACCTCAAACTCGCTCGCGAGCTCGGGGGCTTCGTCAACGTTTACCTTGCATACCTTCGCCCTGCCCGCCAACTCTTCAGCAAGCTCGGCGACTGCGGGTGCTGCCGCGCGGCAAGGCCCGCACCAAGGCGCCCAAAAATCTACCAGTACGGGCAGCTCGCTGTCTATGACCTCTTCGTGGAAATTCTCGGCAAAAAGCTCTATTTCATCCATTTTTATATCCTCCTTTTTTAGGCAATTCGCACGCAATAGTCGCGCGGAGCTGCTTTAAAATATCATTTCCGAAAATCTCTCGTATATACAAAAAAAGCGATGGCAAAAAACCATCGCGTTTTTTTAAGAGCTGATACCCGGATTTGAACCGGGGACCTCATCCTTACCAAGGATGTGCTCTACCGACTGAGCCATATCAGCAAGTGAATCTTTCGTTTTAACTCGTTTAAGTTATCGGTAACTCACAGTTATATATTATACACGAAGATTCACGTTTTGTCAAGGGTTTTTGCAAATTTTATTGTAAACGTTATATGAACTTTACTTTAACAAAATAAATGCGGCAGATTCGGGCGCTACGACTATATTTCCCGTGCGGATCTCGGGCGCGCCGCCGACGGAATAGAGCGTTTCACCGCTGATCTTGAGCGGCAGTGCGAAACTTTTCGCCGCGGGGTTGATGATGACCATTATCTGCTCGCCCTCGGCGGTGCGCTTGTAGACCATCGGGTAGCCCGAGGACACAAACTCTATCGCGCCGTTGCTTTGCAGCGCCTTGTGCTCGCCGCGCAGCTTGATGAGCCTGCGCACCTCGCTCAGCAGCGAGTTTTCGTCCGCCAGCTCGCCCTCAGCGGTCGGGCGGTCTTCGGCGGGGTCGATGGGCAGATAAAGGCTTTCCGCCGCGCCGTCTGAAAAGCCCGCATTCGCCGCCGCGCTCCACTGCATAGGCGTGCGCGAACCCGTCCTGCCGAATCCGCCCTCTTTCGAGGTCAGCCCCTCGACGTACCTCATGCCGATCTCGTCGCCGTAGTAAATAAATGGCGCTCCAGGCATTGAAAGGAGAAAAGCAAACGCGACTTTCATCTCGTGCGGGTCGAGGAAACGGCGCATTCTGTCCATATCGTGGTTGCCCGAGGGTATGCAGATCAGACCCTTGCCGTCTGTCTTTTTATAGTTCTCGATGTATTTTTTTACAAATTCGTCCGCCGAGCCTTTGCCTCTGCGCGAGAAGTAGGGTTCGTCGCAGCGGAAAAGATCGTTGTAGTGCGAAGGGCCGAAGTGCAGGAGAAAGTCCATATGAAAGCCGCCAAGCAGCGATTTGTCAGGCTCGCCCCACTCGGAGATCATCGCGGCTTCGGGGTATTCGGCGTCGAGGAACGCGCGGAAATCCTGCCAAAGCTTTACAGTCGCAGCGCCGTCGGGGTCATTTTTCACGAGCGAGCCCGCCATGTCAACGCGGAAACCGTCGCAGCCGTTCGAGAGCCAAAAGCGCATTACGTCCTTCATCGCCTCGCGAGTCGCCATCGGCGCAGGGTCTTCGGGGGCCTGCTGCCAGCCGCGCGTGTGGTTGGCGTAACCGTAGTTGAGCGCGGGCTGGTGGGTGAAGAAATTGACGGCGCAGCTGCCGTCGCGGTCGCAGCAGCCGCGGATACTGCCCAATCCCTCGGGCGCTTCCCAAATGGTGTTCGTCCAGATGTAGCGGTCAGAAAACTCGTTTTTCGTCGGCTCACAGCTGCGTTTAAACCACTCGTGGTCGATGGAGGTGTGGCCGGGCACTAGGTCGAGCAGGACGTGCATTCCACGAGCGTGTGCCTGTTTGAACAGCTCAAAAAGCTGCTCGTTCGTGCCGTAGCGCGGCGCGGCTTTCATGTAGTCGGCGACGTCGTAGCCCGCGTCCATAAAGGGCGACTCGAAGCAGGGGTTGATCCAGACCGCGTTGCAGCCTATGGATCTTATGTAGTCGAGCTTTTCGATGATGCCATCAAAATCGCCGATGCCGTCGGCGTTGGAGTCTTTAAAACTCTGCGGGTATATCTCATAAAATACAGCATTATTGAGCCATTTCGGCATAATTGTACTTCCTTTCGATTACAGTTTTGTTGGTGTTAGTCATGCGTATTTGCTGATGCAAACGTATTTTTTTCATTAAATATACACTAATTCGGTGGATATGTCAAGCAGTTTGCAGGGTTTTCTTTGCAAAATAATTGTGAATACGGTAAAATAAAAGCAGCGTTTCGGCGGTGAACGTCAAAGCGCTGCTCAGGTTTATTCGGTTATAACGGGCGCGCAAATGGCAATGTATGTAATTACACTGAGCACGCAGAACGCGCCGACCAGCAGCGTCAACACGGCGGATACCGCCTTGACCGCGCAAAGGTGCTCGTTATTCTTGCGGATATTCATGAAAAGTCCACAGAAAATGGAAGTTATTATCACAGTTGGCGTTATGTAGCGGAAATTCATCGTGCAGGTGAATGGGTAATCATAGCACATCTTGAAATAATTGAATATCATCGAGATGTAGAAAAAGCCGAAAAGCGTTTTTTCGACCGGTCTCATCTCGCACTTTTTGACGATCATGACAACCATCAGCAGCAGGAAAACTGCCGCCAACGCAATGCCCAGCCAGAAAAATACGCGCGTTGCCGTGAGCATATACGGCGTGTTCTCGAAGGTCGTTTCGTTGACGCTTTCGCTGAACAGCGAGTTTTTGAAGAGCGCTATGATCGGGTTGTACTCGTTGTAGCCCGTCAGCTCACCCTTGTCGTCATAGCAAAGCCATTGCTCAAAAACGCTCTTGAACTGCTCGCTCGAGAAGTCGGTCAAGCGGTCTTTGAATGAACGGTCGCCAATGTACTGCATTACCGTATTTGGCATTTCCTGCACATATGTTATCGGCACTTTCCACTTAATGTAATTGCGTATCTCAAACCAAAGTCCCAGCGGAACGCAGACAACGCCGAAAGCGGCGAATTGTCCGATAAGGTGAAGCCAGTCGGTGCGTATTTTCTTGATAAACACTGCCAGAAATACGAGTGCAATGGCCGGTGCGACAATAGCGGCGGAAAGCTTCGTCATCATGCCGAGTCCGACGCAGAGCGCTATTTTGAGAATATTTGCATATGTTTGGTTATCGTACCAGTTGAGCGTACAGAGCACCGCGCCCATCATGAACGCTGCGGAGAGAACGTCGTTGTTGATCGCGCCCGACATCAGAATAAACGCGGGGTGGAACGAGATCATCAGCAGCGGAACGTACAGCGCCATATTTTGCAATTTAAAGCGGCGAAGCAGTTTGTACGCCGTTATCATGATGCACATTGCGTAGAAAAGCGTGAGCGTTTGCAGCGATTCGCGCGCGGGGTTGTGGCCGACGCCGAGGACATTTTCGTTTATGTCGATCCAAAACGCGCAGATGATGTGGTGCAGCGGCGGGTGGCAAAACTGCCAGACCTCGCGCACGTCGAAATTCGGCAGGGCGCGGTGGGCGATGAGGTACTCCATGTACGCCGCGTGGCCGCTGTCGCCGCCGAAAACGTGGACATCGTTCTGCCGCGTGTAGACGGACGTGTTGAAAACATAGTGAAACTTTACCAAAAAACCGATGGCAAAAATGAAAAGAGCGTTGAGCTGCGTTTGAAATTTATCGGTATTTGCGCACGCGTACAGCACGCTAACTACCGCTATCCCGCCGACAAGCATCCAAAGCCCCTTGTCGGTCGCCTGCGAAAACCTTTTAGCGCCGACGTAATCGAGAAAAGCCGCCGACAAGCCGAAAACGCACGCCTGTATTTTGCCAATTTTGCCGCGTTTATACATTATATAAATGCCGATCAGCACAGTCAGCAACACACCGAAGCTCTCCATGTACAGCGCGTTCGGCGGCACATTTTCAGCCGCGCCGAGGTAAAACGGGTTCAGCAGCAGGCAGACCAGCAGCGCGCAGACGTAGGGGTGCGCGGCGATACCTTTTATAAAGGCGTCGGTTTTCGCAGCGGAAATGCCCCAACGCTCACTTCGACTCATGGTACTCCTTCTCGGTATTAACATTCCAAATATTGGATCTATCAGTAGAACCCGCCTTAATTGCCTTTGCGGCATTGATAGATGTCAACATTGAGTGATCCATATTGTTGTAACGGTGCTGACCATTTCTTCCAACGCAGAAAAGATTTTCAAAACCATCGAGATAGTCAACCACTTTATCGAAGTGCTTGTAAGTGTCAAAATATGCAGGATATGCCTTTTTTACACGTTCGCGATGCGCGTCGAGCACTGCGCCCTTCTTGATAACGCCCATCTTGATAAGTTCTTTTTTCGCAAATTCGATGCACTCGGCATCGTTCATGTTCCAGAAATCGTCGCCCTCGGCGCAGAAATATTCCAGTCCTATCCAAACAGTTTCGGCGGGGTTCTTTACCATATATGGCGACCAGTTGTTGAATATCTGTATTCTGCCAAGTTTTACGCCCTTATCCTGCACATATATCCAGCAATCAGGAACGATATTGCCGAGTGTGCGCTTGTTCGTCTTGTTTTTCAGCTCAAGTTTGTTGACAAGCAGGCCGACGGTGACAAAATCGCGGTACGGCAACCCCGCTGCGATCTTCTGTATTTTGGCATTTTTCTCAGCATTTACGCCGTGCATACCACCAATGAGGTCTTTGATCGGCATCGAGGAGATAAAAATATCGCCCTCAATGGTCTTTTCGCCCTGCGGTGTACTGCAAACTACCGAGCGAATGCTGCCTTTTTCGGTGTTTATGCGGGTGACCGAGTGCTCGAAGAGTATCTCGCCGCCCATTTCTTGCGCCTTTTTGCCGACCAGCTCCCAGAGCTGACCCGGGCCGTACTTCGGGTACCAGTACTGCTCGATCAGCGAGGTCTCGGCATTGGCATTATTTTTCGTACCGACCAGTTTTGAGAACATGTCCTTGATTATAGCAGTTATCGAGAGCCCCTTTACGCGCTGAGCGCCCCAGTCCGCCGAGATCTCGCGCGGGTGTCTGCCCCAAAGCTTCTCGGTGTAGCCCTCGAAGAACATCGAATAGAGCACTTTTCCGAAGCGATTGATGTAAAAGTTCTCCAGATTTGTTTCAGGCAGCTTGTAGACACACGAACCAAGGTAGCTGAAACCGGCTTTCATTGTCGTCAAAAAGCCCATATTTTTGATCGTATTCCAGTTCATGGTCACCGGATAATCAAAAAAACAGTGATTGTAGTAGATTCGCGAAACGCGGTCGCGCACGAGCATTACCTCGTCCTGCTTTTCGGGGTCGGGGCCGCCCTTTTCCAGCGGTTTTTCCCTGCCAAGCAGCTTGTCGTCGAACGCGGGCTTGCCTTGAACGGGCATGAGGTCGCTCCACCACTTCATGATCTCGTCGTCTTTTGAGAAAAAGCGATGTCCGCCGATGTCCATGCGGTTGCCGTTATAGCGTACCGTCTGAGAAATTCCGCCAAGCACTCCGCTTTCTTCCAGCACAGTGACGTTAAACTGCTCGTTTCCGCCGTCGCGAAGCAGTTCGTAAGCCGCAGTAAGACCCGCAGGGCCGCCGCCAATAATTACTACATTTTTCATGATCTAATCTTCCTTTCAATTTTTTATTTTTGTCATTTCATCAGTTGCAATTTTTTCAGCCGTTTCATCGGCATCTTTATTATAAAGAAGGTACTTTCTGGCAAAGAAGTTCCAAAAGAACGCCACGCCTGTCGCCAGAACTTGTCCAATAAGGTAATATTTGTCGGACGGTATCAGTCCGCTAAAGATCTGCTTGTCAGCAAGCGGTTTATCAAATATCCATATCAGACCTTGATTTATGCCGAGTCCGACTACGCCTATCAGCGCAAACGCTGTAAATTCAGCCGCCTTGTTCTTTATCGCTTTTTTGTCAAAAACCCAGTAAGTTGAAATTATGTAATTTGTGACTAGCCCGCCGATAAATCCAAAGGCGTTCGCAAGGTTGGCATTCATGCCGCAAAGCTCTTTCAGAAGTATCAAAATGAGGTACTGCACGACCGTTGCGCCGCCGCCAACAAACACATATCGAAAAAATTGTATAAATGTGTTATCTGTTTTGCCCGCAATAACTTTCTTTATATCCATTCGCGTAACCCGCCTTCTTAAATTTCACATGTTTTATTATAGCATATTTCGTGTAAAATTGCAAGTGTTTCCGACAGATTTTATGCATTTTAACAATAAAGCGCGGACATTTCTGCCCGCGCCATTACCTTGTTCTGCACATTTTTCTTTTTATTTCATCAAACCGTGTAAACACACAAAATGTGATCGCCGAGATCCAGTCCTATGTCGTCGCCGACCGCAAAAACGTAGACCTCGTAAACCATGTCGCCGTCCACAGTTATCGTGCCGCTGCCTATCGCCTGCGCGCCGCTCTCTGCGGCAGCACTTCCACCGCTCGAATAGTAGCTCTTTCCGCCAAATTCGATCGTTCCGAGATGGCTCAAAATATCAGATTTATCCTGCTGACTTATCTCGACCGTCGGCGGGGTAACGCTCCTCGGCTCGTCCCAAGCGGTCAGCGCCGCCGTCGCATAGTGCTCGGGCTCTTGCGCCTCCGCTTCAAAAACGATGCCCTCGCCGTCGCCGAGGTCAACCGCCAGCCGCGTGTCCGCCGAGCCGCTTTCTGCCTCGTAAACCCACATCGCGATGTTCTCCTCACCATTGATGCACGCCGTGCCGCCTGCGAGCAGGTCGCCGTAAGAATTTTGCGTGGTGAACGTGTTGTAATACGTCCGACCAGCATAGTCTATACTTACAGAATTGTCTATAATTTCCGCTTTGTAATCCGAATCAAACTCGATAAGCGAATCTGCCGCCGTCAGACCATCGTCAAAAAGCTTGTCGATCGTAAAAGTCACGCTCGTGATCTCGTCGGTCAGTTCGATCTGCACCGCTTCGCTGTCCGCATCATTGTTGCTCAAAACGCTGGTTTTTGCTGTGGAATCGGGATCTTTCTTGTCGCTCTTCGAGCTTTCGTCCGGCGATTTCACTTTTGAAGTCGCAGTAGTGGTCTGCGTGCCAATGTTCTCATTGATCTGAGAAAAAACGGTATCTGCCTGCCTGTTTCTGTCAGCAGAATTGTCCGTGCCGCCGCCAACTGTTTCCAATTTACTGCCGCCAAGATTCACAAAAATGCCAACGCAGACCGCAGCGACCGCAGCCGCAGCCGGCAGTGCGACCCATAATTTGCTCAGCCCGCCTGTTCGTACCTCTTCTGTCTGCTGTTCCTCGATTTTCCTCAACAGATCGTCGGTGACCTGCTTGCGCGGCTTCATCTGATCGTGAATGTTTTTTATTAAATTATTCAAAATAATCACGCTCCAGTCTGTCTTTTAACAGCTGTCTGCCGCGCGACAGCCTTTTTCTTACATTATCGTACTTAATATCCAAAGTTTGAGCAATAAGCTCAGCCGGCATATTCTCAAAGTAATACAAATATATCGGAATTTTGTAGCGCGGTTTCAAATCTCTCAAAGCGTCCAACAGCCTATTTTGCTCCTCAGTTTCGCAGGTGAACTTGTCGACCTCTTCAGTGTTGTCCAACGATACGGTATGCGTATGCCAAGGACTTAGATTATACCTTTTGCATATGACAACAGCCGTTCTGATAAGCCAAGCCTTGCGATGCTCCTCACTTTCAAAAGCCGGATTTTTCCTGTGGTACGTCAAAAAAACGTCTTGAAAAACATCGTCTGCCTCTGATCTATGTTTAAGCTGGGTAAGCGCAATGCCGTAAACCATATTCTGATATTTTTGTATAATTTGAGAGATGTCAAGTTCAGCGATTCCGGAATCAGCCGTTTGCATAAGGACATTTCAACTCCTCTCAATTATAATTCCGCAAAAACGGCAAAACTGTGACAAATTTTCTGCAAAAAAACCGCCGAACTTTTTTGAACGGCGGTAATTTGTTTGATTTATTTGGAATTATTCAGCAGTGCTGTCATTATTCGCATTTTCGTCCTCATCGGTCTTGTCGGCGGGCTTATAAGCGTCGCCCATAAGCTCTGTCATTTTCTGGTCATAAGCGGCCTGAACATCGTAATCCATAAATTCAGAGGGGTCAAGCTCGCCCTTCATCAGCTTTTCGAAGTTGCTGCCGTCGATCTTTTCGTGCTTCATGAGGTAGTGCGCGATCAGCTCAAGCTTATCCATATGCTCGCGAAGCAGTTTTTCGCAATCGTTGTAAGCGTCCTCGACGATGCTGCGGATCTCGTTGTCGATCTCAGCCGCAACATTTTCCGAATAGCTTGGGGTGGAGCTGTAATCTCTGCCAAGAAAAACCTCATGTTCTCCGCGTCCGTAAACCACAGGGCCGAGGTTGTCGCTGAAACCGTAGCGTGTGACCATGTTTCTCGCAGTAGCTGTCGCACGCTCGAGGTCGTTCGAAGCACCGGTGGAAATATCGTCCAAAATCAGCTTTTCGGCAACACGTCCGCCAAGCAGAACGATTATATTTTCAAACATCTCGTTCTTTGAAACGTAAGATTTATCCTTTTCAGGAATACTCATGGTAAATCCGCCGGCCTGACCTCTCGGGATAATCGTAACGTGGTGTACCTTATCCTGGGTGGGGCAGAAATATGTGCATATCGCGTGACCGCCCTCGTGGTACGCTGTGAGGCGCTTTTCGGCGGGGGTGACAACGCGCGACTTCTTCTCAGGGCCGGCAACGACCTTGATAGCAGCTTCTTCCATTTCGGCGCGTGTTATAGCCTTTTTATTTTTGCGAGCCGCCAGCAGCGAAGCCTCGTTTACGAGATTTTCCAGCTCTGCTCCGGTGAAACCGACCGTGCTCTGCGCAATGGTCTTGAGGTTTACATCGGGAGCGAGCGGCTTGTTGCGCGTGTGAACTTTCAGAATTTCCTCTCTGCCCTTAACGTCGGGAGGACTTACCAAGATCTGTCTGTCAAAACGTCCCGGACGGAGAAGCGCAGGGTCGAGAATGTCGCTGCGGTTGGTCGCCGCCATTACGATGACAGAGTCGTTGTCCTCAAATCCGTCCATTTCAACCAGTAACTGGTTGAGCGTCTGTTCACGCTCATCATGACCTCCGCCAAGACCCGCGCCGCGCTGTCTGCCGACCGCATCGATCTCATCGATGAAGATGATCGCGGGAGCATTTTTCTTAGCCTGCTCGAAGAGGTCACGAACACGCGATGCACCAACGCCGACGAACATCTCAACGAAATCCGAGCCCGAGATCGAGAAGAAATCAACACCCGCCTCGCCCGCAACTGCGCGCGCAAGAAGAGTTTTACCGGTACCCGGAGGGCCCATCAGCAGCACGCCCTTAGGGATACGCGCGCCGATCTCATTGTACTTTTTATTATTTTTAAGAAAATCTACAATTTCCTGAAGCTCAGCCTTTTCCTCGTCTGCGCCCGCAACATCGGCAAAAGTCGCCTTTTTCGAGTCGGGGGCTTTCTTCGCATTCGTCTTGCCGAAGCCCGACATCTTGCCCGCGCCCGCGCTCCGCATCATCCACACGAAGAAGAAGATCATCACGCCGAGCATCAGCAGCGTCGGTATCAGATTGAGCCAAAAACTGTTGTCCGAAATGGGCACAAGGTCGTATTTCAGCGGTTTTTTCGGGTTTTCCGCGTCGTAAAGCTTACGGTAATTAGAAGCATCTTCCGAGCCAAGCACTTCGTTTACAAAAAGGTTGACATTAGGAACAGTGTAAGTTTCTTCCTTGTCAGAATCTTTCAGCTTATAGGTCAACTCGCCCGAGTTAAGATCAAACTTAAATTCTGAGACCTGCAACTCGTCGAAATACCGCATGACCTTCGAGTACTGGGTGTCGTCCTTCTGCTTGCCCATCGATGTGAGGGCGTAGACCATTCCGCCGATCAGCGCGACAGCCACCAGAAGGTATATTATAAACGATCTCGATCCATTATTTTTCAATTCAGCACTACCTTTCCTTATCGGCCCCGTTTGGCGAACCGCGCCGAAGCCTGCGCAAATCATTTATATATTGTATACTATATTTGTGACAGTTTTATGAAATTTTGCAGTGTAAAACGGTTTTTGTTGAATTATCAACTGCAACGCGCTCCGCAAAGCCATATCCTTCCACAAATATCAAGCCGTCATCGTCGGTAATTACGACCATTTGTGCACGTTCGTGGGGCGGAGCATACGCCTGCGCGAGTTTTTTAACAGAACTTGTAAACCCACGGCCGATCAGCTTGATCTTATCGCCCGTAAGCTTGCCGCGCGCCACCATTTCACCTTTTATTTTACCATAATCAGCAATGAAGTTTGTTACCTTTTTATGAATATTTGAATCATATTGCAAATTGTGTGTAATATTCAGTAAAATGTTTTTTTCAAAAATTTTATAATTGCCGTCACCGTGCAAAATAACTGAGGTCTGCTCGATTTGCGTGCCTTTGTTTGGCTTAACTGCAAATAATTTGCCGCCGCTGGTGTACGCTTCAACGCCCCCGCCCGCGGAAATTCTGCCGCCCGTCGTGCACAGCTCGCGCACGCGTTTCACCATCTCGCGCGAGGTGTCCGCGCCCGCCTCTTTCAGCAACCGCATGACGGCCCTGCCCGAAAGCGCAGAGTGTGCCGCCGCTATTGCCGCGCAATCCAGCCCGCCGCCCGAATACGCCGACTCGAAAAGCTCGTCTGCCATACCTTTAATAAAGGCGGCGTCCTCACGCAGATTGTCCAGAGTGCCGCTCATAGTCTTTTCCAGCGATGGATTTATTTGCCGAAGCTGTGGTACAACGTTGTGCCTAATTCTGTTTCTCGTGTAATCATCTGTCAGATTGGTAGAATCCGTCACCCAATCCACGCCGCGCTCGCTCAAAAATTCCTCTATCTCAGCACGGCTGCACTCGATCAGCGGGCGGATAATTTTTCCGCGCACCGGCGGTATCGAAGCCAGCCCCGTTATGCCAGTGCCGCGCGCGAAGTTGAAGATCGCCGTTTCAATGCAGTCGGAAAGGCTGTGCGCCGTCGCGATCTTGTCGCAGCCCATCTCATCGAAAATTTGGTAGCGAAGTATTCGTGCGCCTTCTTCTACCGATTTGCCCAACTTCTGTGCGTATTTCTTAGCGTCCACACGCCTAACTTCTATCGGCACGCCCAGCTTTTGGCATATTTCAACGCAGTAACACTCGTCGCGCAGACTTTCCTCGCCGCGAAGCTGGTGGTTGATGTGGCAGGCGCGCACCTGCGGGAAAATTTCGTGCAAACACAAAAGGAGAGCCACGCTGTCCGCGCCGCCCGAAAGGCAGCAAAGCACGCTCTCCTCCGTATTCGCCATATGGTATTTTTCTACTGTATTTCTAACTTTTTCTATCATATCAGCGGTCTTCTCTTCTCATGTCAATGCCGCGGAAAAGCGTGTACTCGCCGATCCACGAAAGATTTACAGTATCTGTCTGTCCATGACGGTTTTTGGCAACAATACACTCCGCCACCGACTGATTTTCAGCCGTTTTTTCGTAATAAGCGTCGCGGTAAAGGAAAATTATGATGTCCGCGTCCTGCTCGATAGAGCCCGATTCACGCAGGTCTGAGAGCATCGGGCGCTTGTCCTCGCGCTTTTCCGAACTACGCGAGAGCTGCGAGAGCGCGATGACCGGCACGTTCAGCTCTTTCGCCATCAGCTTGAGCTGTCGCGTGATCTCCGATACTTCGTTTACACGGCTTGAATGTTGGTTCGGCGATTCCATAAGCTGTAAATAGTCGATAACAACAAGTCCCAGATTTTTCAAGCGGCGCAGCTTCGCCTTCATCTGCGGCACAGTTATGCCCGCGCCGTCGTCCAAATAGATCGGCAAGCGCGAAAGTTGGTCGGTCGCCGCGACAAGTTTATCCCAGTCCTCGGGTTCAAGGTTGCCCGAGCGCAGCGAATTGTTGTTGACAAGCGCTTCCGAAGCCAGCATACGCGTTACGAGCTGCTCCTTGCCCATTTCGAGCGAGAATATCGCTACATCTTTTTGCGAGCTTTTACACATATTAACAGCTATGTTGAGCGCAAATGCAGATTTACCCATCGCAGGGCGCGCCGCCAGGATTATAAGGTCGGAATTGTTAAGACCGTTCGTCACGGCGTCGAGCTGTCCGAAGCCCGAGCGCGCCGACTGGTGCTTGTCCGCGTCTTCTCCACTTATCTCCTGCAAATGGTTATAAGCGTCAATAATTACATTTTCTATGCGCGTCAGACCCTGCACTTCATTGTGACGAATGTCGAAAATGCTCTGTTCCGCGCGGTCTAGCAGCGCCGAAGCTTCCTCCGTGCCCTCGTTCGCCTTTTCGATTATGTCATTGGCAATGTTTACTAGTCTGCGGACGTGGTATTTTTCGTCAATTATTTGGCAGTATGTTTCAATATTGGCAGTAGACGGAACGGCTTCCATCAGACCCGAAAGGTAGGTCTTCGCCATCGCCGAAGTTTCAAAAACGCCCGCCGTTACCGCCTCGTTGATTACGGTTATGATGTCCTCGGTGCGGTTGTCGGCGAACATTCGCATGATTATCGCGAAGATCTGCTGATGTATCGGCGTGTAAAAACTCTCGGGTTTGAGAATTTCCACCACTTTTGGCAGAGCCGAAGGGTCTAACAGCACACCGCCGAGCACCGCCTGTTCCGCCTCGGGCGCGTAGATCGGCTTCCTGCCCGAAAGCTGCGTAAACGCTTCGTTAAAGCCCTCAGCCATTATCCCTCGACCACCCTGACGGTCAGCTTGCAGGAAACGCCCTGCGACATTTTTATGGTCGCCTCAAAGTCGCCGAAGCTCTTGATCTCGCTGTTCATGACGATCTTTTTCTTGTCGATCTTGATGCTGTGCTGCTTCGCGATGGCTTCCGCAACTGCGGAGGTCTTTACCGCGCCGAAAAGCTTGCCGCCCTGACCCGCCTTTGCGGTGATGGTTACGTCCTTGCCCTCGAGCGCCGCCGCGATCTTCTCGTTCTCAGCCTTTTCAACGTCTAATTTGTGCTGCTCGGAAGCCTTTTTGCCCGCAAGCTCGTTAAGATTTTTCGCGCTAGCTTCAACGGCAAGACCGTTTTTCAGAAGGAAGTTTCTGGCATATCCCTCGGCAACATTAAGCGTGTCGCCCGCTTTTCCCGAGCCTTTAACATCTTTTACAAGAATTACTTTCATGATTTATACATCCTTTCGTCAATTATTTCTAATATATTCATCTATTGCAGATATGAGCTGCTTCTTAGCGTCGTCCATATCTGTATTAAGCTGGCAAGCTGCCATTTCATGGTGACCGCCGCCGCCCATAGATTCCATAATTACCTGAACGTTGTACCGTCCCAGACTGCGCGCCGAAATGTTTACCTTGCCCCCTAGCTCGTAGAGCACGAACGAAGCGTTCACGCCCGAGATCTCGAGCATCTCGTCAGCCGCTTTCGAGGCAGCCACGCGGATATTTGAGAACGTGCCGTCGGCGTGCGCAATAGCGCATTTGCGGTAAATTTCGGAAGAATTGATGATCGCAGCCTTTTGTCTGTATGTTTCCATCGAGTTTGCAAACAGCTTTTTGACAGCTATGGTATCTGCACCCAGTTTGCGCAGGTACGCCGCCGCTTCAAAAGTTCGCACACCAGTGTTCATAACAAAACTCTTTGTGTCGAGCATGATACCCGCCATTAGAACCTCAGCCACCTGCGGGCAGATCTTGAGGTCGCCGGGGAAATACTCCAGCAGCTCCGCCACCATTTCAGAAGCCGAGGAAGCCGAAGGCTCGTGGTAGAAAAGGTCGCTCTTCTCTATCGCCTTGACCATGAGTCGGTGATGGTCGATAACGGCCAAACAGCTTGCTTTTTCCAATAGTTCCTTTGAGTCCACAAGGTCGGGATTGTGCGTATCGGTGATGATAAGCAGGGTCTCCTCGTTCATCTTGGAAAGGCCTTCCTGTGGAGATATATAATAGTTCTTTATACTGTTTTCTTCTATGTAGTCGATCATCAGATGCGCAAGATTTCGCTCTTTATCGACAACGACATAGCATTCCTTGCCCATAGCTTTGACCGCTGCGCAGATGCCCGTTGCCGAGCCGATACTGTCAAGGTCGCCGTATGTGTGACCCATTACCAGCACGCGTTCGTGCGAATTCACAAGTTCAACCAGCGCGTTTGCCACCATGCGCGACTTCACGCGAGTATTGCGCGAAATGCCCTTTGAAAGCCCGCCGTAAAACTCGTAGCCGTTTTCCGTGCGTACAGCCGCCTGATCGCCGCCGCGTCCTAAACACATATCAAGCGCCTGCTTGGCGTACTTCTCGCTCTCGGCAAGGTCGCCCGCCTGATGGCCAACGCCAATGGAAAGTGTGATGTTCGTGCGCTCGCCGACAGTTATCTTGCGCGCCTGCTCTAGTATCTCAAAGCGTTTGTCGATTATCAGCTGAAGATACTGTTCTTCCATTATAACGTAAAATCTGTCATTGCCCGCGCGCCGCGAGATGGCAGTAGTGCCGTCGATGAAATTCTCTATCAGCCGCTCAATGCTTACCAAAACGTGCGCTTTTTCGCTTTCGCGCAGGTTGCTGATAAGCTCTTCGTAGTAGTCGATCATGACGATTATCACCGACTGGCGCGTTTGGCGGAAGCGGTAATCCAGCTCGACAAACTGCGTTTTGTCGGCAAAATACAGCATCGACATATCGCCGCCGTGGTCTGTATGCACGGCGTGGACATCGTAAAAGCGCTCATTATAGCATACTGTATCGCCTTCGCGGCTGTAAATTCTATCCATATCAAGCTTGAAAAGCTCGGTAATGTCTAGCCCGTAAGCCTCTTCCTCAGAGTAAACGCGGCGGCCGAAAAGCCTGTTGTACCACACTATGCAGTTGTTTTCGTCAATTATCACGGCAGGCGCGGGGAAATTCAGCAGCGATTCTTTCTCTGTTTTATTTATCATCGCGGCAGTTTTGGCAATGTACTTTTTGGTAGTACTGCCAAAGAATACATATTCCAGTACCAGCAGCAGCGCCGCTATCACCGAAACGACAAAGAGCGCTTTGCCTTGCGTCTGCGTTCTGGGCACTTGATACAGCATAAATGAAGCTATCAGCGAAGCTGCTGCGGAGATCGCCGTTGTCAGCTTGATAATTATCTGCAAGCCCGATGTTCCCTTCATAAGTTCACATTCCTTTCAGCGACCGAATGTTTAGTCGTTTATTTCCATCATGATAGGCAGTATCATTGGATTACGCTTGGTTTTCTGGTAGATATAGTCAGAAAGCACGTCTTTCATCTTCGTCTTTATCGCGTTCCACTCGTGCATATCCCTATCGAGGCAGTTCTGTAAGGTCTGCGTGAGCAACTTTTTGGAATTTTCCATCAGCTCTTCACTCTCGCGAACGTACACAAATCCGCGCGACACGAGGTCGGGGCCTGCGAGTATCTCGCCCGTCATTCTGTCCACCGTCGCGAAGCAGATTATCAAGCCGTCCTCCGCGAGGTGCTTTCTGTCGCGCAGGACGATAGCGCCAACGTCGCCGACGCCCAGACCGTCTACCAGTACGTTGCCCGCGGGCGCAGTGCCGGTGATCCGCATATCCACGCCGTCCGTTTCGATGACCGAGCCGACGCTCGCGATCATGATGTTCTCTTCGGGTATGCCGACGGACATCGCTGTCGCCTTGTGCTTCATAAGGTGCTTGTATTCACCGTGCACGGGTATGAAGAATTTGGGCTTTGTGAGAGAAAGTATCAGCTTTTGCTCTTCCTGACACGCGTGACCCGAAACGTGCACCTCGTACATTGATTCGTAGACCACGTCCGCGCCCTGACGAAGCAGGTCATTGACAACTTTGGTAACGAATTTTTCATTGCCCGGTATGGGGTTCGCCGAGATTATGATGAAATCGTTCGGGGTTATAGTCACGTTTCTGTGCTCGCCGCGCGCCATTCTCGTTAGCGCAGACATTGCCTCGCCCTGGCTGCCCGTTGTCACGATGCAGACCTTGTCGGCGGGGTAGCGCGAGAGCATTTCGATGTCAATAAGAAGTCCGTCAGGGATTTTCAGGTAGCCCAGCTCGATGCCCTTGCCGATGACGTTGACCATGCTTCTGCCCGAAACTGCGACCTTTCTGCCCGTGCGCGCCGCGATGTTCACGATCTGCTGTACGCGGTGGATGTTCGAGGCGAATGTCGCGATTATAACGCGCCTGCCCTCCGCCTTTGTGAACAGCTTTTCAAAGCTTTCGCCGACCTTGCGCTCGCTCATCGTGTAGCCGGGGCGCTCGGAATTGGTTGAATCTGACATAAGCGCCAGCACTCCCCTGCTGCCCAGTTCAGCAAACCTCGCGAGGTCTATCACCGAGCCTTCTATCGGCGTGTAATCGACCTTGAAGTCGCCGGTGTGGATAAGCACGCCCGCAGGTGTGTGGATAGCCATGCCGACCGCGTCAGGTATAGAATGGTTGACGCGGATAAATTCGACAGCCATACAGCCGAAGCGTATAGTTTTGCGCGGTTCGGTCGGCATAAGTCTGGCAGAATTAAGCAGACCGTGCTCCTTGAGCTTGCCCTCGACCAGACCGAGCGTGAGTCTTGTGCCATAAACAGGCACATTTATCTTTCTTAGGAAATACGGCAGAGCGCCAATGTGGTCTTCGTGGCCGTGAGTAAGTACGATACCGCGAAGTTTATCCCTATTCTGCTCAACATAGGTAAAATCAGGTATAACAATATCAACGCCAAGCATTTCGCTGTCGGGGAACGCCAATCCGCAGTCGATTATGAACATATCGTTGCAGCACTCGATTACGGTGAAATTCTTGCCGATCTCGTTCAAACCGCCCAGAGGGATTATCTTGACGGGGGTGCGGCGCTGTTCACGCGGTTTCTGATCTCTGCGCTGATTTTTTGTGCGGTTCGCAGGCACAAAATTAGCGTTATTTGCCAAGTTATCGCGTTCCTGCCTATTCTGACGGTCGCGCTTAGGCTGTTCGCCGCGCTGACGGCGCTGTACGGGTGCGCCAAGCACGCTCAGCGGCGAAAACTTCTTCTGCGTTTTGTCTGCACCTATCAGTTTATCGAGCGAATTGCCCTCATTTCTGCGCTTTTCGGGTGAATTTTCGCGCACATCGCGGTTATCACGGGCACCGCGGTAGCGATTTTTTGATTTATTCTGAACACTCATTCCATAAAATGCCGATCGACGCTAGAATTTACAGCATATTCTCAGGCGTTCAAGCGGCATAACTCTCCTTTCCCAGTTACATTAAATTACAATAGTTACAACAATGTACAGCCGAAACGTTTTCCGACTGCAAATTTCAAATATTTTCACGTTACAAAATTCTAAAAAGCCCGACTGTTTGCGCCGTATCGGCAAAAATTGGATGAACAAAATAGTGTGACTAAACAGCCAGTTTTTGGCGCAGACCGCATTCCGCGCTAAAACTTTTCGCCGAGTATACCTTATATAAAGGGCGTTTGTGCGCGCTCGGCTCACGAACAAAAATATCTATAATCATTATAGCAAAGTTCCACCGATTTGTCAATGGAAATTGCGATTTTTATAGCGGAAGAAGTCACCAAGTTGGGTGTAATTACCAGTTTATTTATCAAGACCCATTTTTAGTCTGCGAATGACCTCGTCACACAGCTCGGAGGCGGCTTCACAGCTTACACTTTCTGTAAATATAACCATGCCGCGACGGTGTCGCAGAGGGCGCACCATCGCGCGCGTAGTCCCGTCGCTTATCATAACGCCGTCGCCGCCCTCGCGCCTGCAACCCAGCACGCGGCAGATCTCGCCAGCCGAAGCCTTGCTCGCCGCAAAGCGTTGTGAAGAGTAAAATTGCGGTATGTCTGCCATTGCTTGTGCAAGGGTTGTCCGATGCGAACTCAGATAATTGCAGACCGTGCAAAGCAGCGCCAGCCCGTCGCGCGCAAAGAAATTATCTGGTCGCTCAGCAACAGCACGCGCCGCATCGTCGCCGTCGCCCGCCTGCTCAAAATAGCGGTAAAGTTTGCCGCCGAGCTGCTCCGCGAGCTTATCAGCCGCTAGTGGAAAGGTATTCGGAAGCGCCACCGGCAGGCCATTCTCGAAATTAGCCTTCGCCGCCAGCAAAGTCAGCCGCTCGCCGGTAACATAGCCCGTCGCGTCGGAATACGCCGTGCAGGCACGCCCATCGCCCGAAATATGGAAAATAACGCGCTCGCCTGAAAGGTTATTCTTGGGGCGGATAACATCATCTGACAGCCGAGCAAGTGCCACATCGGCAGTTCTGACATCCGCATTCAAACCGACAAACGCTTTCGGAAGAATTTGGTTGAGGTATATTTTGTACAATTGCTTACAATCTGACATATCGCAATGCGTTCCGTAGTAAGAATTTGGCAGTTCGCGGTAACGTGCAAGCGAACAAGCGCGCTCCATAGCAGTCTGAAGCTTCAGTTCCAGCGGCAGACCCCCGCGCGACATAAGCCATATTTTATCTGACCCGCCATTATTTATGCACACTCCGACATCCGCGCCTAGGCGATTTATCAGAAACATGGTCTGCTGAGGGGTAGCCGTGCCGATGGAAAACACCGTTATTCCCGCAGATTCCAGCCCGCTTTCAAACGCCGCCAACATCGAGCGGCTGCCCTCGGCGCAGCTGCAAACTGCCATGCTGCCCTCGCAAAGCGCCGTGCCGACCGCCATCGCTAACCGCGCCGCGTCAGAGGGTGTCGCGCCGCTTGCAAAAGTGCAGCAGCCCTCCTCGTCAAGCGCCAGCTCGCCGCCGTGCCCGCATTTCACGTCCGCCGAAACGATCTCACCCGCCTCAACGCGCCTTTCCGCGTAAATTTTCACGCCGCTCTCGACCCGCGCGCCGCTTCCGATCAGACTGCTTTCGCCTATTACGCAATTTTCTTCCAGCATGCAGCTTGCCTTAACATGACTATTTGCACAGATAATAGCATTTTCGCCCTGTACACCCGCGCCAATATTTGCCGATTCGTCCACAATACAGCCGTTCAACCGAGCGCGTGCGCCTATCACAGCGTTGTCGCCAACAACAGTATTTTCCAGAACACACCCTTTTTCCAACGTAACGTTTCTGCCGATATAGACCGGCTCGATAACCGTAATTCCTGCTTTTGGCAATTCAGATATTTCACTTGCTTCACCGTTCGCAAGCAGCGTGTGAGCAGCTTCTATTAGATCGGCAGGCGAATTTATCGGCGCAAACCCAGCATTTTCAAGGCAAACAAGCACATCGTCGCTGCCCTCGGCAAGCTCAGAAAGCAGCTCCGCCAACGAATTTGCAGGCGAATTATTCAGCGGCGCCAACGCCTCAGCCGACAAGATCGCCGCCCCGCAGAACACCTGCTCCGCCTTTTCGCAGGGCATAAGGACGCCGATCTCGGTCATTTTTTCGCCCTCTGCCCGCACATTCACGCCAAAACCGCGCTCACATTCTGCCGTCAGAACCGCCGCCGAAGGACGATTTTCATTATAAAAAACTATCAGTTTGTCAAGCGGCAAAGCTTGATAGGTGTCTGCATTGAGCACGAGAATATCCTCGCCGTTCGCGATCTCGTTTAATTTATTTGCAAAGTTCGACTCATACTGACAGAATTTTGGTTTCATATTTTTAAATCTGTCGGTAAGCAGATACTCTTCTATCCGCCGCGTGAGATAGTCGCCGATGACGTAAATATCGCTCATACCGTTTGAATAAGCGTTCTGAACAGCGCGATACAGCGGAGTTACATCTGCTATTTCAAACCCGCAGAGCGAAATTCTCTCCGTTACTGGCAAAAGTGCCGAAGTTCTTTCAGTATCCGTATTGCACAAAATTACTGCTTTCATATTTTAATATCCTCCAGACCGCGCAGACGCGCATATTTTCAGATAGATTATTGGTGGAGATCGCCGCTGATATTCAATAGTACACAAATTATACATTAAAACGCGTATAAAGATTAACATATGTGTGCTAGAATTTTAGCTGAGTTACTATATATAAGGAATATCGCACCAATTGTAGGAAAGTTAATTGACAGAAACAGGTGTTTTTATGGAAAGTATGAAAAATTCAGATGAAGAAGGGTCATTCTGGAGCAGATTTTTGGCGATAAGAGTCGGCACTGAGAGAAATTACCTTGACAAAAGCGCTTCTGCAGCGCTGAAAGGTGTTGCTATTTTACTCATGCTCTTCCATCATATGTATCGTAAACCCTCAATGTTTGACAAATACGGGCTGTCGTTCGCGCCATTTGAGCAAGCAAACGTGGTGGACTTTGCCATAGTCTGTAAGATATGTGTGAGCATTTTTGCATTTATCTCGGGCTATGGACTGTATCTATCTTACAGTAAGTTTGACAAAGCTCACAAGAGCAGTCAGGATATGTTAAAATGGTCTGCCGCGAGGTATTTCAAGACTATTGCAGGATTCCAGTTTGTGTATATTTTATGCGTGATATTTTGCAGTTTAATGGAGAATTGGCAGGATAACCCTAACCCCGAGTACATTCAGCGGATATTTTTTGAGGACAACAAGCCGATATATGGGCGTTTTCTCATGCTGATCGACTTTCTCGGGCTGGCAAATCTTTTTGGAACGCACATGCTTTGTAATGCTTGGTGGTATATGAGCGCGGCGGTAGTTTATGGAGCTTTGACACCTTTCATCTATAAATACCAAAAGCGGTGGGGCATGGCGACGGCGCTTATCTTGGCTTTCGTGATACCGCGAGTGCTTCAAATTCGCAGCATTTGCAGTACAAACAGCATTCTTGGCTTCCTATTCATCTTCATGATCGGCATGGCTTTTGCAAAAAGCGGGGCGGCGCAGAGGTGGATATGCGGCGGGCAAATGGCTTCCATTCCTGCGAAGATATGCAAATTTGTGGGCGAAATTTGGCTGATACACATCCTAAACAAGCTGTACGTCGCGATGCCAGAGAAAAAGTTTTGGGAGATACAGTGGGCGCTGCTGCCGACGGTCGTGATACTTTTCTTGTGTGAATTTGTGGTTTGGCTGCCAATTGTAAGGAGCATATTGAGCTTCATTGGCAGGCACGCCACAAACATATTTTTGATACATCTGTTTATCAAAACTATTTATTTCAAAAGTTTTATATATGACCATGAAAATTTTCTGACAGGATGGGCGCTGCTGCTTGTTATCTCACTGGGAGTATCTGTGATCATCGAGGGGATCAAGCGCATTATTCGGTTTGACAGTGGCGTAAAGTGGATTTACAGTAAGATTTTGTGCATAGGAGATAGTGCTGAAAAAAATGAAATGAAAAATGAGAAAACGAGAGAAACAGAGAAATTCAAAGAGAAACAGAGCGTATGAGGGATATATTTTGATTTTTTGGCGTGAGTGACTTGACAATTTCTAAATTCGTGGTATAATATACAAGTATCAAAAAGTCTGAAATATTCAGAAGAGTTAGGAAAGCGAGGAAAAATCTATGTCTACTTATATGCCTAAAGCTAGCGACATCGAGCGCAAGTGGTATATTATCGACGCTGAGGGTCAGTCCCTCGGTCGTGTAGCGGCTAAGGCTGCACACATTCTCAGAGGTAAGCACAAGCCTACCTACGCACCCCACGCTGATTGCGGCGACCACGTTATCATCATCAATTCGGACAAGGCTGTTCTCACCGGCAACAAGCTCACTCAGAAGACTTACAAGTGGCACACCGGCTGGATAGGCGGTCTGAAAGAGATCCAGTATTCCAAGCTGATGGCTGAGGAATCTGACAGAGCTATGACCATTGCTGTGACCGGCATGCTCCCCAACAACACGCTCGGCAGAAAAGCTGCTACCCGCCTGAGAGTTTACAAGGGCGCAGAGCACGACAATGCCGCTCAGAAGCCTGAGAAATACGAGCTTTAATCAACGAAAGGAGCAGATTTAAATGTACGAATCCAAGAATCCGTTTTATTACGGCACAGGCAGAAGAAAGCACTCCGTTGCCAGAGTTCGCGTTTATGAAGGCACCGGCAAGATCACTATAAACGGCAGAGATATTGACGATTATTTCGGTCTTGAGACCTTAAAGCTTATCGTTCGTCAGCCTTTCGCTGTTACCAACACTGAGGGCAAGTTCGACATCGTTTGCACCGTTACTGGCGGCGGCGTTACCGGACAGGCCGGCGCTATCCGTCACGGTCTTTCCCGCGCACTCCTCCAGTTCGATCCCGAGCTGAGAGCTGCACTGAAGGCTGAGGGCTACCTCACTCGTGACCCGAGAATGAAGGAGAGAAAGAAGTACGGCTTAAAGGCTGCAAGACGTGCTCCTCAGTTCTCAAAGAGATAATCAGATACCTCAAAACTTGCGTATTTACGCACTTTGCGAGTGGTCAAATACTCTTTGGTCAACATTTGGTCAATTCAAAACCTCTCTGTTCGCGCAGGGAGGTTTTTTTATTTGCCTTTATGCAAGGCACAGCTCGATCTGTTCGGCAGTTCGGGCTTTTGTTTTACGCAGAACATCAGCGTAGATGTCAGCAGTTACGTTCACATCACAGTGACCAAGATGCTCAGACACGACTTTCAAGTCGATACCGCTGTTTAAGAGCATTGTAGCGTTGCAATGACGGAGCTGATGAAGAGTCATATCCTCAAATTCCGTTCCTTTGGTGAAGCGTTTGAGTGACTGATAGACTGAATTGCGGTCACGGTAGTTTCCTCTTGCTGATACGAACACCATTTCAGGATGAGCGAAGTCATCACCGAGGGCATATTTCAGCTTTTCGATATACTCTTTCTGTGCAAGAAGAACCTTTTTCAGCTCCTGCCCCACACCGATGATGCGGATACTGCTCTCGGTCTTAGGATCAGTCAGCTCATGCTTGCCGCCTATATCGGTCAACGTGTGGTTTATCGAGATAGTTTTGTTCTCGAAGTCGATGTCCTCCCACGCAAGACCAAGGCACTCTCCCGAACGCATACCTGTGTACAGCAGAACCTTGATGATACGCTTGAAGTCTTCGTCCCACGGCTTGCTTTCGAGGTATTCCATGAACCTTTTGAGCTTGTCTTCCTCTAAAGCCTTGTTTTTACGGCTCTTCTTCCGCTTCGGCAGTATCACGTTACGGCAGGGAGTATCACGAATGAAGCCTTGCTCTGCTCCTCTGCGGAAGATGCTCTGCACTATGACATACAGCTTCTTTACCGTCGCAGGGTTTAGATCATAGGACTGCATTATCTGTGTCAGCCTGGGAGCGTTGATGTCCTTTACCTTAACATTACCGAGAACAGGCTCGATGTGGTTCTTGTACTGCCCCTTGTAGGTATAGATCGTGCTTTCTTTCAGTTCCTGCGGAGCGTAGTTTGTGAAATACCAGTCAGCAAGCTCGGAGAAACGCATATTCTCATTGAGCTGAGAGTAACCTTTGCAGTGTCTCTCGAACTCGAAAGCATACTCCTGGGCGAGCTTTTCGGCTTTCTTTGGTGTCACTCCGTCAGGTGGAGTGTAGGTCGTTGATTTTACAAGCTGTTTGCCGTTCATATCGTAACCGACAAACACCCTGATGCGGAATGTGTTTCTACGTTTTGTTATATTTGCCAATGTAAATCCTCCGCAAGTCCACAAGCGGATATGAACGCCCTTGCTTTCTGTAGATCACGGGATAGCTGATCTTCACGCTTGATGCGCTGTGCTTCGGCGTTCAGCTTCTTACGGCTAAGGTAATGAGCGTTCTCCTCTTTCTTCTTGTACTCCGAAAGCTCCGAGGACACCGCTTCAAACTTCTGCATCACAGCCCCAAGTTCCTGCACTGCCGTGTCATGCTCGGATCTGAGCTTCTTGTTGGTCTTGACCATTGCCACATACTTCTTAGCCGTGTCGCTGAGCTTGTCATAGTCCTCTTTGGAAAGTGTGACCTTTTTGCCAAACACGGACTCCTTGGCTTCAATGCCCTCGATCTCATCGAGCTTGACCTTCTTCTTTGCTGCCTTGTCAAGCTCCGCACGGACTTCGTCCATGTGCAGGATGGCATTAAAAACGTAGAAGTTTGGATTGCGTTTTTGAAAACTCTCCATGTATTCACGCAGACAGGCAACAGCGATTTCCGCATCGGGAGTGCCGACCGCCGTGTCTTTTCTCGTTCCTATGTAGACAAGGTGTTCATAGAAACTTTTGTGCTTGTTTGTACCTGTGATAACACTCTTGCTCGGCAGGCGGTTGAACAGGTGTTCAAAGTAGTTACCGATCTTACGATCCTTTCTTTTCTGATTAGCGTTATATTTCTCTACCGCTTCATCGAAAAGCTGATGATAAGCATCACTCAGAGCCTGCTGAACGAACACAACATTGTTCGGTGTTCTGGAGCTGTCGATATTCTTGGCAGAGAACTCTCTGTTGTTATGTGACAGGCTGCCTTTCCCCTGACACATCGAGATAGTCTTTGTACTCATAAAATTAGTCTCCTTTGTTTCTATATTTGAACCCTCTGATGAGGGGATTGCTGACGCAAAGCCCTGACGGGCAATTGGCTTGCAACGATACGGAGATCGGCAACCCAAACGGTGCGAAGCACCGGATTTTACTTGCGGCACATAGCGAAGTCTTGTGCGAGCGCCGCCGGTAACCCCAAAGCACTTTTGACAGCCGCCTACACGACTATCAAAAATGCCGGGGCTCTGCGAGGCTCTTATCGGCTGGCGGAGCAGCCGAAATTGTGGGTACGGTTATTCTGAATCGTACCCGTGAGAACTGCGGAAATCCGCATTACAATTTTGAAAAATCAGCTCTCATTTTTTCTGAAAATCTGCTATCTCAGCAACGATATTTTTCATGGAAAGCCGACCAGCTTTGTTGCAGTTTATGAACTCAAAACAAAGGTACTCTGCGTAGTCCAGATGATGCAAGGAATATACAAAACGCTCGTCACATTCTTCATTGGGAGAAGCAGGAGCAAATTCTCTCCATTCACGCATCCGCCACAGATAATCATTGAGTGTTCGCCACGCTGACTTCTCCCATTCTTCATAGGCTCGTTTTTCTCGGACTCGCTTCTGATATTCGGACACTTTTTCCGCAGTCGGAGCTTTGCCGATTTTGATATGCAGAGCGTAATCATCGTTGAGCTTTTTCACAGCATCAATAGGCTTGTCCAGCCCGAACATTTTCTGCGTGAAACCGATAACGTCAACGTGTGTTCCGCAGCCGAAGCAATGAAGAGCATCGGGATAAATTTTTGCAGAGGGAGTACGCTCGTTATGAAACGGGCAAAGTGCCATACCACCACGGGATATTTCAAGACCATATCCCTCCGCTACCGTTCTCATATCAATAGCAGATTTTACTTGCTCGAATACCGTCAATTCTGGAAATAGTTAAGCAGGTCAGCCTTGTTGACAAGTATCTTTCCACGAACACCTTCTCCTGTGCGGATATACTTGATCTTGTTCTGAGCTACAAGCATACGGACAGTGTGTTCGGAAAGCCCGTCAATAAGCTCGGTGCATTCCTTGACAGTCAGCATCTTCACCTTTTCGGGTGCAGGAGCTTTGGTTGTTTCGGGGACTGCGCCCTCATTCGGCTCTCTGTCGTAAGCGACAGCGGTCATGAGTTCAAGTATCTGGTCGAGAAGCTGTTCTTTTCTTTCGTTTGTCATAATTAAAATCCTCATCTTTCTATCTAAGAGTTTTGTGTTTTATGAACTTTGAACATTTTGAGCATTTTGCAGTTTCAAAGTGTGCAAAATGCGGAAAGTTCAGGGTTCATCATCTGTAAATGTTCGGGTTGATGATAACATCTGTTATCGTTTTGTTGTTTGCACCCTTGCTTGTGTTGCGGACGATATACCTGTATTCCTCCAGCATATCCATTGTCTCAGCAAAGTCGGCGGCATTCTTAAATAGTGTGCATCTGCACAGCTTGTACAGGTCATTCTGCCTGATATTTGTGATGTGCTTGGAGCGTATCTTGTTTATCACACGTTCTGCCTTTATCGTTCCGTGGTCAACGTCACCGAGACTGTACGCATATATCGCCTGTTCACGGAAATACTCACCGATCTCAATAGCGTTGCAGAACGTATCAAGCGTGACACGATTCTCCGCTGGCTCAACACCATTCAAAGCACACTTGATGCAGTGAATGATACCGCACAGGCGGAGCAGTTCTCCGTGATACTTTCCGCCCCAGTCTTTGCAGAATGCCATATCCGTGAGGAGCATCGGCTCAATACGCCTGTTGTAGTAATCTACGAACTCACCGTATGTCTTTTCATCGAAATGGAGATACAGCTCCTTTTCGTCGTGATAAGCAAACTTCTTACTGAGGAGTTTGTATATCAGCTTCTTGTAATTCTCTGCAACAGTTTCGGGAACAGCCTGTGTATCGTACTTACGATGACCGATATTGCTTACGGGGAAACAATACAGAAAACGTGCTATCAGTCCGCTGCCACGAAACACAGGATTATTTATCATGCTATCGAACATATATGGCTGACACGCAAGACAGATGCTCATGTACGGCTTTTTCAGCACTATACTCGCCCTGGTCGCTCTGTCGCTGATATACGTTTCACCGTTCCACGATTTCAGCAAGAGATCAAGGTTCGGGATATTGTTGCTGTATCGCCCGCTGAAATTACCGAGCATTCCTGATTCATCGGATATCATCAGGAGTGTGCCGTTTTCTTCAAGCAGATTTACAAGAGATTCGGGCGTAACATCGTCAACAGCTATCCTGCGGAAATTGCTCGGTGGCATATTGCTCAGCTCTGTTCGGAGCTTGGCTATCTCCTCGGCGGTAACGTCTTTCTTCTTTTCAAGTGCTTCGAGCTTGCTCTCTAACAGCTTGTATTCTGCCTGCGCCGTGAAGATGTCCTGCTTGTTATGCTCGTTCCAGTCGTGAGCGAACTGAATGTATGGTCGCTTGATAAGAGAGATAACAGGAGACTTCTTGAAGCTCGGCTCTGCTATTGTGAGAGTATCAAGCACAAGCGGCTCCGTATGGTCACGCTTTGCTGACATACGGTACATTCCCGAAAAGCAGTAACTCACCGCTGAGAGTATTGAAGTGCCTGCCATAGCAACGTCCGTTGATGTGGTAGTCGCTATTGCGTCCGCCATATCACCTATAATAGGTGGTAGTGCGTTCACAGGAAACGGCAGTAGGTTTGTCCCGTCAGGACGGAGTGGTGTGGGCTGAACCCACGTTGTTTCGTTGTTCAACTATCATCTTCCTTTCAGATGTATTTATAAAAGCGAATTTATATGTATAGCGGTCAGCATCTTGTATGCAATACCGCTGTCAGCCGACCTTTGCCTGCTGACATGACCATTGTAACATTTCTTTCGGAGGTCCCGTGCGTGTATTGCGAATTTACGCAAAAGCATACGCATAATATTTTTTAATACGCTGTATATTACGCTATAATACGCATTATAATTGAAATTTTGCGTATGATATGTTATAATATCAGAAGATACCGAAAGCGAGGAGAGCGTATGGGAACTACGACAGTTTACCGTATAAACGAAACAGACCGCACGATAAATATCGCACAGTCTGTTATTGATACCGATGAAAGCATACACGGTGCAGTCCTGAATACGAGAACATACACTTTTGATGAGCTGATGAATCAGCATAAAGTGTTCTGCGAACATACCGAGCCTTATGACGCTTTCAAGGACAGGCTCAACAGCGCCTTGCGTATTGACAAGAGCATTGAAGTCAGCACCGATGATATGATAGCAAGGTTTATAGCTGAATATGGGGAGAATATCTTTTTCAGAGGATATGTCAGCTCTGTTATTGAGTTCTATGACAAGGAGAGGCACGTCCTACTGAAACCGAATGACGTTGTTATCGCCAAGCTCAACAGAAGAAAGATACAGGACGAGGTTTCCCGAAAGCTAATAGAGTTCATGGATACGCAGTTCGCCCTGATGTGCAGTGATGCGTATTTCAGCCATAAGTCTACTATGGAGCATTTTATGATACAGTCCGGAAGAACGATAGTTGCTGCCGATGATTATACATTCAATGTGTTCCGTGAAAGCGACAATTGCCTGCTTACCATCCTTGCAGAGATCGGGCAGCTCGTTCATCATAACAAGTGGATTGTCTGCGAGTGCGGTTTCTGTCATAAGCTGTTTCTCGGAACGGAAAGAGAAGTCTGCTGTCACTCCGCCGAGTGCATCGAAGCACAGAAACAGCAGAAGGAAGCCATATACAAGGAAAATACAAAGGCATACTCAGCCGTGAAGCGAGATTATGATGCCTATGCCCGCAGATATAAGAAGATTCTCGTTGAAGCTGGCATCGAGAAGTATCACCCTGCCGAGTTTGACGAGTTTATACAGGCGAAGCAGGAGCGTATGGAAGATATGGACAAGCTCAAAAAACGCCTGATACGCAACGGTCTGCCGACCAAGGAACTTGAAGACCTCTCAGCTAAGTATAAGGCGGAGATAAAGGCTATGGTGGAGGAGCTTGTGGAGAAGTTTGGGAGGAAGGTTTGAACTTTGAGTCCGGTCTGGGGTCAAAGTTGCTTAATAACAATATAAGGAGATGATCTTATGTTTTTTATCAGTTATGATACATGGAAAGAAATATGTGATATGTACTTTTCTCTATCATCTGGTTCAAAAAAATCATATTTACAATGGTTTCCGCTTTCTAAGCTTTCTAAAAACGATGAGAAAACAATAAGTAGCTTAGATTTTTATGAAAAATACATAGAAAAAGGCAGTTTTATACTTTTTGATAGGTCATCAAATGTCACAGAAAACTATATACTAAAACCAGATGGAAGTTTTAGAGATGCTACATTGATTGATCCGATTTTATACTTGGTATTGCAGTGTATAGGTAGAGAAATAAATAAAAAGTATAACTCTTTAAGACAGAGCAACATCTTAGTTCATTATGCTGGCAACTATGATAACAGCGATTGCAAGTATAAAGCAGAGTATGACACCTTTTTTAAAGAAATCAATGCCTCAGCGACTGAAAACAGTTATTTTATAAAGACTGATATTCGTAATTTCTTTTCAAATATCAATGTCGACAAATTAATGAGGCAAATTGATAAGGTGTGTAACCAACCATCGCTTACAATCTCGCAGACTCAATTATTAGTATACAAATCATTATTGTTATATTGTGGTAATGGGCGTTTTCCATTAGTGGAAAACAGTATAGCTTCATCATACTTAGCAACAATTGTTTACTTAGATGTAATTGATGAAAAATTATGCAACTATTTATCAAATAATGTAAAGTGCTTTTCTTCATTTCAAATGATAAGGTATGTAGATGATCTGTATATACTTTTTAACTCAGATTGTGATTTTTCCGAGATACATGAAGCATATAATGAAATAAGGAATTATTACTCTTCGTTACTCAAAGATTTTGACCTATCGCTCAATACTAAAAAATGCAGTTTGAACAAAATAAGTATGATTAATGAAGAATTAAAAAAATCATTATATGACGAATTCTATAATGGCGAGAAGAGAAACATTGAAGACTTGTTTGAAGGTAGATTGCTCAAATTTTTAAATGATATATCGTTCAATCTCATCTTCGATAGCATTGATGTTGATAAATACAACGCCTTAGTAAATGAACATTTTTCATCAGACGATATAGAATTCACACCTTCTGAAGTATATAATTACTTTGTTTACGAAAACTCAAATATCATTCGAACTAAAGAAATAATTGATGTTATAAAAGATATCATAGATCAAAGCATATCGTTTATAAGCCTTGATCCGAAAAGACTAACGGTGTTAATATTGAAAACCAGAGATGAAGAAGCAATAAAATCACTGCTTAATCAATTATTTTCAAGAAACAGAAATGATGTATGGAATACGTATGACACATCCATAGCTATAACATATTTGATTCAACGCCAATTTCAGCATCCAGACCTTCTGCTTATCCTAAAGAATAAGTCACCTTTGTTATATTCTTATTATGAAAACAATTGTCAACAATCATTTATAGATATATTTGAAGATGATGAAATGACGGAATTCTGCAATGTTCTTGATATAGATCAAAAAGCTCAATTTTTGTACTTTATGTACTTATGTGAGAAGAAGAAAAATAATACAATGGCAGCATATGCATACTATAAAAACTTTTTCGATAGGATGACAGCTGATTTGGATTTCAAATATGTAAGCAAACTTAAAAAGCCTAATTATAAAGGATTTTATAGAGAAGGAGCAATAAAAACATTTTACCAAAATATTACTGACAGTGATTCGATAATAAAAACTGCACATGATCTTAGAAACGCCAATCCCATTTCGCATTCGTCATCTGAATTACTTGATCATACAAATACGACAAAGGAATTATTGGATACAATTTCCAGATTAAAAGGAATTATAAATGAATACATTGAAAAAGGCAATGATAATCAGATTTAGTTCTTGTATTGTGATAGGCGTCAAATTATAATAGTAAATGCAAAGCACGATTTTACAAAATCAGTTGTGACGAAATTTATAGAGTGAAGTCAAATTTAGATGGATGATAAAAATGAATAACAATGCTAAATGGCTTAAAAATCTTGTTGATGATAAAATACTTAGTGATAACTTGATATTTATTTCGTTATTTATTGCAATTTATGAGAACTTTTCGGATCATGTAGTATCTAATATTGAATCTTTCTTATGCGAAGAATCGATTGAAAATGGTGAATATGTAATAAAGAAAACGCAGGTTTATCGTGATGAGATCAAAAACAGAGTTGTTGATGACAAAAACAATAAAGATATCACTAAAGCTTCGTTTCTATGGCTTAAGGATAATACTACAATTTCCGGCAGCGACTATGAACTGTTTTTGAAATTGAAGGGTATAAGAAACAAATATGCACATGAATTGACAAGTATTATACTTTCGGGTATAGATGAAAAAGAAGATATCAAATTGTTTTTTGATATGATTGCCTTATATAAAAAGATAACAAAATGGTGGTTCATCAATATTGAAGCACCCATATTGGGATGTGAAGTAGATGAAGATGCTGAGATTTATAATTCTGCTAATGGAGCTTTTGATTTAATTATCAATGTGCTGTATAACGGGAAATCAGAAGAGTACAAAAAGATGCTCGAAGAATTAGAACAAAAAGGAGCACCTCTACACGGGAAAGGACGGCGGTAAGACACATAACTACGGTCTGAACTTCTCGGATATGGACTTTCTCAGGGAGTTTACGGTGCTGAGTTATAAGGTTATGTTTACGGGGGTTGAATAAGGATATAGAGCTGAGGAGCTTGCTTCTTGGCTCTTTTTTTGGGGGGGAACTTTGAATCCTGGGTTCAAAGTTGGAAACTGCGTAAAATCGAGGATTGTGTTGCTTTTTCGACAAAGCTATGATATAATAAATACTATTATTATCACACTGAAACGGGAGGCATAAATCTATGATTGATACTCATCGTGGTATTTGCCATATTTGCGGTAAAGAAGACGAACTAACTTTTGAACATATACCACCCAGAAAAGCCTTTAATTGGTATCGTGCTAAGATATATAACGGATATGAAGCATTAAGCAAAAGCCAAGGAGAACCTGCAAGGTATGATAATTCTCAACAGGGTATGGGCAAATATTCATTATGCAAAAGCTGTAATAACAACACAGGCACTTGGTATGCACAAGCTTATTGTGATTTTGCAATGGATGTTATTCATTCCCTACACAATAATGAACCTCTTGAACACGGTGATATTGTTACTTACAGATTTAAAGATTGCCCCTTACTTCAAATTGCCAAACAAATTGTTGCTATGTTTTGTAGTTTACTGCCATATCCTGAAGTAAAACGTCTTGGGTTTGATAAACTTCTTCTTGATAAGGAAAGCAATTATGTCAATAGAGAATTGTTTGATTTAAAAATGTATCTTACATCACCTGAAAATGGGCAGATAATGTGCGGTCCTACCGCTGTTCTCTACAAAAAGGGCAATTCAATAGAGACCGTGTGGATAGCTGATTTAGGTGCGTATCCATTTGGTTTTATTCTTAATCTTACTCCAGAAATACCAGTAAACTATGGCGGATCAATTATGGATATGTTTAATGTGAAGTACGATGACAAATGTGAATTCAATTTATCACTAATGTATTTAGAACGGCGCAATAATGCTTTGCCATTGCCATTAATGTTCAAGGAACTGCCAAAAAATAATCAGGAAAGTTAATCAAAAGCCACACAGATCAGTTTTGCTGGGTACCGCTTTATAGACGTATGCAGTAAAACTGTTGCCTTTTAAAGATAATCGGAGAGTCTGAATACCCAACCGTGTAAATGACAATAATACCCACAAAGAAATTTGGAGGTAGATTGTAATGAAAACAAGAGATCACGGTTTAAGCGAGAAGGAAATGGAGCTTGTGAAGCTCATCATGGCGGAGTGCGAAAGCACAGGCGATATTCAGGCTAAACTCAAGCGTTTGTTTGCAGGAACTATCGAGCAGATGCTTGAAGCTGAGATGGACGAGCATCTGGGTTATGAGAAACATTCTGCCACAGGCAACAACTCCGGAAACAGTAGAAATGGTTACGGCAAAAAGACCATTTCCAGCGATTACGGCGAGTGTGAAATAGCCGTTCCCCGTGACAGAAACGGTGAATTTGAACCTAAAGTCATCGAAAAAAGACAGACCCGTACAGACGAAATTGAGCAGAAGATCATGGCGATGTACGCTAAGGGAATGTCTCAGCGTGATATTGAGGACACTCTTCATGAGATCTACGGTTCAGAAATTTCTCAGGGACTCATTTCCCGTATAACCGACAAAATTCTTCCTGAGGTAAATGAATGGCAAAACCGTCCTCTCGACA
>ERZ772861.572-NODE-572-length-39259-cov-6.224288_pt1 | contig 39259 bp, 42 predicted proteins | sample MGYA00512135_ERZ772861 | MGnify/ENA primary metagenome ERZ772861 (study PRJEB29015, sample SAMEA2737700) | human gut metagenome | biome: human gut; feature: human-associated habitat; material: faeces | place: China | collected 2012 ...
CCTTGTGCCCCATCGGCCTGTCCTCTGGCGATGTCTTCCCGTATCAGGGCCTTGATGGCTCCTTGGACGGAAGTGTCCCTGCCATATTTGTGTTGTCTGACCCAGGCCAGGATATCCGCGTCTGTTTTCATATTCAGTTTTAACTTCACCTGTACAGTATTATAGCAGTCATACCTGTCCTGGGCATCGTATTTTGAAAATCCATACATGGAAAACTCCTTTCCGGATAGGTGTACACCTATATGGGAGCATAGGTGTACACCTATGCCTGTGCGCACTTATTCAGGCAGTCTACCTTCGTACATAATGGACAGTTCCCCATAGACCTGCCCCCAGTTGCGGATGGGCATGGTCCACTTCTTCGTCGCCTCGAACGTGGCCAGGTACAGAGCCTTTAAGAGTGCCGTGCTGCCCGGGAACACGCTCCGCTGGCGGTTGAGCTTCCGGTAGGTAGAATTGAGGCTCTCGATCGCGTTGGTCGTGTAGATCACCTTCCTAACCTCCATGGAAAACTTGAAGATGGGGGATATCACATCCCAGTTGTCATGCCAGCGTTTCATTGAGTTGGGGTATTTCGGCGTCCACTTTTCCGTCACTTTCTCCAGCGCCTCCAGCGCTTTTTCCTCGTTTGCGGCATGGTAGATGGTTTTCAGGTCCGTGGCAAATGTTTTCCGATCCTTGTCGGAGACGTATTTCAGCGTGTTCCGTACCATATGTACGACGCAGCGCTGCTGCTCCGTCTTCGGGAATGCCGCCGTTATGGCTTCCTTAATGCCCGTGAGCCCGTCCGAGCAGAGAATGAGGATATCCTTCACGCCGCGGTTCTTCAACTCGTTTAGGACGGAAAGCCAGTACTTGGAGCTTTCATTCTCCCCAATTTGTATGCTCAGGACTTCCTTTTTACCTTCCAGCGTAAGACCGAGGATGACATAGGCGGCGAGCTTGCGGATTACCCCGTCCTCCCGCACGGAATAATGGATTGCGTCGATGTAGACTACGGGATAGACTTCCTCCAGCGGGCGGTTCTGCCAGTCTTCAATCTGCGGCAGTATCTTGTCCGTCACATCCGAGATAAACCCTTCCGAAGCCTCAAAACCATAGATGTCCATCAAGGTATCCGAGATCTGGCTGGTTGTCATGCCTTTTGCGTACATGGAGATGATCTTCTGGTCAATGCTGGAAATGTCCTTCTGGCGCTTTCTTACCACCTGTGGTTCAAACGTGGACTTCCTGTCTTGGGGCACCTGGATGTCCATGCTTCCGAAGCTACTGTTGATCCGCTTGGGCTTGTAGCCGTTACGGTAATCATCCGAATCCGACCGCTCCGATCTCCCATAGCCGAGATGCTCATCCATCTCCGCTTCCATCATCTCCTTCAGGGTGCTACCCAGCAGGTCTTTGAGGGCTTCCTGGATATCCTCCGCAGTCTGGATGTCATACTCTTCCAGGAGCTGATGGACGATGTTCCTTTTTCCATCCGTCATGACTACTTTGTGTACGGGCTGCTTTTCTCTTCTTGCCATAATAATAGGCCTCCTTATGATAATAGATTTTATCATAGAAGACCTAATACTCAATAGTTATTTACAGAAAAACTTTCATACTCTCAGTTTCAACGATAAAGTAGTAGGGGTCTTTTGAATCTTTTTAGCAAGCTCCAATCTGGTGATTTTTTTTCTTGCCATTTCAGCTTCCAAATTAGGAAACATCTTTCGTCCTCCTTTCTCGATTTTTCGTGATTTCATTTTAATTATAAACGATTTTTCGAGATTGTCAATCTATTTTTATGATTTTTCGAGAATTATTTTTTGATTTCTATATTTTTATCTTGATTTTTCGATACGAATATAGTATCGTATATTTACAGGAGGGCACCAATATGGGCGAAACAGAATCAAAACTTAAAGAAATGATTAAAGAAAAATACAGCAGTTTAAGTAATTTTTGTGAAGCTATAAATATGCCGTGGACTACACTCGACAGCATTCTCAAAAGAGGGATTGCAAATTCAAATATTACAAACGTTTTAAAAATAACGAAAGAGTTAGAAATAGATACTGAAAGTTTAGTATCTGGAAAAATCATTCCTCAAAATCACGCTTCTCAAAAAACAATTGCCGCTCATAAAGAAGATGGAACTTTTACACCCGAAGAATTGGAGAAGATTGAAGAATATAAAAAGCTTCTCTTGGCTGCTAGACCGAAGGAGTGATTGTTTGTGACATATGAAAATCTACAAATCCAAAATACTGATGTCTTTATAAAAGAAATAGATCTCTCCGGCATAAACGGCTTAAAGGGAATGTATTTTGACGGAAATATTGCCATACATCAGCATATGACGCAAACAGAAAAATCCTGCGTCCTGGCTGAAGAACTGGGCCATCATCACACCACTATAGGCAACATCCTGGATCAGACCAATGCCTGGAACCGAAAACAGGAGCAGCAGGCCCGTACCTGGGCTTACAATAAACTCGTCGGCCTTATGGGTATCATCAACGCCTACAAGGCCGGTTGCAGAAATGCTTATGAAATGGCGGAATACCTGGACGTTACAGAAGAATTTCTCAACGACGCTTTGGAGCGATATCGCAGAAAGTACGGAGAATACGTCACTGTTGATAACTATACCATATATTTTGAGCCATACCTTGCAGTTCTTGAGATACGGCACAGAACTACAGTTATTGAAACTGAATAAGAAAAACTGATGATAATTATCGCATGGAACAGTTTACCATAACAGAAGTATAGCAGGAAACCCGGTCAGGATGGTGGGCAAATTACCATGATCTGCCGACCTTGACAAAACTTAGAAAGAAGGTGACCTTTATGAACCACAACCACTCAAATTTTATGGACAATTTTGATGAAAGATTAGAAGAATTTTCAAATAGAGTTTTATCAAAATCTCTTAGTGAAGAAGAAAAAAACAACTATACGGAATCCCTTTTTGAATCTATCCGCCATGTCAATGAATATGGGCAGGAATTCTGGTATGCCCGCGAATTATCTAAAACGCTTGAATACAAAGATTTTAGAAATTTTGAATTAACCATTTTCAAAGCAATGTCAGCATGTGAAAACAGCGGCTATACCATCAGCGACCATTTCGGTGAAACCACCGAGATGGTCGCAATCGGCTCAAACGCAAAGCGAGGCTTCCCAAGTTATAAACTTTCAAGATATGCCTGTTACTTAATAGTGATGAATGGAGATTCAAAGAAGGAAATCATCGCTCTCGGTCAGACCTATTTTGCCGTAAAAACAAGACAACAGGAATTAATCGAAAACTTTGACGCAATGAGCGAAGATTTAAAACGTCTCGCTATTCGCAACGAAATGAAAGAACACAACAAATCTCTTGCCGAAGCAGCAAAAATGGCCGGAATTTCCGAACCTATTGACTATGCAATTTTTCAAAACAAGGGATATCAAGGCTTATATGGAGGTCTTGGGCGAAAAGAAATCCATGCAAAAAAGGGGTTAAAAAAATCCCAAGACATTCTCGATCATATGGGTAGTACGGAGTTAGCAGCAAATTTATTTCGCGCCACACAAACAGACGAAAAGCTTCGGAAAGAAAATATTATCGGGAAAGAAGCCGCAAACCAAACACATTTTGAGGTCGGGCGAAAAGTCAGAAAAACGATTGCTGAACTTGGAGGAACAATGCCAGAAGACTTGCCAACACCGGCGAAAAGCATTAAGCAAATAGAAAAAGAACAGCAGCGTCTGGAACAGAAATAAAAATCGCCCCGATGTAATAGAAAGAAGGTGACCCCATGAACCGCAACCGCACAAACTTAAATCCCAACGGCCTCTACTATGCCTATCTACGCAAAAGCCGCGCTGATCGGGACGCGGAGGCCCGCGGTGAGGGCGAGACCCTGGCCCGGCACCAGAAGCTGCTCACCGACCTGGCCGCCTCCCTGGGTGTTACCATCTCACGCTTTTATAAGGAGATCGTCTCCGGCGAGAACATCAAGGATCGGCCTGTGGTCCAGGAACTGCTCCGGGACATCAGTACCGGTATTTGTGACGGCGTGTTCGTTGTGGAAGTGGAGCGCTTGGCCCGTGGGGATACCAGCGATCAGGGAACCATTGCCAATTACTTTAAGCTTTCAGATACCCTGATCATCACTCCACTTAAAATCTATGACCCCAACGACGAGTATGATGAGGAATACTTTGAGTTTGGATTGTTTATGAGCCGCCGGGAGTACAAGACCATCAACCGCAGAATCCAACGGGGCCGGCGCGCCTCCGTGGAAGAGGGGAAATGGATTGCCAGCACCGCCCCCTATGGCTATGAGCGGGTGCGCATTCCAAACGACAAGGGTTATACCTTGAAAATCGTACCGGAAGAGGCCGAAGTTGTTCGCTTGATATTCGACCTGTACACCACAGGAGAGCAGCAGCCGGACGGCTCCTACCAGCGTCTCGGCCATTACCGGATCAGCAAGAAGCTTGACAGCATGGGCGTGAAGCCCCGAAACAGCGCCCGCTGGTCTCCCAGCTCCATCAAAGATATGCTGCGCAATCCCACTTATATAGGCAAGGTCACTTTTGGGAAGGAGCAGGACAAGAAGATTATTGAAAACGGTGTTCCCAAAACCGTCCGGGTCAAAAATGCGGACTACACCTTATACAACGGCCTCCATCCGGCCATCATATCAGAAGAACAGTTTTACCTTGTCCAGCAGTATGTAGATTCCAGGCCCATCTTTCCGGTTGTGAGCAACAAGGAGCTGAAGAACCCCTTATCCGGCCTGATCCGCTGCACACAATGCGGCTCGCTCCTCACACGCGCCGCCAGCAACACCAAAACCAATTACCCGGTATTAAAATGCTCCAACCGCGACTGTAGCACAGTATCGGCGCCGTTGTATCTGATCGAGGAAAAGGTCATTTCCAGTATCGCAGAATGGTTTGAGGAATATAAGCTGTCCTGGACCGACGATCAGATTATCTCCAACCAGATACAGGTCACGGAAAACGCATTGGCTTCCTACCAGGCTGAGCTTGCCACCCTGAATGAACAGAAGAATAAAGCCTACGATTTTCTGGAACAGGGAATCTACACCCCGGAGGTTTTTTCCAGCCGGATCAGCCTCCTGGACGAAAAAATGTCAGATGTCAAACTCGAAATCAGTAGGCTGGAATTTTCACTGAAGCTGGACCGGAAGAAAGAATATGAAACCAATACCTTTCTGCCGCGCGTGGAGAAGCTCCTGAACTCTTACTGGGACACGGAGGATTCCATGGTCCGCAATCATCTATTGCAGGATGTGGTCCTCAAAATTGATTACACAAAGAACGAAGCCAACAAGAAATTTCAACGAGACAATGCAAACTTCAAACTGAAGATATACCCGAAGCTCCCTGTTTGACAGGGGGCTTTTACCGTTATCCTATATGGGGCTATACATTATCCCATATATGCTAATGGTTATTTATTTACCGCTTAAATTCGTGTTTAGTTCACAAAAAAAGCACCCTATCATCATTGAGTGCTTTTAATTTGTTTATTCTTTTTTTACCGAAGATTCATTATAACTTTTTCCTCTACCATAATTACTTCTCGTACTTTTTATAAATGTTGCTATAATCGAACCTATACCGGCAACTCCTAAGATTGTACCTGATATAGCTCCAGAATTTTCCGGAACCAAAATAACAATTACAATAGCTCCTACTATACATCCAATCCCAAGACAAAAAGCAAACAAAATACCCAACAGGCTGTCTCTAGACTCCGCATTAATCATCTTTTTTTCCATTTGCTGTCTATGCTCTGATTGATTTTCAGCCATACGAATAATCCTATCCGCTGCTCCCGGTAAAACTTCCTCATAGCCTTTAATAATATTAGGTGGCGGAATAGGACCACTAAATTCGCTCATCGCCTCTACAACCACCTGTTTGAGTTCTATTTTAGCTTCTTTTTCCTTCTGAATTTCTTTTTGAATTTCATCCTGAAACTTGTTTGAAATTTCTTGTTCCTCTTTGGATAGAATCTCCGACATTCTTCCAATCACTCCTTAGTGCTTCTAAATCTTTCCTCCCGTTCCCAGATAACTCTGGCCATTGTTTAGTGCCACTTAAATCCAGGACTCTTATAAAACCTTGTAGAAAGCTCTTGCTTATTGTAGCCCTCATCTTTATCACTCCTTCAACAAGTAACTCTCTTATCTCGTTTAAATAATATTCTTTACTTGTGATTCAATTGTAAATAAAAACTCAAGTAATGTCAATAAGTACTCCGGGTATAAAATATGAATTTTTTGTTAAAATTTAAACAGCCCCGGCATTACGCCGGAGCCTTGTCCATTAATCTGCCTGCATGGAGGCTCTCGTAGCCGGGCCGCATCGCCCGTCCACTTCCAGGCCATGATCGGTCTGGTAAGCAATCAATTTCTTTTCGCAATCAGGACCAAAATGCTCGTCCATCTCCACATTATATCCGGCTTGATTCAGTTCCCACTGAACCCACAACACATCGTCACCGGTCATTGTCGGAGTTGTGCGGTAAATGGTCCGGGTCGGCACAGGATATGGGTTAGTCAGCTTCGCCGCAGTTCCGCCAGTGGTTGTGATAAATGCGTCAAATCCGGCTGCCTGCACCTTCGCTAACATAGCGTCCGCATTGCTTTTAACAGAGTAGGCACCTACCTGGATTTTGTAGTAGCCACCGGCCTTCACCATATAAGTGTCAAAACCTGCCGCCTTAACTTTTGCAAGCATAGCGTCAGCATTGGATTTTACAGAGTAGGCCCCTACCTGCACCCTGTACAATGTCCCATCCGGGGCCGGAGCGGATGATCCGCCGCTAAGCTGCGCATTGACTTGCGCCGCAAGGTCGCCCAATCTCGCATACAGCCAGTCCCCCGGGCAGGCTTTGTTCGCAAACCACCTATGCACGGTCAAAACCATTTCGTTCCCCTTTGGCTCATACGCAAGAGTCTTATCCTTGTCGCCAAACCAGAGCAGCATACTTTTCCCGTTACGGCGGCAGATATCGATGCAAAGATTGATCAGCGACTGATAGACCGCATCCGTCATGGCATAAGGGTCATCCTTATCACAGGCGCATTCAATAGTCACCGCACGATGGTCATTTTCCCGATTGGATGAACACCAGGATCGGTCTTTCTCTTCCACGCACAGACCGATCTTGCCATCCGTCCCGATTGCATAATTACAGCTCGCCTCATCATCCTGGCTCGTAAAAAGTCCGCAGATTCTCTCCGCAGAAAGCTGTCCAACGACACAATGAGGAGTGATCCTGTCGATTGCATGGTTCCGGGGGCTGTTCCGGTTCGGAGAAATGCGTGTGTAGGATACCAGGCTTGAATTACTCATATTATTCCACCTCACTTTCTTCCGCGTCTCCCGGCGCTTCTGTGGTCGCGGCCACAGGATCCACTTCCGGCAGGCCCTTAAGGCTTGTCAGCAGAGACAGGATTCCTGCCAGCAGGCTTGCAGACCCAACCACCGCCCAGTTGACCTCACTCATGACCATTGATGTGCCTATGGTTGCGATAGCCGTCTGCGCCACAGTCTTAACTGCCCGGATTCCGGCCTTCTTCAGCCACCTCAGCCAATACTCCTTGTTCTTCATGTTCGTTCACCTTTCCTTTCTCACATTCCTATTTGTGTAAATATATATCCGATCACGATCCCCATAACGGTTGTGATGAGATACCCTACTACCTTGCGCCACATCTCCCCGTCCCGGCCTTCCAGGACCTCCAGACGCCTGCCCTGCTGCTCCTGCTCCTTGACCATGCTCTCGATACTCAGGGCCAGCTTCTCCACCGAAGTCGTGAGCGCGCTGATCTGGCGCGTGTTCCCCTCCAGGAGGTCGAGGCGGTGGTTCTGCCGCCTGTCCTCATCATGGGTCTTTTCAAACATGGTGTTCACCGTGTTCCGGAATTCCTCATGCTCCTCCCGGCTTATGTATCCTTCATTCATTTTCCGCCGTCCTTTCCAACCGGTTGATCTCTTCCCGCCACGCCTGCCGGTCTGCTATGACGTCCGCGTACTCTCCGGCAGCTGCCGCACCCTCCGCGATTTTAATGACCGCATAATCCGTATCCGCAAGCCTCTGCTTCAGCTCCGCTATGCGGTTCGCCCTGAGAACGTCATCCGGGATACGCTCGTAGATCCGCACTTCCTCGTAATCGTCGTCCGCATACGCGAACTTCGTCACGTCATCCACCGGCACAGCGTCCGGTTTGATGATCGCAGTTACATACAGGCGCCCCTTTTCCAGGTCGATCTCGGATTCCGGTATTTCCTCATATTGTGGGTTCAATAATCTCATCATTTCCACCTCCCTATGACCACAATGGATACGTATGGATGGCCAATCGTAGACGTTGTCGCTCGCGCCATGTCAAAAACAGGCGGATTTGTCCGGCTTCCACCGCTCATAACGAACATGACCTGCTGGCCTTCGTAGCCGGAGTCCGTATTCGTTCTGGAAGCGTATACGGCAGGCGTCTCAGCGAAGGTAAACGGGTATGCGCTGAAGGTCATATTCCGGTTCGAATATAAAGTCCCCCATGCCGCATTCGCAAAATTGCCGTTATTGATACTGTTATGTATGCAGATCGCCAGCCCGCTGGCCCATTTCCAGTAACGCCAGCTTCCGGAGGTTCCCCTGGCGACGATATAATCCGACATGGCATTACTGGAATCTATGCCGGTGACCGTCACCTTTCCGGCAGTCAGGCTGTTTCCCAGCAGATTCAGCCCGCTGTTGGAAAATGTATAATACTTGTAAGTCGTCCCTGTAGCGGAATTCTTTGTGCGTATGGCGAAGTTGCCATTTCCATCCGTATACAGGTACGCGCCGCTCGTTCCCATGAAGATGGCGGGAAACGTGGAAGCGGCCCCGGCGGAGACAGCCCCCTGCGCTTTGAGCGCATCCTTGACGGTCACCTGCACATTGAAACAAAAATCCTCCTTCCCCCAGTCAAACACAGGCGTGGTCTTCACTGTTTTCTCGGCGCTGTCCGTGGTCATGAGCAGATCCACGGCGCGGGCCTGGAACGTATACTGCTTGGTGTAATCCAGCCCCGTCAGGGAAATCTCCGCGCTGTACGTGTTCCCGGACATCACCGCGTCCGCCTCCGTCCAGTCGCCATAAGAACCATTGTCTTCCCGGTATCTGTAAGACACCTGCACGGAATTGGAGGAGACGCCGAAGGAACCATTAAAACAGTTTCCTTCCACCTGGAAGGTCATTTCCCCCTCCGCGTTAGGCGCGCTGGCCTGCAGGCTACAGGTCAGTTTCACATAATTGATCAGCGTTTTGTTCAGCGTCTGGGTGACGGTGTTCCCCCGGTTGTCCGTGGCCGTAAATACGAAGCTTCCGCTCTCCACCGCCGTAAGGGTGCCGCTGGCCGCGCTCACGGACTTTCCCCCGCAGCTGATCCTGCGTCCCGTGATCGTTGCGCCCTTTTTGGCTGTTACCGACATGCTGACAGCGGCGTTGCTCTGAAACTTCACGAACACGTTCTTGTTTCCGGTAAGCGCGATCGTGCTCTGGTTGCTGTCCTCCACCGCCGCGGAAAGGGACGGCGCCGCGTTCGCTACGGTAAAGACTCTCTCCGCCCTGCTGTAGAAGGTGTTGCCGCCGATCACCGTTTTTACGATGAAGACAACCTTCCTGCTGTTGCTTCCCGATGTGGTGGCAAGCCGCAGGGTATTCCGTTCCGCCTCCGTCAGGCTGAAGGTATAACTCTTCCCGCTGACCGGAATGTTCCGGTACGGAACGTCGGCGGCGCTCCCCGTCAGGGAGATGCAGGCCTGCAGGGAACTGACCGCACTCCCGGCCGGGTTGGAGTACCCCAGGACAGGATTCTGCTCATCGTTAAAATTCGGGGCGCTGGTAATGCTGGCCGCCCGCGGTATCTGATCCAGGGAAAAAGTCCCGCTTCCGACACAGTTGACCGCCGACGTATACACCGCAGCCTGTATGCTGACCGTGAAACCGAATGTCCCGTCCGTGGCGTGATACACAACGAAACTGCCGCTGGAGACCCGCCCCGGGCCCCGCATCACCCTGTCCGTCTTGTTGACCACCACATTCCCCGCGATGACCGCATATAACGTCCGCTCCGCCACATTATACGGATAGCTCCCCGTCGCGTCGATCCACCAGGTGATGGTGGACCGGTTGTTCGCGATATCCGGCGAACTGCTCCAGGATAAGGTATAATTCCTCGTCTGCCCGCCGCTGCTGGTCCACGAGCCTGTCGCCACGCTTCCACTCAATGCCATTAGCTGTTCCCTCCAATCCAGAAGCATCCCGTGCGGTTGCTCCCATAATCCTCAAAACGGCTGTTTGCCCCTATGATGAGATACGTTGACGCGTGGAGGTTGACGGCGTTTACCCCCTCACTGTTCGCCGTCAGGACCTCATCCATGTTCTTGTACACCCGCATCCCGTCCTCCGATATCATCGTTTTCATCTCCGAGCCGGACTTCGCAATAGTAAATTCCTCCGTGCCGAAGGAATAGGACATGTTCCGGATCTCCTCGATGGTCTCCTGCTGCAGCTCATCGATGCTTTTTACCGTGGTCTCGATATCGATCTTAAACGAATCCACATTTTCCTGGATCGTCGTGACCGTCCCCCGGAGGATCTCCAGACTGTCCCCCGTCTGCTTCGCCAGGGTATCGTCCGTATACTTCGTGGCCAGGATAAAGTCGTTCTCCACATAGGCCTCCCCCTCCCCCTTTGAGATCTGGCAGATGTAGATCTCCATGTCCCGGAACCACAGATCCCCGTTGTCATAGGGCGGGGCCGGGGTATCCGTGAATACCCGCCGCTTCCCGTCCGCCGTGTCCATCGCCGCGTTGGCCACCGCCAGCGCCTCGGCCACATCGCTGTTGGAAAGCTTCTGCCAGCCATAGGCTCCCTCGTTTACCACAAACCGGTAGGAATAGCCGGTGTCCTGGTCGTAATACAGATCCCCCAGATGCTTCTCCCATTCCTCCACCGTCAGCCATCCGCTGGCCGGAGGATTATCAAGCCCCGGCTCTCCGCTGTAGAACCATACGGCCACCTTCCCGTCGATCTGGCTCTGCAGATTCTCCATGGAGCCGAGAGCGGCCTCCATGAAGTTCTCCAGCGTCGTGTTGGTCCTGTTCAGCCCCAGCTCACTGTTCTGCGCCGCTTTCTTCAATCCCACAATGGACGCAAGATCATACTTCCTCTCCAGGTCCGCCGGCGTCCTTACGCCCTGCCTGTCCTGCCTGCTCACTCCTGTCGCCTCCTTCCATACGCGTCACCACCGGATCGTCCCGTCCGGATCCACCTCAAAGCCCAGTTCCAGCAGGATGGTCTCCATCTCGCCGTAGGAAATATCGTCCCTGCCGTTTAAATAATCCACGATCTCCTGGTTATAGGTGTCGTCATTCGGATACATCTCTTTGAACAAAAGGATCTTTTCTTCATAAGCTGCCTCTGTATCGTTCAGGAAATCGATGACCTTCTCCTTCCTGCTGCCGGCGATGGCGTTCCCATTTTCATCCCGATCGGCCTGAAGTTTGTTCATGGACCGGACAAGCCGCCGGTAGGATACCACGTTCCCCGACGCCGCCTTCGCGACCATATATTTCTCCGGATTCTCATACGCCCAGTTATAAGCCTCCCTGCTCTCCTCGCTGGCGTCATATTCCTGATAGGAAATCTGGTTCGCCTGTAAGAACTCATATTTCCCCGGATTCTTCTGGCTGAAATCAAACTCCTCAAAGCTGCCGAAATCCTCATAGCCCGTAAGATCGATGGGTGTTTTCCGGTCCGTGAGATTGTTGATCATGATATTCTTCTTGCTGGTGGGAAGGTCCAGCCCGGCAATGTATCCCGTCTTTTCCTCCAGTGTGTCCAGCCCCTTCAATCCCTCCCGGTATTCCCGGTAATCCCGGATCGGGATATCCAGCTCCTTGTACTCCTCCAGCTGCTTCTCACTCAACGGCGCCCAGCCGTTATCAAAATAATCCCTGGCGTTCCGGCTGGAATACTGCCCGAATATCCCCGCCTGTATCCGGTTCCCCACCGTATCCTCCACCGGGAACCGGAGCTCGCCGCTGTTGGTATAGGAACCGCTCACCGGAAGGTCGTCGTCAAACATGGACAGCCCCTGCAAGGTCTTGCGCAGCTGCCCGCCGCCCACCGGCATCCCCAGGTACAATAACGGCTTCAGCCATTCGCTGGTCAGCTCCCGCACGCTGCTCTCTGGGGCCTTTTCCCCTTCCGCCCAGGCGGAGAAGACCTTCGGCAGCTCATCCGCCGTTTCCGATACTGCGGAAACCAGGTCCCCGTAAGGGATTGCCGAACTGATGGGGAAACGCCCGCCGCCCAAAAATCCGCCAACGAACGGCACCTCCTGCAGGATATTCTCCGCCAGTCCTCCTGCCGCTTTCAGCGGGTCTCCCTCCTTCTCCTCATCGTCCCCGCCGCCTCCGGACAGGCCAAGGTCCTGCAGGAACTGCTCCAGGATCCCGATGGGGTCGAAGGCGGCGTCCCGCCCGGTCAGGGAAGAGTACAGGGCGTTGTAGGCGTATGCCCCAAGGAACATGGCGGCGTATCCCCTGGCCAGGCGGAATTTTGACCGGTCCCCCACGTCCTGGGGCAGGTCCTTGAACATATATCCGTACTGGTTGCCCACCTCCAGCTGGAACGCCGTGAACAGCTTTGCCAACGGGTTCTTGGCGTTGTAGATAGTGGGCATGTTCCCCCTGCTCCGCCCCGCCATGACGCCCTCCGCGAACTGGTCGGCGTTCTTCACCGCCTTCTCCGTCTCCATCCCGCTCTTCACGTTCTCGATGTACTTGGAGCGCCAGACGGTCTGCGAAGTAAAGTTATCGATGACGTCCATCATAATGCCCACAGCCTTCCCGGCCTTGTCCCAGCCGCTCTGATACAGGTTCTCCGCCCGGGCCAGCCGGTTCGTCAGGAAATCCGAACGTTCCACCATCCCGTCGTTCCGGATGTAGGACTTGACCGTATCCCTCATCGCCTTTAAGGAGCTTATCGGGCTCACCTGGCCCCAGGACTGGGTGATGGGGATAAAATTCGTAAACGCGGAGGAAATGCTCCCGCCCACCATGTTGGCACTGACCCTGTTGGAAAGGTTCGTCATGACCGAGTAGATCTTCCGGTTGGTGCCTTGTTCCAGTCCACGGTCCGCCGCGCTCTTTTTCCCCGCCAGATTGTTGGTGCTGTTCCGCAGATCCGTCACGAAGTTATTGAGCGGATTATCCGCCTCCGCGTAAACCGCGTCGATCTCCTGCTGGACCCGATCCGCGTCCCACTCCGGGTTCTTCATGATCTCCTCGATCCGTTCCTTTACCCCCTTGTCGCTGTGCTGATAGCGGATCTCATTTTCAAAGGCCCTCCTTTTCTGGATGTCTGCGATGTGATAGATCCAGTCCAAAGCACCGTTCACATAAGAATCCAGCCCCTTCTGGAAGCTGTAGTCCGTCGTATCTCCCTCCCGTTGCTTGTTGAAGGACTGCCAGCTCCTCTCCGGCGTGAAGGTCTCCGTGATCCCGGCAATGTCCGTGGGAATGCTCCCGTCATTCACCTTCCAGTTCAGAAGCTTCGCCAGCCAGCTCTGCTTCTCTTCCGTAAAATGCGGGAAATATCCTTTCCGGTAAGGGATCTCCTTCATGCCCTGTTCCCGCAGGACACGGTTGATCCGCTCATACAGGGAGTCATACAGCGCCCTGGCATCCTCGATGATCCTGTCTACTTTCTTCTCATCAATGCTCTTTTTATGCTTATCGTAGAACTCCTTCAGCTTATCCGGCTGCAGGGTACAATCCGGATTATACTTATATTCCCCCAGCATCTGGATATAAGCGTCCTCCGCAGCCGTGATGCGCATCTTCCTGTATTTATCCTTGATTCTGCTGCTCTCCCTGTTCAGCAGGGCCTCATTGTGGTTGTAGCTTCCCTGGAGCTCCTCATAGATGGCGTCCGCCCGGGCAATGTCCCGCTTCCCGTCCGCGGTCCGCACGATATCCCGCAGGTTCCGCTTCAGCGTGTTGACCTGGTAGGAGATCCCCAGCCGCTTGTCCCGCCAGCTGGTGGTGTTCCCCATCAGCTCCCGCATGCGCTCCCCGTACTCCTGCTGCTTCGTCATGCGGTTCTCCGCCCGCCGGAACTCCTCCGTGTTCATTTTCGCGATCCGTTCCTTAAGCTTCTCTCCGCGCCGTTCAAACTCCACATCCGCATTGTCCTGCCGGGTCTTCAGGCGGTCAATCCTCCCCTGGAGCTCCCTGGCGCGTTTCGTGTTCTTGTTCTTCAGGCTGTCATACTCCGCCTGTTTCTCCGCGATATCCGCGTCAAAATCCTGCCAGCTCTGCTTCTGCTCTTCCCGCAGGCGCCTCAGCTCGACCCGGTAATTCTCCTGTTTGATCCGGTTGGCCTCCTTCACGGTCCTGGGAGGCCCGGTATGGCCCGGCTCCACCGGAGCCGCTTCCTTGGGGGAGACATCCCCGCGCACCGGCCCCAGGTCTTCCCGGGGCGGTTCCTGGGAAGGCGGGGTGGCGTCGTCCCGTATGGGAGCGGCGGCATTTTCCAGATTTTCCGTGACATTTTCGGTGGGTTGTGGTATACTATGTATAGAAGCAGAAGTACTTCCCGTTTCGGACGTATAGCCCGTGGCACTCTGTGCATCTGGCAAAAGTGAATGCTTCTTTTTTTTGTAATCATTTCCGCCCTGTTGCACCGGTGCAATTCCTTCCAGAGCAATGTCCCTGCCATAGGTGCGCCGGCGGTCCCTGGGGGCTGCGGCGGTCTGATCGGAAAGGGAATGGCGGATATCATTGTCTTCAGTCGGATTCAGGTTATCTACGTTCTTAATCTGATTAGGTTCAAAAACCACAGTTTCTGTCGGCGTAATGATTCCATCATAATTCGTTCCATTTACTTCATTGAACAGTCTGACCGCCTCGACCAAATCACCAATACAAGTTACATTGATATCGTTAATGACCTGAAAATCATCTTTTCCGTACAGATCATTTACAATATCCTCTGCTGTAACACCATATCCATAATTTTCTATCCCGTAATCCTCATTTTCTTCCACGGCTTTTACATATTCCAGCAGTTGATCCCGTTTTATTGTATTCTTCCCTTCCACCAGAGGATTCTTCACATTCAAATACACCTCATATGTGCTTCCGTATGTATTCGCATGAGATATACTGTCGGTAAAATAAAAGCCTCGTCCATACAAACCGCTGCTGCGTGCTTTTTTCTTGTCAAATACTGTAAATGAATTGGGCGATCCGTGGTACATGACTTTCAATCTTCCCGCTTCATCCACTATCTTAGAATCTTTAAAAAACGCCTTCTGCTGCTCCGATAACGTATTGCCTGCACTGTCCTGGCTTAACGAATACGTAACCTCACCAGATTTTTTTGAATTTCCGCTTGCATTTTGCTGGTTTTGTGGTACACTATTCATAGAAGATGTTCGCAGGAATTGAAACTTCGGGTTTTTCCCGTATGAGTTCATTATGTCCTGTGTAACATCTTTTATTTTTGTGACGTCCTTAAACAACTTTCCTTTTTCAATATTCTTAATATTTATTACAGCTTCATAATACCTGTCTCCAATCTTAAATAGCGTATCATAGTAATCAAATCCACCGATTACGTCCTCATGATAATGTCCATCTCTTCCGTCCGCCTCATTGCGATAATTCGTTCCCGCATCTAGCAAATTATCCAGTTCTCCAGCAGTACGCATTTTAGCGTCATATATATCACCAGATATATATTTGCTTGGATTTGAGAACTCATCCCTTCCACGGCCATTAACAAACATCCTATTATCAGTGCCGATCACTTTACCATTGAATTTCTCATTGATGATTTCCTTCGCGATCCGCGGATACTCGCTCCTGTCATGGCCTTCAAATCTATCCTGCTCTTGGTCTATCTCGACAAATCTCCTGCCATCCTTGGTAAACTCCATAAGGGAATACTGTATCCCCGTCCCCTTGCCCGGATTCTTCGCCCCTTCCCGATACGCCTCCTCAAACAGCCGCTTCGCCTTCTCCAGCTGCCGGGCCTCCCTGCTCCCGGCCGTGGCCGCCTTCCACAGGTACTTGATCTCGTCATAGATCTTCTGGAACACATTGCGGTGCTCCACGGAAAGCCGCTTCACAAAGTCCCCGTCCGTGAAGAGATAATCCCCCACCAGGTCCGCCAGCAGCTCCCTGCTGACGTCCGCTCCTTCCACGCCCTCGTACAGCTTCGTCAGGGATCTCATCCTGCCGTCATAATCCCCCTTGGCCCTGGCATACGCAAACACGGCCTCCTGCAATGCCCCGTAATGCTCCGTCCCCTCCAGGACATGGGTGATCTCATGGCCCACCACCGTCTCCAGCGCTTTATTCGACTGGATGTTCAGCGTCACATTCCCATCCCGCACATACCCGTTGACCGTCTTCCCCTCCAGGGCAAAGCCGCTCTCCCGGATCTTCTGGTTATTGGCAAACTCAAAGGAGATCCCCTTGTCCGCCGATATCTTCGCCACCAGATCCACAAATTCATGGGTCCGCCGTGTATTGTTCAGAATCCCGCTGTCCGCCGCCTTTTGGATGACCTCCTGCTGCTTCCCGTGGTATCTGGAAAGGTCCGCCTCAAATGCCTGCCGCCTTCTGTCCTGCTCCTGATAGCTCTCCCCAAGCTGCGCGTCCCCGCGCGCCAGGTCGGATACTTCGCGGGACAGCTGCTCCTTCAGCCGCCTGATCTCGCTCTCATAAGGAGTGTTTTTATTCTTCTCCTTCAGCTGCGCGAGACGGTCCTGCTGCTCCCCCGTCATTTCCATCTGCTTCATCCGGTTCAGGCTCTTATACTCCTCCATCTCCTCCGTCAGAGTCCTGTAAGCCTCATAGGTCTCCCCGCCAAGGGTACGCTCGATGGTATCCGTGCTGATATAGCCCTTCTCCAGGTCCGTCTCCACCTGCCTGCGGATAGCCGCCTTTTCTTTCCCGCTCAGCTTTTTTCCGTCCTTCTCCTGAGCGGCGATCCTGCTCTCCGTTTCCGCGTCCACCACCTTCCAGCTGTTCCGGGAACGCTTGGGGGATACCGCAGCCGCCACGCCGCCGCTCATTCCGCCCGCAATGGATCCTACCGCGAAGGATTCCAGCACCTGGCTCCCAAAATCCCTGGTGGCCTGAGACTTCGCCTCCTCCTCGGACATGCCCTGCTCCATGTAATTCTTCACATTCAGGTTGTAATCCGACATCCCCCCGTTGATCAGGTTGTCCACGAACAGGTTCGCCACCTCGGAGGTGGCCTCCTCTGACCCCTCGATCCCGGACTGGGCCAGGATATTGACAACCGTGTTCCTCGTGGCGGCTCTGCCGGAGTTCTTCGCCATGTCCCACAGATGGTCCAGGCTGATCTTCTCCGTGCCGTACTCGATAAGGCCCGCCGCCGCTCCCGTCAGGAGCGCTTTTCCGGTATCCCCGGTCCGTTCAAAAGCCTCCTGCGTTCCGGAAGACGCCGCCCCTGCCGACATGATCCCTGCAGACACCATTTTCCCTGCGGCTCCGCCGCCGCCCAGGGCCGCCGCAGTCATAGATTCCGCTGCGGACATGCCTGCCCTGTAAACCAGCGGCAGCACCGTCTTCGCCGCCGGATTATCCACAGAAGCCTCAATATCCTCTGCCGTGGTCTGGGTTACGATATCTCCATATTCGCCGGGCTGATACCAGATAGAATTCGTATTCACCGGCGTGTACTCCCCCGTGAGCAACTGATTCAATCCCGCCTTTACCGCTTCCATAACTCCCAGTCCCGAAAATGGGCTCGCCAATACAGCCCCAAGATTCATCCCGATCTTGTCTATCACAGAGCCACTTGCCTTCTCTTTCGTCTCCTCACGGAACTCTGCCGCGTCCTCCGCATCCCGCGCGCGCTCATAGGTATCCACGAGGCTCTCTATCTTGTCCTCGTCGTACCCATTGTCCAGAAGGGTCTCTTTTGCCGTCTCATATTCCATCTGCTTATCGGTTAGATACCTTCCGGCTCTTTTGTCCGTATGATTCTTCGTGTATTCCCATTCGGAGCATACCTTCACCGCATTATAAGCCTGTTCATTTTTTAAGATCTCCAGGTTCTCCTCCTGAAGGTCCGCCCAGTCCCTCTGTTCCTGCTTCTCCGAATTCTTGAACGTCTCCAGCTCCTCCCGGTAGTCGATATGGTCCGCCTTCAAGAGCCTGTCCGTCTCGTCCTGGATCAGTTTGTCATACGCCGCCCGATTCATGGTCTCGTTGGATTTCTCCATGCCCGGCATCAACTGATTCCCCATCTTTTCCAGGTTTGCCTGATAAAACTGCTCAAAGGTGCCGTACTCCTTCAGGATATTCTCCTGGGCCGTCAGACGGGCATTCTCCCTCAGGGGCGACGTCCCGCTGGCAGAAGTCACGGCGCCGCCGCTCCGGTTCCCGGATGTACTGTTCTGACTGACGCTTCCCGTCCCGGACGCATTGTAATTCCGGGTGACAGTCCCATCCAGCGCCACGCTGTACAGCGGCTTTTTCTTTTGGCCTGCGGGCGTACTGTTCTTACTGACACTTCCCGTCCCGGACGTACTGTAGTTCCGGGTGATCGTCCCATCCAGCGCCACGCTGTACAGCGGCTTTTTCTTCTTTTTCCTGCTTACCGTCCCATTTACATCAACATAATAATCCGCCATGTCTGCCTCCTGCTCAGCGCGCCATCATGCGGGCAACGGAACTGCCTACAGCGCCTTTTAACGCCGAGAGTTCTGAGGTCCCACTCAGTTTCTTATACTCATTTTCCCTGCCCTCCCAGTACCACAAGGTACCGTCCGGCGTCTTCCAGATATTCTGCGTAACTGTCCTTCTCTGCCCGCTTAAAGTAACCGTGTCCAATTTCACAGTATCCCCGGTCTTTGACACCTTTCCGTACCCGCTGATCCCCTTGGGCTGATATCCATTTGAGAAAGTACCATACACCGCGCAATCTTTGTTATACTCCTTATCCCAATAGTCGGAATTTGTTACATTCCCACTGTAATCACCGGCCCCCTTATTGATCGTCCCACTGCCGCCAGAACTCCCGGAGCCCCTGGCCGCCTGGCTGGCATTGAACTGCCGCTTCTCCTCCGCCAGCTGCTGAAGCTGCAGCTGGTAGTTCCTCTCATCCTGTTCCTTCTGGTACTGCAGCTGCTCCCTCTGAAGCGCCAGGTTCTCGTTATACTGTCTTACCTGCTCCGCCAGGGCGTTCTCCGTGTTCATCTGGTTCAGTACGTCCTGGTACCGCCCGTAATAGGTATCCTCCAGCGCCTGCTTCCGGTTCTCCCGCTCCAGGATCAGCTGGTTCTTATACTGGAACCCCTGCAGGGACAGCTCCAGCTGCTGCTGCAGGGCCTGGTAGGCGATCTCCGCCAGCACGCTGTTGTTCTGCAGCTGCGCGTCCTTGATGGCGTTGTCATAGTTCAGGACCGCCTTGTTATAGCTCTCCCTGGCCGCGGCCACACGGTTCTGGTACGTGTTGTACATGCTCACCTGGGAGCTTTCGCTGTAGCCGGTATTGGCAAGGCCCCCGGCCGCCATCTGCTCCGCGTTTACGCCGTACTGACTGCTCTGCTTCTGCCAGTCCGTATAAGCTCCGGACTGCTCCTTCTGATAGTCCTTTTCGGCCTGCTCCTTCTGCTGTTCGATCTGCTCCAGGGCGAAATCCGTGTTCGCCTGCTGCAGCTCCTGCTGCTTGTCCGCCCACTCCTTGGAAGCGTCGATCTGGGCCTGATAATACTGCTCGGACTGGTCGATCATGCCCCCGTATGTCTTCTCCGTCTCCGACAAAGCCGCCTGCTTATCACTCTCCACCTTCTGGAAGCGCTCGTCCTCATAATTGATGTTATAATCTACAGCCATACCCTGCTCCCTTCTACCTCTTGATATACCCGCCTATATAACATTCCAGCGTCGCCGTCTCCAGGCTGAACCGGGTCTCCGAGGAAAATCTCAGGCGGATATCCTTGAATTTCTTCCGCTTGATCCTGCTGGTGAAATAGTCCGTGACGCCCTGGTACTCCCCCACGGTCTCCCAGTCCGTCCGGTCCGTCTTCACGTCCAGGGTGATGTCCCCCTCCGCCTCCACCACGCAGCCCCGCTTGTTGGTGGTCTTTAAGTACTGCGGATTCCCGAACCGGTCCGCCGGGGTCACCCAGTAACTAGAGACCTCCCCGTCCATGTCCGTCAGCGTATAGACGCCGCCTCCCGCCCCCAGGTACAGCGTCCCGCCATGTACCGCCGCGCAGGTGACGGCGCTGTCCATCTCCCAGTAAAACCATTCATACTCCATATGCCCCTCGTTGGAAAATACCGCCCTGCTGTCCGCCAGAAACGCGTCCTTTCCCACAAACACCAGAAGATAGCCCTCCCACTCCGCCAGCACCATATCTTCATACCCTGCGCTGGCCGTCAGCTTCCGGTCCACCAGGGAGCTCCTGTGGATCACCGCCTGCTCCGTCGTCACGTCCCCCTGGATCCCCTCCATGCCCCGCCTGCTGAAAAAGACGATGTCGTCGTTAAAATTGACCGCTCCGCCGATACAGCCCGTGGAAACACTGGAATGGGTGCTGGGATAGATCTTCCCGTACTCGCTGTCTATCGTGGGCGTATGATAAAATACCGCCGTGTCCGCCTGGGAGGGCTCCTTGAACACCCACAGGGCGTTATTCCCCGCCGCCAGACCGGTGACCGCCGCCAGGTCCAGCCCCTCGTTATAATAATCCAGGTCGCTGCAGTAAGAAGGATCATTGAGGCTGCAGTGCCATATGACGTTCGGATAATCCTGATTCCCGCTGAAGAACACCCGGTTGTCGAACACCTGAAGCAGGGTGCATTGGTCGATCCGGTCCCGGTATCCGGCGATGGTCTTGCGGAATTTCACGGAAACATTGTCCTGGCCGTCCGTCAGCGGCTCCGGAGGCGCTGACGCAAAGCGGATCCGTCCGCCGGCGGTATCCACCGTGTAATCGCTCACCACCTCGTCGTTGACCTTCACCACGGGCGAGAAATCCGTGTCGATCCCCTGGGCGTCCAGATAGAAATCCGTGCTCTCCCCGTCCGCCAGGAACGTGTTGACGCGGATCCCCGTCAGAAGGTTCACGTCCTCGAAGATCGTGCCTCCGCCGGCGGGCTTCCTGCCGATGGAGGTCGTCGGGACGTATCCCGTCACCTCCCCGATGATCTCCCCGTCATATTGCAGATAATGGATCCCGTCCTTGAAGTAAAAGAGATTGTTGAAGATGAAGCTCCTGCTCCTGGCAGGCTTCAGCCCCGTGTACAGCTCCGTCCGGCTCCCGCCGGATATCCGGTACAGCTTCGTGCCGCTGTGCACCAACGTCATCTCCACATTTCCCACTTTATAAAAAAAGACGCCCCAGACCGGGTCCGTGAAAGCTTCCACAAGCTCCATGCCCGGCCGCGTCCGTATGCTCTCCGTCTCCTTATAGTCCTTCCACATGTTCAGGCTGTCCGGGCTCCTGCCCAGATTCACCTCTTCCCCCCGGAGATCCACGCCCCGGAAGGAACCGTATACCCTTGTCACCAGATCTCCGGCTGCCATCAAACCTCAATGCCTCCCTCCATGTACATGCTGCCCGTTGCGAAGCGCGTGTCCAGCCGCTGCAGCATGGTCTCATATCTTCTGGAATAGATCTCCCCGTACTCCGTGGACACGTCGCTCTTCAGAAGGTCCGCCGCCACGCCGTAGGGCATGACCTCCAGCGCGTCCGCAGCAAGCTCAAACTCATAGGTGTCCGGCGTATCGTCCGTGATGTCCTGCGGGAACCTGTAATAAAAGAACGTCGCCGTCCCGGCCTCCGCGGGCAGGATCACGCGGTCCACCAGCTCATACCCTGCCTCCTGCCCGTCCTCGTTCACGAAACGGAGCAGGCGCAGCTGGTAGAACCGCTCCAGGCTGTCCATATCGAACACTTCCCCCGCCTTCAGCTCCTTGGAGACATAAGCCGGGATCTTCCGGATCCGGGCCAGCTCATACTGTACCTGGTTCAGCACGGCGTTCATCTTCGCCGCGATGTCCGGATCCCCGGTGAGGCTTTCCTCCTCCGTGTCGATCTCCTCGATCAGCTGCAATACCTTCTTTTTCATTTCAAGCAGCGTCATGCTCTGCTTCCCCCTTTCACGGAGAGGAGGAGACCGCCCCTCCCCTCCCTCTGCCCGTACTCCCGCTATGCGGATGCGGCTGCCAGCGGGACCTTGACCACCTGTATGCGGTCGTCGTCGATGACCTTCGCCCCGAAGGTGTCCAGTCCCCGGACGATATCCTTGAACCGCTTCTCCGCCCGGAGGGCTTCCACCTCGTTGATCTGTCCCGCGAAGGCGATGGCCTTCCTGCCTCGCACGTCGCAGTAGGCGTACTTGGTGGTGCCCGTCGCGTCCTTGGCCAGGTTATTGGACATGATCACCTGGAAATCGTCATACACGCCCACGATCCCCTTCCGGATGTATTCCGGGTTGTTGGTGGACAGCGTGATCAGGCAGTTCTTGAACACGTTGTACACGGCCGGCGTGATCTCGATCACGCCCTCCTCGTCAAAGTTGCGTTCCCGCAGCGCCACGATCGCCGCGTCGATGGCCGTCTTGACGGCGTCCTCGCTCAGGGCCGTCGCCGTGGTGACATTCGTGCCCGCCTTGATGAGCGAAGCCACGTAGCTGTCCCGCTGGACGGCCAGCCCGTGCACCGCCTTCTCCTGGTACTTCTCCTTCAGCCCCGGTACCGACTGGGCCTGGTTCACGTCATCCACGTAGAACGCGAAGTATTTCGCCTGGTCTATCGTCAGGGTCTGCCCCTTGTCCGACATCTCCTCGATGGTGATGTCCGTGCTGCTGCTATACGTGCCGATGGTGGGCTCCCCCACGCCCAGGATCTTCACGGACTGGGCATACTTGCAGTCCCCCTCGTAATCCCGCAGGCAGTTCTCCACCAGCTTGCACTTGATCTCCAGATCGTCCTGGATCTTCTTAGACCATATGGTCTGAATAAAATTCGATACTGCCACTTCTCATCATCCTTTCTTTTTCCCGGGAAGCGCTACCACTTCAGCATGGACCGCTCTACCGCCTTGAACAGCTCCGGGTTCCGGTCAAAGTCCTTTTTTGTGAACCGGAGCGCCTCGTCCCGCGTGTAGAAATCCTTTACCCCCGTGTCCTGCTGGGCGCTGTTCTTCATGCTTCCCATTGTCCTTACCTCTTTCTTCGGCTGCATCCTGCTGTAGATGCCGTAGATCTCCGCTGCGGGCGTTCCGGGATTGAATTTCGCCGCGAACTCCCGGAACTCCTTCCCCCCGTAGACCTCCTCCGGCACCCCCAGCTTTGAGAGCTCCTTCGCCTGCTCTGCCTGCCTCCGGTACTCCGCCAGCGTCTGGAACACCTGCTTTTCCCGGGCGGTCATGTTCCCGGCGCCGATACCCGCCAGCCGGTCCACTTCCTCGACCACGTCTTCCATGCCGGCCTGGATGATCTCCTCCGCTTCCGCTTTCGCCAGCACCTGGATCTCCCGGTCAGAAAGCGCCGGCTCCTTCGGGATCCGCACGCCCTTGCTCTCATAGAACTGGCGGAAATCCTCCGTGATCTCCCCCATGTCCTCCTTGCCCGTTCCCGCTTTCAGCACATTCTCCAAAGGCCGGTACTTTTTCTCGTAGTCCTTCTGGATCCTGGCCCTGCTCCGGGCAACCTTCTTTGCCAGCACTTCGTCCAGCTTCCGGTTGAACTCCGCCTCCGTGTAGACCTTCTCGGGGCTTTCTCCTGCCTCCTGCTCCGATCCCTGGTTGGATCGATCCGGTCCCCCGGTGGAACGCTCCGGTTCCCGGGCGGATTGCTCCGCGTTTTGTTCTGTGGCCGCTCCCTCCACATTTTCAGCAGCTTCCAAAGCCGCAAGGTTCTCGTTTTCGTTCATGCGAGTCTCCTTCCTATTTTTTCCGGTGTTTGCCTTCACCAATTCCATACAGTTTCCCGTCTTACATGCCTGGACGATACGGCGCCTCACGCCGCCGCTCCCATACAGTTTTCTGTCTTACATGCCTGGACAAGGCCGCAGGCGCTCCTGCCGCTCTGCGGAACCCGGAGATCTGCCGTCAGTTGTCGTCCGGGTTATCCTCCATGATCTCCACCTCCTCCCCCTCCTGCGTCTCTGTCTCCTGCGCTTCTGCCGTCTGCGCTTCTGCTCCCTGCGCTTCCGCCATCTGCGCCTCCGCGAGCTGTTCCGCCTGTGCCTGCGGGTCCTCCATGAGGAACTGGCCGGCCCTCTGCTGCATGGCCTGGGCCTCCGCCTGGATCTGGGCGATCTTCTGCTGCTCCTGCCGGATGTGCCTGATCGCTTCCAGGATCTTCAGCTTTGGCGCCACGCTGTCATCATCCAGAACACTTGCGTAGGTTTCCAGCTCTCCCACCCTCTGGGCGCTGAAGAATCCCTGCACGAGAAGATTTTCGATGGTCTGTTCCTGGGCGAACCTGTCATAAGCGCTCCTGGGCGTCACGTCCACCTTCACTTCCGCCTGCAGCTCCCGCAGCGCCGCCTGGGGCACGTTCACCAGCCGCACCATGGTCTCCCCGGTCTCCGGATCCGGCGTCTCCTGCTCCAGCTCCATGCCGTCCCCGGCGTACACGATCGTATACTCCAGCCAGATCCTGGCCAGGTCCTCCACCATGTTCTTGTAGCTTTCCTTCTGCTCCGTCATCGGGCTCTGGGACGCCTGCTGCACTGCCAGGATGGCCCTGCCGGAAACTTCCTCCGGATTCACCTGCCCCGTCACCGCCTCCCCGGCGCCCGCAAGCTCCCGGGTCACCTGGATCAGATCCTCCTGCAGCTGCTTGACATCCGGTGACATCTGCGCCGGCTGCAGCGTCCCCACGATCCGGTTCACATCCTCCACCGGCTGCCCGTTGGTCTTGATGATCCCGCCCACTTTCTTTAAGTCCGCCGGGTTCGCGATCCTGCTGGTGTCCACCACCTTCTGGGGATATGCCTGGTATTTCACCGTCAGGACCCGCCGCACTTCCGTCCGGTTCACTTCGATCTGGTTCGGGATCAGATACTTCACCTCCCCCTCGCCCCGGGCGCTCCCCTCCTTCTCCTCCCAGTTAAAATGAGCCACCGGATACAGGGACAGCCCCGTGTCCGCCTCCGGAAGGATCTCCGCCCAGCGGGTGGCAGCCGAGAAATGCACCGTCCCATTCTTCTTGTACATCTTGTAGATGACGGTCACCATGTTGTCCAGCTCCAGCTTCGCGGCTTCCCCGCTCTCCTCGAAGGTGTCATTGTCGCCGATGATCATCGAAAGCTTGTCCTCCCCGGCTCCCTCCGCTTCCGCCAGCTCCCTGGCATTCACCACCGGCATGCGCTTCCGTACCAGGATATAAGGCTGGGACTGGATCTCGTCGTCATTTTCGTTGCCGTAATAGACATCATTCTTCTTGACGATCTCGTTGACCGGGAGCATCCTCTCCCTGTCGAAATCCACATAGAAGATGCCCTCCCCGTTGATGGCGCTGTCCTTCGTCACCCTCCTGCCCTTAAAGTCCATCCGGTCCTTCTCCCAGACGCGGGCGGCGTACCGGTTCAGCATCTCACAGTAACGCTCCGCTTCCTGGTAGAAGGCCGTGTTCCCCACGTTCTGGGACGCGTAGTGGATGGCGTACAGGTTATCGTGGATGACGGCTACCTTGTACTTGACGATGGGCTTGATAAAATTCTTCTGTACCGGCTCCACGTCCCCCAGCTTCGCGTTCCCCCACTGGTCCCCGTTGTACATCCGGTAATTCCGGTCCGTATCCACGTAAATCCCCGTCATCCGGTGATAGTTCCTGCCCTTCTCATACAATGTCCATATGGGCGTCTCTTTGATCTCCTGAATATCCATAGCTCCTCCTGTCACGGCACGTCTTCCTGGCCTGCCGCCGTGCCGTCATAACGGTCAATATTGCGCAGTATCACTTCCATGCGCTCCCTCTCCCGCTCTGCCCCCTCTGCCGCTCTGCGGGTCCTGCAGGCCCGTAAGGGATGGAAAACCTTTCCCAGCCCCTTCTTTGGCGTTTCCCCGCCTCTCCGGCGCCCTGCAAGCCCTTGGCCGCTCCCCCGTTCCTCCGCCGTCCTGTGCGCCGTCCACGCGCCGGCCAGGAAGCATGCTAGGTTCAACGCCCCCACGGCCATTACTGTTAAAATATCCATACGCGCTCCTCCTAGATAACCGTCATTTCCTCTCCGTACTCATAAACCGTCTCGTTCCTCTTCTCCAGGTTGAAGTGATACTGGGGATCCACATACATCGTCTCCTCCGAAAATACCACCTGTTCCCGGATATGATGGGCAATGGCCAGCCCCATCATCTGGTCGTCGTGGCCGCCCTCCGGCGCCTCGATCCGGCCCTGTTCATTTTTCACGATGGTCAGAAGCTCCTCCAGCGTGTCCCTGTCGTTTATGGTATCCACATGCTCCCGGACCACCTCCACCAGCCTCGACAGGATCGTGGGCCGGGTCAGCTGGGTCGTTTTGAACCCGAAGCGCTTCTCCGTCCTCCCGGTGTACGTGTCCACCGCCTCCCGGACATACTGGTTCGTATACCCCAGCCGCTGTAGCTCCATGACCGGGAACGTGTCGAAGTTCGTCTCGATCCCGATCAGCGCCTTCCTGTAATACATTCCCAGGCAGTACATCTGCTTCGTATACTGGTCCGCGTCAAACTGGTGCTTCAGCACGGCGGCCTGGATGCCTGTCCGGGCGTCCAGCACATGGCCCGTAAAATAATCGCTCCCCTCTCCCGCGGTATCCCCTCCGATGCAGTATTTCGTGAGCTCCGGCGTATCCGGCAGCCGGTAGATCCGGATGTATCCGTCCCGGTCCGGCTGCCACCGGATGTTTGTGATCTTCAGTCCGTCATAGTCGTAAATGAAATACCCCGTCTTGACCGGCTTCTGAATGGTCTCAAGCCGCGCCTGGATGGCCCTTGCGTCAAATACCGTCTTGCCCAGGATCCCCCACCTGCCCAGGCAGTACACCTCGTATGTGTACTCGTCCACATACCGCAGATCCTCCAGCGCCTTCCGGTCCTCCTCCGTTAGGAAGCGGTTGTCCCGGTAGGTGCTGAAGCACACGGCGGCCAGCCCGCTGTCGATAAAATGCCGCTTGATCCAGTGCTGCACGTTGACGGGGTTAAAAGACAGCACCATCTGCTTCTTACTCTTGCCGCCCCTGAGACGCACCTTCAGCTGGTTGATATCCGCCTCCTGGCACTCCGTGGCCTCCTCCACCCAGATATCCGTCAGCTCCCCGTTCTCAAAGGTGATGGACTTGATCTTCTCCACGTCATCCAGTCCCGCGAAGGCCGTCTCATTCCCCGTCAGCAGGCATTTCATGCGCATATCGCTCTCATTCACCTTGAAATACCGGGACAGATCCCAGCTCTTCAGCACCTGCTTCAGCAGCGGGAACGTGCTCCTCCTGTTGGTGTCCCCCGTCTGCCTTACCACAAGCAGGTTGCACCTCTGGGGATGCAGCAGCTTATAGATATACCGCTGCGCTATGAAATGGCTCTTTCCGGAACTGCCGCCCCCGTAGAAGACCAGATAGCGGTCCGTATTGTCCAGGTACGGCAGATAGACCTCATTGAACACATTTTTGGAAATCCTGATGTCTACTTCCATCACTCATCGACCAGCCTGACCGTGACCGTCGTCTTCTCCTTCAGCTCCGTCTCCACCAGCTGCTTCTCGCTCCATCCCGCGAAGTTGTTGATCAGGCTGAACTTCGCTCCTGCCGCCCCGTCCTTGTCAAACAGCCGCTCCTCCACGTATTCCTCGATCCGCATCTTCGCGCGCGTTATCGTGTCAATAAATTCCTTTTTCGCCTGATAATTCAGGAGGGCCTGCCGGCTTGTAAACCCCAGCGCAAGCGCAAGTCCGGTCACGGTGGGCGGCTTCTGCCCGATGATCACCGGATGGCCATTTTTGTCAAAAATCGGCTTTCCATCGTCATTTTTCAGGATTTTTCCCTCACATTTCCTGAAATACGCTTCGATTTTTTCCTCCATTTCCTCCCTGCTCTTGTATTTCGGCGGCCTCCCGGCCGTATTCCTTGCCGCCATCCTGGATCACCTCTTTCCGGACAACCAAAAACAGCGCCGGCTCAAAGCCTGACGCTGTCTCGCGATATTGGTGGGGGGATAAAAGCCGTTCTGTTTCATCCGGCTCTCTACGGTTAAACTATATCACATCCCATCCGTGCATTGTGTGCATTTTATGTATTTATAGAATCGCCTCATAACCTGCGTCCTGCTGTACCCCACCAATTCCCCGATCTCAAACCAACTCAGATCATTGATCACCCGGAACCGTATGATGTCGCACTCCGGATAGGGCGCATCCTGGATAAACTTCTCGATCCGCCTCCGGTCCTCCTGGATCTTCTCTTGATAATATGCCGTTTCACGCTCTATCCGATCCTTCTCCGCGGCATACCACTCCTGATAATTCTTCCCGCTGTTGTGCTCCCTCGGCATCCCGGAAACCGCTCCCCCCTTGTACGGGTTGAAATTCTCATGCTCCGTCAGTTCAAGGCGCAGGGATTTCAGCTTATTCTGATCCCGCTGCACCGCGAACAATTCGTGTACCGTCAATTATATCCCCTCCTCTCTGGTTCGCTCTTTGCTTCGCTAAAATTTAATTGCAATAGCCTGTCCGCAATTTCCGCAATAATTTTTAAAGGCACTGTCTAAAAGTTTTCCACATACAGGACAGTAATCATCTGTTATTGTGTATCTACGGTCAACCTGATAGTCTGTATCGCAATTCGAACAATGTTGCATTTTAAATCCACCTCGATGTCGCAATATTTCTTTTGGTTTCTTTGATTCCTGCTTCTCCACTGCTTCCCGGAACTCTTCCACGGTTCCGATTGCTCTATAATCTTTGTATTCGCAATCAAAGTCATTCATGTTGTTACATACTCCACAGACCGAATATGAACACGACTTTATATGACAAATCATTTTCTACCTCCGCAAAATTTAATTTAAACAAAAACCTCCGGAATAGGAACGCACCCAAGACAGACATAACCCGGCTGCAAAAATCTTCCGTCATCCTCTTCCAAAACATAGGTGATCAGCTTATAGTGTACGTCACCCGTATATCTCCCGCCGTCACCGTCCGGCACCCATTCCCTTAATTCCAAAATGTCTCCGACCTGATAATCCCTGTCATTCTTTCGGATCTCAAAATTTTTAATCCCCAGCTTGCTGTCACCATAAAAACAAGGTTCCAGCTTTAAAATATGCTTTATCATACGACACCTCCATGATTTTCTTTCATGATTTTGTGTAATCTTATGTATCTATTTATTGACATTATACACAAGATTGTGTATAATGTTGATAAGAAAGGAGCAGGCAATGAGTCCACGAAAGATTACCGTCAAAACACTTGAAGCAAACGGCTATCAATTCAAACGCCACGGTGCAAACCACGATCTGTACTATAACCCGGAAACCCGAAAAACCATTCCGGTCAAACGCCATGACTTCAACGAAAATGATATGAAATACATTTTCAAGGAAGCCGGCATATCAAAGGACCGGGGCTGAAACCCAGGCTCGTATATACCAAAAGGAGGTTCCAATCATGCGCTATACCTATACCGCAGTTATCACCGAAGATAACGGCACATTTTATGCAAAGGTCCCGGATGTTGATGGGTGTATCACCACCGGAAAGACCCTGGCCGAAACAATCGACCTGATCACTGACGCCCTGAACCTGTGCCTTGTTGGCCTGGAGGACGAAGGCATCCAGCCCGCATCTCCTACCCCGCAAGGCCGTATCCCCCACAGCCCCGCTGACACCCTCACCATCATCCAGGCAGATACCATAAAATACCGGAGCCTGACAGATACCAAAGCTGTCAGGAAAAATGTATCTCTCCCCTCCTGGATGGCCACTCTTGCGGACGAACGCGGGATCAACTGCTCCAAAGTACTGCAGGATGCTCTTTTAACCGTTCTTTCATAATCCTCTGCCCTCCGCCAGACGCATTTCCCTCCGGCGGAGGGCGGGTCTATGTCTCCTGCTCTCCAAATATCCCCCTACTCCCCCATAACCTCCAGAATCTCCAACAGATTCTGGAACTGCCTGTCATTCAGTTCCCGCACCGCTGCCGCCTTCTCGATCTCCAGGAACGGCTCTCCGATCCCTTCCAGCCCCTCCTGCCCGTCCAGGAACCGGAATCCTCCTGCCGTATCCTCCTCTTCCTGACTTATCCATGGTTCCTCCCACGGATCCTCTTCCACCCAGTTCCTCCCAAAGATGTTCACGAACTCCTCCCTGGTATGGGTCCGCTCAAATGCCTCCTGGGCGTCCATCTTGATCCGGTCCGCGTTCCGCGCGTTCTGATGGACCGCCTCCGGCCCTTCCCGGTGATGGAACAGGCAGAGATATACCTTCAGTCCATATTTCTCGGATAGCCTGCGGTTCGCCGTTCCCTCGAACACATGATGCTCCTCCGTGTAACGATACCTTCCCCAATAATTATACAGCCTCCTGCACAGGTAGCAGGTCCCGTCCTTCTCATGCAGTATGCTCTTCATGCTCCGCCTCCGCGCAACCGCCTCTTTTTCTGACAGCGCCGTACAATTCCCGCACCGTGGCCGCCAGGATCTCCGCCTCTGCCAGACACGCCTCCGCCATTTCCTCCGGCAGACGCTCATAATCTTCCAGGACCCGCACCACTTTCCGTGCGGTCACAAGAGCCTCCGCCTGCAGTTCCTCTTCAGAGCGCACCTCACCCTCCACAGATTCCACCTCGCACACGGTATTTTCAACGTTTTCCCCCTTTTCTTCCACAGGAGCTCCGTTGCTTCCCATGCCCGACTCCTGCCGCATCCCTTCCGGCAGAAGTTCCGGATAATCTTCCACTTCCATCTGGCCCAGGATCTGCTCTCCCGGCTCCGGCTCCTGCACCGATACCGTTTCCTGCCTCTTCTCTTCCGATTCTGACGGTTGCACCGGTGCAACTTCCTTCCTTTCCGCTTCCGGCTCCTGCCGCGCCGGCACTGCTTCCTTCCTTGCCGACTCCTTCCTTCGCTCCTGCGTCCTGGCTTTTTCCACCTTTGACGGACGGCGCTCCATGGTCCTCCGCTCCCAGGACACTTCCGCCGCCTCCCGGGGGAACGGCATGCCGTATGCCGCCTCCCAGGAAGCCTCCGCCGTTCTGTCCATATCCATCATCCGGCCCGCCGCATCCAGCAGCTCCTCCCAGGAACACAACTCTTTTTCGTTGCTCCGCACGTTCAGCAATGTCAGCGCCTGCCCGACATCCTTCACCGCCAGCAGCAGCCTTCCCACCCCCTGGACGCGGACGCTGTAGATCTTCTCCCCCGCCGGCGCCAGGATCTCCTGCAGAATCCCCGCCGATGGGCCGTACTCCTTCCAGGCCCCGTGCAGGTCCACGTACAGCTCCGGCAGATCCCGGCAGATCTGGCGCAGCGCCTTTTCCAGGCTGCTCATGGCCTCCTGCCCCGGCTCCTGCCTCTCCAGCAGCACTTCCAGATCCGTGACCTTCTTCTCCTCGTCGATCTCCTCCTTCAGCGCCTGCACCTCGGCCTTGCTGTACGCCGGAGACAGCTCTTCCGTCAGCGCCTCCGGGAGCTGCAGCATGATGGTCAGCTTCGCGAACCCGAACCCCCGGTACCGTTCCTTCAGAAGCTCCGAATTGCCCCCTTCGGAAAACCGGTCATTAATGCTCATGTAGCGCGACACCACCGTTTTGTCAATGCCGTACTCCGCCTGGGCAAATTCGTTCACGTTCCGGTACCCTGACCGCTCCAGGATGTCCGTGTCCCTGGCCAGCTTCAACAGGTATCCCACCCGCACGAACCCTTCCACCAGCTTCACGGCCTGCTCCTCATTGTTCTTCCACTCCGCGTCCAGACGCTCCTTGTACTCCTGGTAATTATCGTATCCTATCAATCCAGCCATGTCCTTTCCTCCTTACACTGCTTTCTTACACTGCTTCCATGAAATCTTCCATAAGGCCCTGCAGCACCCTTGTATTGTTCTTCTCCCGCAGCTCCTTCAGGTTCTCTTCCCGCTTTACGGCGCTCTGCTTCGCCAGCCTCCGGTCCTCCGCCGTGATCCGCTTTTTGATCTCCCTCTGCCATTCCCGCAGGAAGGGTCTGATCCGCTCGATCTCCGGCTCCTCGTCCATGTAGCCCCTGTGCTGCCGGATCGTCCCGCCGGGCTCCACCTCAATGGTGTAATACGGGACCTCCGGCTCCTGGACCTTCCGCAGGAAACAGATATAAGTCTCCCGCTGCAGGATCCGGTCAAAATACCGGTCCGTCGCCCCGGCGCAGTGGTGCAGGGCCTGTCCCTCCGCCATGATGTCCACCAGCCCCTCCGGAACGATCATCCGGTAATCCCCCGACTGGTATTCGTATTTGGGACGGATCTCTCTTAAGATCTCCTCCGCCCCCGGGAACTTCTCCCGCATCCGCTCCGCTTCCCTCTCCCGCGCCTCCTGGTCCCGCTTCATCTGTTCCATCATCTGCCGCTTCCGGAGCTCCTCCACCAGCTCCCCGTGGCGCCGTTTCAGCTCCCTGGGCCGGTAGATCATTTCATCCCGCACGTCCCTGCCCGCTTTCCCGCACATGTCAAGGTAGTCCGCCCACTGGGACAGCACGGTTTTGGCCGACTTTCCCTTATATCCGTCCTGCTGCTGCTTTTGGATGTAATGGATGATCTGCGTCAATGACATCCGGTCCTGAACGAACGCAATATCCCAGCTGGACAGCTTCTCGCGGCTGACGTAGTCCAGATCCTCCCGGCTGACCTTCCTGCCGGTCTCCTCCGACCAGCGCATCCAGTCCAGCATTTTCCCTCCGCCGTCACAGTCCCGTATCCGGTTGATCTTCTGCCGGTCCCGCAGTCGGAACACCTCCTCGATGGTGCTTCCGTCCACATACAGTTCCCCCAGATAGCTCCCCCATACCGTTATGTTCTCCGTCGTCTCCTGAAGGAGCCGGTAAAACCGTCCCTTGAACAGGTATTCCACCGTATTCCGGACGCCGGCGCTTCCCGCGCACATGAGCCGGTTGTACTCCAGCTTCCTCCCTGCTGCCGCCATCTGGCCAAACTGCGCCGTCCACTGCTCGTATGCCGTTCCCGCCAGCGCTTCCGCGATCCCCTCCGGGTACAGGAAACACGTCTTCATCCGCCGGTTGGCCGGGTTATGCCTGTTGTCAAACCACTGCCGCCAGCCCGGCCGATCCGACACGTCCGGGTCCTGGCCCCAGTATATGTCACACAGCAGCTTCGGGTGGTTCCGGAACATCACCAGCCTGACATTCTCCTGCAGCCAGACCTGCTTCCGCCCGGCGCTCCATACCGTTATCACATCCATATGCCGCGCCACGCTCTGCTTCTCATTGACGTTCTGGAGCACCATGCACGGCAGGACCGACTTCACCTGCTCCTGCCTCTTTTTCGCCAACACCAGCCTCCTGCAGCGCGGGCAGATCACCCTGTCGTTATGCCGCACCTTCTCTCCCCCGTCCACCCGGTGAAGGAAGCGCTCCGCGCAGCTCTTCCCGCAGGCCGTGCAGGCCCAGCGCTCCGTTTTTTTATCGTAGAAGATATATTCCCTGCTCCCTTCCCTTTCGTCGGCCCATGCCCAGAACCCTTCCGGCAGTTCCGGGATGAGGCGCATGGCTTCCTCCAGCCTCCGTTTCCGGTTCAGCTCCTTCTTTTCCCTCTGCTCGTACAGATAATCCGATTCCAGGCTGTCGATCAGGCGAAGCCCCTTCCGCCAGCCCGACTTTGCCGCGTGCAGCGCACCATTGACCAGCGTCTCGTCCGCCTCGGAGCAGAACTCCACCTCTCTCTCGATCCGGTATATGCCCCTGCACCAGTATTCATCATCCGTGACCGCTTCCAGCTTGCACCGGTTCCACGTATGATCCTCCGCCACGTATGTCTCGTATTCATGGGTCTCCGTGTTCATGCAGTACCGCTTGGCAAGCTTCCCGTTCTTCCAGTAATTCAGCACCAGGATATCCCCCGCCGTCTGCGCGGTGAACACCTTACCGTCCCGGTCCGGAAGGTTCGGTTCCAGGGCGAGCACTTCCTTACGCTTCATCCGCTTCCACCTCCTTCAGTTCCCGGTCCTTTAACGTATACCAGACGTCCGGCCTCACGTCCCCGGATACCTCGAACAGCTTCGCGTCCACGATCTCACCCGGACGCGGCTCCCGGATCAGTCCCAGGATGGCTCCTGCCCCGCCCCTGACCCGGGGTTCCGGTCCCCTGGCGATGGCGATGGTCCCCGCTCCGCCGCAGACTGCCGTATCCCTCTGCACGGTCACACAGCCATCCTGCCTCTCCCATTTCCGCATGGGGCAGCGGACCATGTACATCATCCCCAGCGCCACCATCTGCCGCACCGTCAGTTCCCGGACCAGCGTCAGCTCCGTGCAGGCGATCTTGCTGTCCCTTCCGTCCTCGTCCAGGCTTCCTCCTGCCTCCACCTGGAAATACCGGTTGCCCCTGCCCGGCGGATAATAGGAAAAACAATCCAGCGGGTCCTCGGCGCAATGGAAGCCGCTCCTGGCGCATTTCGATGCGTCCTCTCTCACGGTCTCCCCTTCATGGAACTGGAATACCCCCCTGCCCATGGTACAGGTGAGGTCTCTGTGAAATCCTTTGTACGCGATCATTTCCGGCCCTCCATGTAATACTCCAGCACGATCTTGCGTACCTCCGCTCTCCCCGGCATCCCCATGTACAGGGGCGGCCTTAGCCCCGCCGCCTTCACGATCCTCTCGCTCACCGCGCTCTTTTTCTCGAACGCGCTCTTTAAGATCCTTCCCAGGCACTGCTCCAGACTGGCGCCTTTCCTGCGCACGGCCCGGCACAGCCTGTCGTCCTCCATGCACATCTGCAGGATCTGGTCCTTCCAGTCCGCCAGCATCCCTTCCAGCTTCAGCTCCTGCGCTTCCACCTCCAGCTTGCCCGCCGCCGCCATGGAAGGAGTGGCGAACTCCTCCACCGCCCCGTCCAGGTAATCCATGGCGTCCTCCCGGTCGATCCCGTTCTCCTCGGCCAGCAGCAGCAGGGCCTCCTCGTCTCCTTCCGCCTTCTGCGCCGCCGCCGCGCGGTTCAGCTCCTCCACGCTGTCAAATTCTCCAAATTTCTCAAACATCGTTCTGCTCCTTTCTATCTTCCCGTGCCAGTTCCCTCTCCATCCATCTGCTGTACGCATGGCTCTCCCGGTGGACGAAAATATCCTTCCCGCAGAGTAATTCCGCCACTTCACGCCATTCCTCCTGGTTGGACACCGGCTTTCCCTTCTGGTTCTTCCAGCCCTGCTCCACCCAGCCCGAGAGCCACCCCTGCTCAAACACTGCCGCAAGGTATCCCGAACCCGTATACAGATGGACGGAAACCGGCTTATTTACTCTTTCCAGCGCCTTTTTGAGCGCCTCCGCCTCGATGTGGTTCCTTGTCCCCTCCAGGTACCCGGACGCCGTCAGCGTCACCGGGCCCCTGGCCGTCTTCAGTTCCAGGATGTAGAGGTATCTCGCCCTCTGCTTTCCCGGGGACCTTGCACCTGTGGCTATGTAAAGATTGATCTCCTGCATGCTTTCCCCTTCCTGCCGGTATGCGGTACTCTATGTATTTCAGGTACGTCATTCCCGTATATGGATTTACTCCGTAATAGATCGAATCCCGGTCAATATAAAATCCCTCCGTCGGCTCGATCCCGTCCCGGATCATCCGTTCCATGGTCCGCCTCTTGAATCTCTTCCGTTCCGGCTGTGGGATCGTCAGATTCCGCGACGGTGTATACGCCTTTGTCTCCCCCTCCGGGTCGTTCCTTTCGTTCGGAACTTTCACCAGGTACTCCGCCAGCCTCTGGAAGCCTCCTGCCTCATAGGCCAATGTGAAATCCACCCTTCCCTGTCGCCAGCACTTTTTTATGACCACGTCCCCGTCCGGTATCCGGTTCACCAGGATGTGAACGTGCGGACTGCCGCGCTTGCCGATCTCGATCCGGTAGATATACTTCAGTTCATACCCCCGCTTTCGGAAGGCTCCCCTTGCCCTTCTCAAAAACCCCTTCATGCAGTCCTTTACTTCACTGACCGCCATCCGGGTCCCTGCTGGGAATTTCAATGTCACCCAATAATCGTTTTCTCCGAAATTGGCTTTCATAAGCCGACGCACCTTGTTCTCCCGGTTCCTCTGGTTCTGTTTTTTCATCTGCTCCGGGGTCGGCTTCATACGCTTCTGCCTCGGCTCCCCCTTCTTTCCAAATCTCCCGGCAAACTTATACTCATACTCGTTGGAACCGGCAAAAGTCCATTTATTTTCCCAGTACATATTTCCGCGATCCTCTTCCTAAGTTTAATATGCTTATACTGCCAGCAAAGAACCGCAAAATCCGCGAAATTCCTTGCTTTTTTGCTGCGGAAATGATATACTGAACTTGCAGGCAGATATCATTTCCAAAATGATATTTCCGGCTCCCGGCTATTCCCTGGGAGCCGGTTTTTTTGTCCGTTTCCCGGCCTCGTTCTTCCAGTGCCTACTGCACTGTCCCGTCGGTCCCCTTTCCATCACCATACCTCATACATCCTCCTTTTGTACCGCCTTCTGGCAAACACGTATCCGGCCTCCTCGCGGACGTCCAGCCGCGGCTCCCTGGATGCCTTCTTTTTCTGGGCCGTATAATGGTATCCGCCTTCCGGATCGGCATAATACCGGAACCGGTTCCAGCGGTTCTCCGCGATCCCCAGCAGCTGCCAGTCCTCCGGTACCGGGCCTTCCCACTGCCTGGCCTGTTCCTTTATCCTCTCGTCAAGCATCCCTTCACCTCCTTCCCTCTCCCGGGGCTTTAGCCGCGGGTCCTCCTGCCGGCAAGATCCGGCAAGTTCATCCTTCCGCTTTCTGCGCCTCCTGCTCCCGCCGCTTCTTTTCCTGGCACAATACTTTTGACACCTGGCCCGGCGCCAGCCCCATCTCCTCCGCGATATCCTTGATCTTCCAGCCCGCGGTCCTTAAGGCGATCACCTTCCCCGTATCGATCTTCTCCCTGGCCGCGCTGCCGGAAGACTTCCCTGAGGCAGGCCTGCTTTCCTGCCGCGCCGCGTAACGGCTCACTTCCCCGGCGCATGCTTCACACAATTCCAGGCGCCCGGGATCCTGCTTCCATTCCAACACCTCCCGCGTCAGGATGTCCATGGCGGCAAAGGTCACTACCACTGGATCCTCCGTCATCTGTCCGCACCTGTCGCAGACACAAACTGTTTTGATCATCTTCCATTCACGCTCCTTTCACTTCATCAGCAGCAGGACGGCTGCCCAGATCAGGACGGAAGCGATAACTGCACCAGTTATGGAACAAAATATCTCTCTTAGTCTGTCTCTCACGTTCCGCCATCCTCCTTCCGCGCTCCCTGCAGCTTACCAGCAGGCTGACGCCGATCAGCAGCGCCCCGGCGATCATCATCCCCACGGTGGCCGCAAACGCCGGCCCTTCGGAATCCACACAGCAAGCTCCTGCCCAGAACAATGTGAAGCCGGCACCCGACAGGATCATGTTTGCTTTTCTCATAAGCTTGTCCTTTCTGCCGCCATCAGGCGGACTCCTCCTTTTCCAGTTTTTCCAGGAGCAGTTTCAGCTCCCCATACAAATATCTGCTCGTAGGGCCGCGCCGGTATTTATCCCGCCCGTGGGCGTCCCTGTATTCCAGTTCCAGCCGTATATCCTCCGCCCGGATACTGTATCTTTCCAGGTACTCCTGCATTCCGTCCGGTATCCATGGATGGCCTTCCGCCTCCGCCTGGATCCGTTCCTCCAGACGGCTTTCCTTCTCACACAGATACAGGTGCTTCTGAATCTTTTTCGCCAGATTCTTCAGGATTTCCTCCGCCTCTTCACGGGAAACACAATATTCGTCGTCAATCTGAACATGTGTCGGCCCCAGATAAAAGTCTCTTACAACTGCCATTAAAATCACCTCCGCTCTATCCTATGTACCACTGGTTGTATGACTTTCCTATGCTGTCTGTTTTCTTCCCGCTGCTGCTCCATGGTCTCACCTCGCTTTCCTTTCATCCGCATTATTCACGCATATGTCAAGCTCCCTCTCTTCCCTTCCAGCGATTATCCAGACTTCCCGATCAAGCAGGTCCTCTGGTATCTCACGGCAATTTCCCTGGTACAGATCCTTGTAAGGATCTGTATCGTCGTCAGTCTTCTGGTAGATCACCACGTTACAAAAAATATAATCCACTATCTCTCTGAGTTTCATCTTCTTGTTCTTTGATGACATTCGCTTTCACCTCTTCTACTTCGGTATTTTCGTCCTGACATCCGCCAATTCTTTCAATGCCAGCGTCAAACAATGCACATCCTCTGAAGTGTTCTGACGGATTGCGGAACTGATTCTTTCCAGCAGCTCGTCAATCACTACTTCTACAGTCTTTTTTTCTTCCAATGTGTTTTCCACCTCCTACCTTGCCTCCTTTTCGTCTGTGGCAAAAAGATAATCCACGGTACACGACTCATCTACTGCGTTTTTAATTTCAATACATTCCGCCAATGTCAATGGAGCCTTGCCGTTAAGTTTCAAGAGGGTATGAAAAAAAGTCTGTAAATTGCGATCTTCTATGATAAGTTAATGAGAAAGGTAGGTGGCTGTCGTGACCACCTACCTTTACTATATAGATGTTTTTGGATTTTGTCAAGATGTATAAAAAATCCCATCAATTATGTATTGGAAAATCCCATCAATTATGGTACACTTCTGACAGGAAAACATCAGGAGGCGCGCCATGAAGCTAAAAACAGACGCTCCCTTTGTACCTGAAGATATCAGGGCAAAGATCAATGAACTGCAGTCCCTGCTGAACCATGCAGCCGACTTATACAGTGATATTTATGACTGGTATGACAGTGAACTGAAATCCTATGACCCGAAAGCCACCGCAGCCAATGAACTGTTTGACCCTGGCACAGGGACTGTTGTGGAGGGGATCGATTACCTGTCAATCATGGAATCCCTGTCAGAGCTGCAGACAGCCAACGAATGTAAAACGCAGAGGAATTAACCTTGTGCCCCATCGGCCTGTCCTCTGGCGATGTCTTCCCGTATCAGGGCCTTGA
>ERZ772861.577-NODE-577-length-39038-cov-5.904933_pt1 | contig 39038 bp, 37 predicted proteins | sample MGYA00512135_ERZ772861 | MGnify/ENA primary metagenome ERZ772861 (study PRJEB29015, sample SAMEA2737700) | human gut metagenome | biome: human gut; feature: human-associated habitat; material: faeces | place: China | collected 2012 ...
TTTTATTTGTCGGCTTACGCCGCCAAACTCTGCGAGGCTTTTTTGACAAGCTGAGGGGCGGCAATTTTGCCGCCCCCTGAAAGGTTAGTCTTCTTTTTTCGGTTCTGCCTTTGGCTTCTTCGGATGCTTCCTCCTGTGCCGCTTCACCAGGGCGAGAATGCCCCAGAGGATCAGGCCGAAGAGAAGAATATAGGGAATGTTCATAAGCACGAAGCTGATGAAGTCCAGGATCAAATTCCCGACGCCCTTGACGCTGCTTACGAACCCGTCCCGGATTTTTTCCAGACGGCTCTTCTCCACTACGGGCGTGTATTCCGTGACCTCGGACAGGCTCAGATTTACGGTGGCGTAGTCAATTTGATTGTCCAGCACCTTCAGCTGGGAGGCATAGCGCTCCAGCTCGCCCCGTACCTCTGTCAGCCGGGATTCGATTTCCAGCAGATCGGACATGGTTTCGGCCTGCTCCATGAGCTCCAGCAGCCGGTCCCGTTCGGTTTCCAGGGCCTTGACCCGGCTCTCGGTGTCCACATATTGCAGCGTCACATCCTCGGTATTTCGGGAGGAGGAAACCACATTGCTGAGGGAATCCACAGCGGCTGTGAATTCCTCCAATTTTTCCACGGGAATGCGCAGCGTCAGGTCCGCATAGCGGTAGCGGCTGCCGGCGTACATGCTGCCGTTGTAAACGTGCTGGCTTTCGATGTAGCCGTCCAGGGCGGTGAGTCTTTCCGTAACGGCGGCCAGTGCGGCATCCAGATCTTCGGCCTCGGCGTCCAGATTTTCGGTGATGATGAATTTTCGTCCCTGGGGCAGCTGGGAGCCGCTGTCGGTGTCGCTCAGATCATAGCTGTAGCTGTCGTTGGCTGCGGCAGTTTCCTGGGGCGCATATTCATTTGACATGGCGCTGCTGGATTTTGCGCCGCAGCCTGTCAGCAGCAGACTCAGGGCAAGAAGTGCGGCGAACAGCTTTTTCATACGGTATCCTCCTTGTTTCGTTTTTCATTTTTTCCAAGCTCAGCATATCATACCTGTGTTCCCTTTGCAAGGCGGCGTGGGAAAACTTTATGAAAAATTAAGGGTGCTGCCTTTTGTGAGAATTCACGGAATTGTGCTTGCAATAGTGCCTCCTTTTCGGTATAATGAGGCAAGAGAAGAAACGGGAGGAACCGGAAAAATGGCCAAGCTATATTTCAAATACGGCGCCATGGGCTCCAGCAAGACAGCCCAGGCCCTGATCACCAAATACAATTATGAGGAAAACGATCTGCGGGTGTGGCTGTTAAAGCCCAGCGCAGACCTGCGGGACGGGGAGCACACTCTGTCCAGCCGCATCGGCCTCAGCGCAAAGGCGGATGTGCTGCCGCCGGACAGAGATGCCTATGCCTGGTTCCGGCAGGAGCATCTGGGAAAGTGCGATGTGATCATCGTGGACGAGTGCCAGTTTCTCACGGTGGACCAGATCGACCAGCTGCGCGCCATTGTGGATGACTACAATGTGCCCGTGATGTGTTTCGGCTTGCGCACGGACTTCCAGACCCACCTGTTCCCCGGCTCGCTGCGGCTCATGGAGGTGGCAGATACCATTCAGGAGATCAAAACCATTTGCGACTGTGGGGCCAAGGCAACGGTCAATGCCCGAATCGATGGTCAGGGCCACATTGTCACCCAGGGTGCCCAGGTCTTTCTGGGGGGCAACGACAGCTATATCGCCATGTGCCACAAGTGCTATATCCGGGGCATCAAAGAACACAAGATTATCCGTCTGCACGGACATCAGTAATTATAAAAGGAGTGTATTCCCATGGAAATTTCCGAAATTCTTTCCAAATGCGACCATACCCTGCTGACCCAGACCGCCACCTGGGCGGATATCAAGGGCATCTGTGACGACGGTATGAAGTACCATACCGCCTCCGTGTGCATCCCCGCTTCCTTTGTAAAACAGGCCAAGGATTACGTGGGGGAGAAGCTGCCCATCTGTACGGTCATCGGCTTCCCCAATGGCTATGATACCACCGCCGCCAAGTGCTTTATGGCTTCCGATGCCGTGGACAACGGCGCGGATGAGGTGGATATGGTCATCAACATCGGCTGGGCCAAGGCCGGGCTTTTTGACCAGGTGCGCGATGAGATTGCCGCCGTGAAGAAGGCCTGCAAGGGCAAACTCCTGAAGGTCATCATCGAGACCTGCCTGCTGACCGACGAGGAGAAGATCGCCCTTTGCAAGGCCGTCTCCGATTCCGGTGCGGACTATATCAAGACCTCTACCGGCTTCTCCAAGGCCGGCGCCACCTTCCACGATGTGGAGCTGTTTGCGGCGAACGTTGCTCCCCATGTAAAGATCAAGGCCGCGGGGGGCATTTCCAGTCTGGCCGACGCGGAAGAATTCATTCGCCTGGGCGCTTCCCGTCTGGGCACCTCCCGAATCGTCAAACTGGCCAAGGCCATGGAGAAAAACGAAGCAGCCGCCAACGACGGCAGCTATTAAGGAAGGAGATACTGCAATGCTCACAACCCCTACCCCTCATATTTCCGCCAAACCCGGCGATTTTGGAAAGACTGTGCTGATGCCCGGCGACCCCCTGCGCAGCAAATTCATTGCGGAAAACTTTTTGGAAAATCCTGTGCTGGTGAACAATGTTCGGGGCGTCCAGGGCTATACCGGCACCTATAAGGGCGTCCGGGTGTCCGTCATGGCCTCCGGCATGGGTATGCCTGCCATTGGTATTTACTCCCATGAGCTGTTCAATGGCTACGGCGTGGAGAACATCATCCGTGTTGGCTCTGCCGGTGCCATCCAGGAGAACATCAAGCTGTATGATCTGGTGCTGGGCCAGGGTGCCTGCACCGATTCCAATTGGGCCAGCCAGTACCATCTGCCCGGTACCTTTGCCCCCATTGCCAGCTGGGAGCTGCTCAGCGAGGCGGTTAAAGCCTGCGAGGCCAACGGAGCCCGGTACCATGTGGGCAATATCAATTCTTCCGATACCTTCTATGGGGACCATGTGGGGGTGCCCGAGGGCCTGGACAGCGTTTACGGCCTGAAAAAGATGGGTGTCATGGCCCTGGAGATGGAGGCTGCCGCCCTGTATATGAACGCTGCCCGGTATGGCAAGCGGGCCCTGTGCATCTGCACCATTTCCGACCATATTCTGACCGGCGAAGAGACCACCTCCGAAGAGCGCCAGACCGCCTTCACCACCATGATGAAGGTAGCCCTGGATGTGGCTGCCGCCATGGAGAACTAGTGATATGAAGCGTGTATTTCTGATCGTTCTGGATTCCTGCGGCATCGGACAGATGCCGGACTGCGAGAAGTTTGGGGACATCGGGGTCAATACCCTCCGCTCCTGCTCCACCTCCCGGAAATTTTCCATTCCCAATCTTTTAAAGGCCGGAATCGGCAGCATTGACGGCGTGGACTATCTGCCAAAAGCCGAGCAGCCCCAGGGGGCCTATGCCCGGCTGACCGAGGCCTCCATGGGCAAGGACACCACCATTGGCCATTGGGAGATTGCGGGCGTGGTCTCTCCGGAGCCCCTGCCCACCTTTCCGGATGGATTCCCTCAGGAGGTGCTGGCGGAATTTGAGAAGCAGACCGGCCGGGGTGTACTGTGCAACAAGCCCTATTCCGGCACGGATGTGATTCGGGATTACGGCGAGGAGCAGCTGAAAACCGGCAAGTGGATCGTCTATACCTCTGCCGATTCCGTATTCCAGGTGGCGGCCCACGAGGATTTGATTCCGCTGGAGGAGCTCTACGACGCCTGCCGGAAGGCCCGGAAGATTCTGCGGGGCAAGTACGGTGTGGGCCGGGTCATTGCGCGGCCTTATGTGGGCACTGCCGAGGCGGGCTTCACCAGAACCGCCAACCGGCACGACTTCTCCCTGGAGCCCCCTGCGAGAACCCTGCTGGACGCCGTAAAGGATGCCGGGCAGGAAGTGCTGGCCGTGGGCAAGATCTTCGACATCTTTGCCGGGCGGGGCACCACGGACCATGTTTACAATAAGAGCAATGCCGATGGAATGCAGCACACCGTGGACTATGCCAAGCGGGATTTCCGGGGACTGTGCTTTGTGAACCTGGTGGATTTTGATATGCAATTCGGCCACCGCCGGGATATTGACGGCTATGCCAACGCTCTGACGGAGTTTGACACCTGGCTGGGCGAATTCGAAAAGTCGCTGCAGGAAGACGACCTGGTGCTCATCACCGCAGACCACGGCTGTGACCCTGCCTATACGGCCACCACGGACCACACCCGGGAGTATGTGCCTTTGATTGCCCTGGGCAGTCAGGTCCGCCCCGGTTCTCTGGGGACCCGGGCCTCCTTTGCGGACATCGCCGCCACGGTGGCGGAGCTGCTGGATGTGCCCTTTGAGACGCCGGGAAAGAGCTTTGCCAAGGAGCTGCTGAAGTAATGGATGCAAAGGCTTTGATTGCCGCTGCGGTGGAGGCCATGGGGCACGCCTACGCGCCCTACTCCGGCTATAAGGTTGGCGCGGCGCTGCTGTGCGCCGACGGCACGGTCTATGGCGGCTGCAATATTGAAAACGGCTCCTATGGGGCAACGAACTGCGCCGAGCGCACGGCCTTTTTCAAGGCGGTCTACGATGGCCACCGGGATTTTTCGGCCATTGCGGTCTGCGGCGGAAAGGATGGGATTATTTCCGATGTGTTCCCACCCTGCGGCATCTGCCGCCAGGTCATGCGGGAATTCTGCGAGGACGATTTCAAAATCTATCTTGTGGGGAAGGACGGTACCTATATGGAGCGGACCCTGGCCCAGCTCCTGCCGGACAGCTTCCGCCCCAAGACCCATATGCAAAAGTAGGTACAAACCGCACATTTCCCTGTTGATTTTTTTGGCAGAGTGTGCAATAATGGAATCCGTAGGGAAACCTACGCAAATTACTTAGGAGGAATGAAAACAATGAGAAAGATTCTTGCAATGCTTCTCGCTGTCGTGATGGTCCTGGGCCTGTGCGCCTGCGGCGGAAATTCCGCAGCTCCTGCCGAGACCACCGCTGCTGCAACCGAGGCACCCGCTGCCGCTGAGAATGCAGATGATGTCCCCGATGAGATGACCTCTTCCGACGGCAAGTACGAGATTGCTTTCGTCACCGATGTGGGCCAGCTGAAGGACAAGTCCTTCAACCAGGGCACCTTCGACGGCGTGAAGCTGTACGCTGCCAATGCCGGTAAGTCCTACAAGTACTACCAGCCCGCCGGCGGCGACCAGGCTACCGATGACGACCGTTACGATGCCATGAAGCTGGCTGTCGAAAACGGTGCAAAGGTTGTTGTCTGTGCAGGCTTCATGCAGGGCACTGCACTGCAGAAGGCTGCTGAGGAATTTACCGATACCCGCTTTGTCTTCATTGACGGCTGGGCACTGGGCCTGAATAACGTTGCCGGTATCGCCTTCCAGGAAGAGCAGTGCGGCTACCTGGCCGGTTACGCCGCTGTTATGGACGGCTACACCAAGCTGGGCTTCACCGGCGGCGGCGGCGGTGCCAATGCTGCCTGCAACCGCTATGGCTACGGCTTCGTGCAGGGCGCTGACGCTGCTGCTGCTGCCAAGGGCGTAAAGGTTGAGATGAACTACTCCTGGCTGTACGGCGCTTCCTTCCAGGCATCCAACGAGCTGCAGACCATGGCTGCCGGCTGGTATCAGAACGGTACCGAGGTCATCTTCGCCTGCGGCGGTTCTATGTTCCAGTCCGTTGCCGCTGCCGCTTCTGCTGAGGATGCCAGTGTCATCGGCGTGGACGTTGACCAGTCCTTCGAGTCTGATACCGTCATCACCTCTGCTATGAAGGGCATCGGCCAGGCTGCTGAGACTGCTCTGAAGGCTGCAGAGTCTGACGACACCTGGAACGCTTTCATTGGCGATGGTGCAACCACCATTACCCTGGGCGCGAAGGACAACGCTGTGGGCCTGCCCACCGCTACCTGGTCTCTGAACGGCTGGACCGTGGAAGAGTACGAGCAGATGCTCGCCGACATCGTGGCCGGTAAGGTCGTAATCGACGGCTCCGACGTTCCCGAACCCGCCAGCACCGACAATGTGACTGTCAATATCGTCAAGTAATTTGCATAACCCCGTGCCCCTGCGGTAACAACCGCAGGGGCATTCTTTATAGTGCTTATGCCGAAAAAATGCGGGACGGGAAAGAATGGATATTGCATTTTGACCGCGCCGATGTTACAATAACTTCATACGAAAATACCGGGCCTGGGTGCGTCTATAGGATGTATCGGGGCTTTCGGCTTTCTTTCGGTGAAAACGCAGGGAGGAGGGCAAGTAGATTATGGATTCGGAATACGTAATTGAAATGCTCAATATCAGAAAAGAATTTCCCGGCATAGTGGCGAACGACGACATCACCCTTCAGCTGAAGCGGGGCGAGATCCATGCGCTGCTGGGCGAAAACGGTGCGGGAAAATCCACCTTGATGAGCGTCCTGTTCGGCCTTTACCAGCCGGAAAAGGGTGTCATTAAAAAGAACGGTGAGGTGGTCCAGATCCGGGACCCTAACGATGCCACGGCACTGCATATCGGCATGGTGCACCAGCACTTCAAGCTGGTGGATGTGTTCACCGTGCTGGATAATATTATTCTTGGCGCGGAGGATACCAAGTGCGGTTTTCTGCAGCGGAAAAACGCCCGGAAAAAGGTCCGGGAGCTGTCCGATAAATACGGCCTGGCCGTAGACCTGGACGCAAAGATCGAGGATATCTCCGTGGGCATGCAGCAGCGTACCGAGATCCTTAAGATGCTTTACCGGGATAATGAGATCCTGATTTTTGACGAGCCCACCGCAGTCCTGACTCCCCAGGAGATCGACGAGCTCATGGAGATCATGCGGGGCTTTGCCAGAGAGGGCAAGTCCATCCTGTTTATCACCCACAAGCTCAATGAGATCATGGCGGTCTCCGACCGGGTCACGGTCCTGCGGAAGGGCAAGCTGGTTGGAACGGTAAACACCAAGGATACCACCAAGGAAGCACTCTCTGCCATGATGGTGGGCCGTCCCGTGCAGTTGGAAGTCCATAAGGGCCCTGCCCACCCGGGCAAGGTGGTGCTGGATGTGCAGCACATGACCGTTCCCTCCAAGCTCCACAAGAACAATGCAGTCAAGGATGTTTCCTTCCAGGTAAGGGAGGGGGAGATCGTCTGCATCGCCGGTATCGACGGCAACGGCCAGACGGAGTTGATTTACGGCCTGTCCGGTCTGGAAAAGATGACCTCCGGCACCATTACCCTGGACGGCAAGGACCTGACCAAGATGAGCATCCACAAGCGGAATCTCAGCGGCATCAGCCATATCCCTGAGGATCGGCACAAGCACGGCCTGGTGCTGGATGATACCCTGGAAAACAACCTGGTGCTCCAGAGCTACACGGATCCCCGTTTCCAGCATATGGGCTTTATCAAATCCGGCGAGGTCCGGGACTATGCTCTGAAAATCATCGATGAATACGATGTCCGCTCCGGCCAGGGCCCCGTGACCATTACCCGGAGTATGTCCGGCGGTAACCAGCAGAAGGCCATTATCGGCCGGGAAATCGACCGGGGTACGCCCCTGCTGCTGGCGGTTCAGCCCACCCGCGGCCTGGACGTGGGTGCCATTGAGAATGTCCATGCCCAGCTGGTTGCCCAGCGGGATGCGGGCAAGGCAGTGCTGCTGGTTTCTCTGGAGCTGGATGAGGTCATGAACCTGTCCGACCGCATTCTTGTCATGTACGAGGGTGAGATCGTGGGCGAGCTGGATCCCAAGAAGACCACCGTTCAGGAGCTGGGCCTGTATATGTCCGGCGCGAAACGCAGCGGAAAAGGAGAGGCCTGAATATGAAAGACAAATTGCAGGAGCTTTATAACAAAAGCGGCACCCGCAAGGTGCTTGCTTCCCTGATCTCCATCCTGATCGGCCTGGTGGTGGGTGCTGTTGTGGTCATTGCCGTTGGCCTGTCCAAGGATACCATTACCAATCAGGGCATGTGGGACGGCGTGAAGCTGATTTTCGCGGGCATCCTGTCCACCGGACGGAACGCGGCGGGCAACCTGACCTGGGGCTACAATGCCCAGGCTCTGGGCAATATGCTATTCCGGGCAACGCCGCTGATCATGACCGGCCTTTCCGTGGCCGTGGCCTATAAGACGGGCCTGTTTAATATTGGTGCACCCGGTCAGTACCTGATGGGCACTATGGCATCTCTGATGATCGCCCTGTCCATCCCCACCACCTCCGTGCCTGTCTGGCTCGTCTGGCTGCTGGCCTTTTTGGGCGGCTGCGCTGCCGGTGCGCTGTGGGGTGCCATTCCCGGTGCGCTGAAAGCGCTGCTGGGCATCAACGAGGTTCTGGCCTGCATCATGACCAACTGGCTGGCCGCCAATCTTGTCACCTGGGCCTTCGATGCCAGCAACTTCAAAAACATGGTGGAAAACACCAAGTCCGGCTATATTTACAAGACCTCCTACAACGGTGTTGCCACAGCCAAAATGGGGCTGGACAAGCTGTTCCCGGGCTCTCAGGTTAATGGCGGCATTCTGGTTGCCATTCTGATTGCCGTCCTTGTGTATATCCTCATCAACAGGACTACCCTGGGCTATGAGCTGAAGGCCTGCGGTGCCAACCGGCACGCGGCCCGGTACGCCGGTATCAACGACAAACGGGACATCGTCCTGTCTATGGCCATCGCCGGAGCACTGTCCGGCGGCGGTGCAGCGCTGTACTGGCTGGCCGGCAACACGGAGTTCTATTGGTCCACCTACCAGACCCTGCCCAGCGCCGGCTTCAATGGCATCCCCGTGGCACTGCTGGCGGTGAACAACCCCATCGGCGTGATCTTCACCGGCATTTTTATGGCCATGCTGGATATCGTGGGTGTGCAGCTCACCGGCTATACCGCTTACAATGAGTACATCACCGATGTGATCATCTCCGTGATCGTCTACTTAAGTGCTTTCTCCCTGGTGATTCAGATGATGCTTCCCAAGTGGAAGAAGAAGGGAATGCCCAACGCCAATGCCGAGCCTGCGGCCACCACGGCCCCCAAGCCGGAAACAGAGAAAGGGGACAAGGAAGCATGACTTTTCTGATTCAGCAAACGCTGCTGTACGCGGTGCCTCTGATGATCGTGGCACTGGCCGGTGTCTTTGCCGAGCGCAGCGGTATTATCAATCTGGCCTTGGAAGGCATTATGATCTTCGGTGCCTTTATCGGCGTTCTGTTTGTTCGGAATATGCAGAGCGTGCAGGCCATTGCCAATGCCTATGCCAATAAGCAGTGGCTGACCCTCCAGGGGCTGGAGCTGCTGGCAATGCTGGTGGCGGCGGCCCTGGGCGCACTGTTCTCCCTGCTGCTGAGCTTCGCCTCCATCAACCTGAAGGCAGACCAGACCATCGGCGGCACGGCCCTGAACCTGATGGCCCCTGCTTTGGTGCTGTTCCTGATTCGAATTCTGGCCAACCAGAATACCCTGCAGATGGCCACCGGTGATGCAGCCTCCTGGTTTATGCTGAAAAAATCCACCTTCGGCATTCCCAAGAATCAGGACATCGGTTTCCTGGGGGAGACCTTCCTGAGCAAGGTGTACCTGGCAACCTATGTCTGCATCCTGCTGTTTATTATCCTGTCTGTGATCCTCTACAAGACCCGCTTCGGCCTCCGGCTGCGGGCCTGCGGTGAGAATCCCCAGGCGGCGGACAGCCTGGGCATCAACGTCTATAAGATGCGCTATGCCGGTACTACCATTTCCGGTGCTCTGGCAGGCATGGGCGGTTTTGTGTATGCCCTGACCACCACCAACTGCACCGCCAACGGCGATGTGGCAGGCTTCGGCTTCCTGGCTCTGGCTGTTATGATCTTCGGCAACTGGACACCTCTGAATATCGCCGGGGCGTCTCTGCTCTTTGGCCTCTTCAAATGTATCGCAGCGGCCTACAGCAGCCTGGACCTGAACGGTGACGGCGTGTATCTGCTGGCGCAGCTGGGCATTTCCTCCCATCTATACCGGATGCTGCCCTATCTTGTCACATTGGTCGTTCTGGCTTTCACCTCCAAGAAGTCCCGGGCCCCCAAGGCCGAGGGCATCCCCTACGACAAGGGAACCAGATAATATGCACAGCCCCCGCCGTTTTTTCGGTGGGGGCTTACTTTTGCGAATGCGATTGCTTTCTTCGTGCTTTTCTGATATACTTCGCTTCAGGCAGGATATAGGATAAATTGAAATTTGTGGGGGTACCGTATGAATACGATTTGGTCGCAGTATATTCAAAATATTGGAACGCTCTATCTTTCACGTTCTCTGAGATTTGCGGACCACTTCCAAGAAAGATATATGGAAGCTTTTGAAATTGATGAAAAAAGCAGTATGCTTGAAATCGGGTGCGGTCCGGGCGCTTTGGCGCAGTCCCTCCGGCGATGGTATCCCCATGCTCGAATATGCGGCGTTGATCGGGACAGCAGTTTTATTTCGTTTGCCCGGGAAAAAGCGCCTGATGTTGATTTTTTGGAGGGCGACGCCACGGCGCTGGCCTTTGAGGACCGCTCCTTCGATGTCACCATTTCCAATACGGTCGCGGAGCATATCGAACCTTCTGTATTTTATGGTGAACAGTATAGAGTCCTGAGGGAAAACGGCGTATGCCTCGTTTTGTCCGCACGAAGAGGAATCAATATTCCTGCATCCTGTCTCTCTGAAGAAACGGAATTTGAACAGGATATTTGGCGGCGGGCAGATGCGCATTTCAAGGAAATACACGCAAAATACAGGGTGGGTAAGTATCCGCAGAGCGAGGCGGAATTGCCGCTCTGTATGGAAAGGTATGGATTCCGGAATGTTTCAGCAGAATACATTGCTGTAAACTTGACGCCGGATGATCCTTGCTACCCGGCGGAAATGGCCCACGCCATGATAAATGCCAACCGGCAAAATGACCTTGATTACGCGCAGAGTCTGCTGCAAATCGCAGGCCAGGCTGTGACAGCTTCGGAGGTTGAGGAACTGAAACGGTTGGTAAACGCCAAGTATGATAAGAGAATCCTGCTCTATGACCAGGGCGTCAAGCAATGGGACACAAACGTGTCTATAACAATGGTTGTAAGAGGCGTTAAGTAATCAACAGCCCACAGTCTGTTGGGGTGTGAGAAAAATACTTGTGCGTTTTAGAAAACAGCACATATTGAATGCGGACACCGCCAGAATTTTGACGGTGTCCGCATTTTTTTCGCTTTTAACGGATTGCCTCGGTAATGGTTCCACCGCCCAGGACCATGTCGCCTTGATAGAGCACCACGGCCTGTCCGGGGGTCACGGCCCGCAGGGGCTGGGCGAACTCCACCCGGGCGAAGCCATCTGCCTCCGGGAACACCCGGCCCGGCTGCTCAAACTGGCTGTGGCGGATCTTGACGGTGACATCCATAGGTTCCGTCAGTTCCGGGAAGGGAAACCAATTCCAGTCGTTTGCCTGCAAGGCAGAGGAAAACAGGGAACTGTTGGGGCCAACGGTGACGGTATTGGCCTGCATATCCTTTCCGCAGACATAGACCGGTTCGCCCATGGCAAGCCCTAAGCCCTTGCGCTGACCGATGGTATAGCGTACAGCGCCGTGGTGCTTGCCTACCACCTTGCCGCTCTCGTCCAGAAAATCCCCCTGGGGATAGGTCTTTCCGGTGTAGCGCTCCAGAAAGGCGGTGTAGTCCCCGTCCGGCACGAAGCAGATGTCCTGGCTGTCGTGCTTCCGGGCGGTGACAAAGCCGTGTTCTTCCGCAATGGCGCGGACCTGGGGCTTGGTCAGTTCCCCCAGGGGGAAGAGGGTGTGCTCCAGCATATCCTGGGTCAGGCAGTAGAGAAAATAGGTCTGATCCTTGGCCTTATCTGCGGCCTTGTATAATAGATAGCGGCCCGTATCCGGGTCCCGGCGGATCCGGGCATAGTGGCCGGTGACGACATATTGGCATCCCAGCTCCTGGGCCCGGTGCAGCAGGGTACCGAATTTCAGGTAGCGGTTGCAGTCAATGCAGGGGCTGGGCGTGTCGCCCCGCTCATAGCAGCGGACGAATTTGTCCATGACCGTTTCCCGGAAGGCATCCTGAAAATTAAAGGTATAGTGGGGCATTCCCATGCGGCGGGCCACGCTTTTTGCGTCCTCCACATCGTCCAGGGAGCAGCAGGTGCTCTGCTGATCTTCCCCCAAAACATCGTTGCTGAACAGTCGCATGGTGGCGCCGATGCACGCATAGCCCGCCTGCTGGGTCAAAAAGGCTGCTACGGAACTGTCTACACCGCCGCTCATGCCGATAAGCGCTTTTTCCATGATCAAATCTCCTAAGGACTTTTTTCGGAGTATAGCAAGGGGAGGGGAAAAAGTCAAGGCATGCTCATTACAGAAAATAATTTTTATAATTACAATTTTGTCATTATTTTGGAGAAAAATGGGAGTGAGCAGGAAAAAACAGCCTGAAAAATGTGGGAAAAGAAAAACGAAGAAACAAAAGAGTAACAAAAGTGTAATTATTTTGAAAATAGGGGTTGCAATTTGTAATCATCTCTGTTATAATACCAGTAAATTTAAAGACCATGAGGGGAAGTGTCCCATGAAGAATCGATTCCTCTGCGGTTTGCTGGCGGTTTGTTTGCTTGTGGCGATGCTTCCGGCCACAGTGATCACCGCCTCCGCAGATACCAGGACGGTCAGCGAAAACCTGATTGCCGTCCTGAAACAGCTGGAGGGCTTCAGCGCCAAGGCTTATGTCAGCGGCGGCCAATGGAGCATCGGCTACGGCACAGCCGGCAGCCCCGGACAGACCATTACGGAAGCAGAAGCAGACAAGGCCCTGCGAGACCACCTGAAGGCGGTGGAGGACAAGCTCAATGCCTTCGATGCAGGGTGGGACCTGAAGCTTACCCAGCAGCAGTTCGATGCGCTGGCAAGCCTTTCCTACAATGTAGGCACCGGATGGATGAATACCTCCGGACGCCTGCGGGATGCCATTACGGGCAAGGCCTCAGAGGCTAAGTTCCTCTTTGGCATGAGCCTCTGGGCCAACAACGGCACGTCCCCGGATCCGGGGCTGCTGCAGCGGCGCATGGCAGAGGCAGATATCTACTTAAACGGCGTATACGGTAAGAAAAGCGGAACCTATACATACACCATCTTCGATGCCAACGGCGGAACGGCCGGCAGCGGGGGAGAGGACAAGATGCAGGGCTACCGCCGGGACGGCTCCACCCAGATTCTGGTTGCGGATCCCACCCTCAGCGGCTATAGCTTTGCGGGCTGGTTCACCCAGCGCAGCGGCGGCACCAGGGTCACGACTCTGGACAGCTCCACCGCAGGCGTGACGCTGTATGCACAGTATTCTTCCAACGGCTCCAACGGCTGGACCGGCGGAACGGAGCTGGAGAGCAGCGACGGCACCACCAAGGTCATCGCCGAGGGCACCGTGAAGTGCACCTCCTATGTAAACGTTCGAAAGGGTCCGGGCACCGGCTACACCATCCTGGCAAGAGCCACAGCCGGGAGCAAAGCGGAGATCTACCAGACCAAATGGGTCGGTTCCTCTCAGTGGGGCCGGATGGCCAACGGCTGGATCTGTATGGACTATGTGTCCCTGAGCTCCGGTTCCCAGAGCGGGACAGACAGCAGCGGGGCTGCGCAGACCTCCGGAACCGTCACGGGCAGCAATGTGAATGTCCGCAGCGGTGCCGGTACGGGCTATGGAATCGTGGGCCGGAAGAACTCCGGAGATACGGTTACCGTTTATGAGCGAAAAACCGCCGGAGGCCTGAACTGGGGCCGCATCGGCGACAACCAATGGATCTGCCTGGCCTATGTGCGGCTGGATAGCTCCGGGGAAGCGGTGACGCCGCAGCCCGGCAGCGAGTCCAATGCCTCCACAAACGGAGACGGCAGCACAACGGTGCAGGATACGGGTTCGGTGATCAGTACAACGGGACTGAACGTCCGATCCGGTCCCGGCACCGGCTATGCAAGAATCAAGACCTTAGCCCCCGGAACGGCGGTGTCCGTTTACGAGTACAAGGATGTGAGCGGTGTCCGTTGGGGCCGCATCGGCACCAGCCAATGGGTCTGCATGACCTATGTTCAGCTCTCCCGCCAGTCTGATACGGAGACTTCTTCCGGAACAGGCACGGTTATCAGCAGCACCGTTTTGAATATCCGTTCCGGTCCCGGAACGAGTTATTCCAGAGTCGGTCAGCTTCAGCCCGGTGCAAGGGTGAAGATCACCGAGCAGACAAGAGTCGGCGGTGTCCTCTGGGGACACATAAGCCAGGGCTGGGTCTGTATGCAGTATGTGAAAATGGAAAGCAATTAAAACAGCAATGGATAATGGATAATGGAAAAATGGAAACAATGGATTGGAGGAAACAAATCATGAAGAAGACATTCACCCGCGCTTTGTCGGGCCTGCTGGCTGCCGCGCTGATCGTGGCCATGCCGGTGGCTGCTGCGGCAGAGGATGGCATTGCGACCTATTCGGTCTCGGAAGTCAGTTCCGTGTGCAATCACACCGCAGCTGCGACCAACGATACGGTCAAGGCTGTGAAGACTGTGGCACCCACCTGCACCACTCCGGGCTATACGGAGTACAGCTGCAAGGAGTGCGGCCAGGTTTTCTATGGCAGCTACAAGGAGATGCTGGGTCACAACTACCAGGAGGAGACCCTCAGCAACGGTGACATTAAGTACACCTGCACCACCTGCAAGAGAAGCTTTACCCTTTCCGCCAGCGCGGGCAAGCATGACCACATTGGCACCAGTGCAAACCTGGTAGCAGAGGTCCACACCGCTACCTGCAAGAGCTATGGTTATACCGTGTATACCTGCAATATCCCCGGCTGCGGCTATGAGCAGTATGGCGATTACAGCCAGCCCCTGGCCCACACCTACGGCGAGTGGGAGATCGTAAAGGATGCTACGGAGACCACCTGCGGCACCGCCAGGCATTACTGCCAGGTCTGTGGCGAAGCGGAGACCGTGCATACCGCAAAGCTGACGCCCTATTCCAAGCAGGGCCGCATCACCAAGGACCTGACACCTGTCTACAACAGCGAGAGCGGCAATACTGTGGTCATGTACCTGGCCAAGGGTGTGACCTTTGAGTTTGCCAATGTGAAGTACGGCAGCCGCTACAAGGTGTCTGCGTTCAAGGATGTATATGGCAAGACCTCTGCCAGCGGCGAATACTATGTTGCAATTGACGGCGTGGAAGTCGATCCCGGCACTGTGCCTGTCTACACCGCCTATACCGGTCTGCAGAAGATCGTGACCGTCACCACAGACGGCCGCCTGAACGTCCGCTCCGGCCACTCCGATACCAGCGCCGTGGTGAGTTCCGTAGCCAAGGGCGAGACCCTGTATATCTACGAGGTTCAGGGCAACTGGGGCCGCATCAGCGCCACGGAGAACAAGTGGGTGCAGACCGTTGACGGTGAAGTGAGTTCCATTCCTGTCTTCGGCTGCGGTGACCAGCAGAGCCTGAGCACCCCTGATGCTCCCGCCAAGGAGCTGGCAGACGTCGGCACCGTAACGGCTCAGGTCAGCACCATCGTCCGCGACAGCGGCAATAAGTCCGTGGGCAGTCTGCCCAAGGGCACAAAGATCAATTTCTACTATACCAAGGGCATTGACGGCAAGAAGGTCAGCCCCTTCACCGAGGAGAACGGCAGAATCGTCAAGGGCTACATCGACGCAGAAGAGGCAACCCGCCTGGGCCTGTCCGGCGCCGGTACCATCGATATGTCTTATGTCTCCCTGGCCTCCGGCAAGAAGACCGGTGCCGTGGATGTCCCTGCAGCCAACAATGGCGTTATCGCCACCGGTACGGTCACCAGCTCCATGAATCTGCGTGTCCGCAGCGAACCCAAGATCAGCGTCCTGAATCAGATCGGCTCTCTGCCTACCGGCACGAAGCTGGAGTTCTATGAAATCGGCAACCACAACGGCGCAAGCTGGGGCCGCATCAAGTTCAACGGGAAGACCGGCTGGGTCTGCATGACTTATGTACAGATCCAGAGCAGCAGCTCCAATGAGACCGCCTCCGGCGCAAAGGAGAACGGCGTTGTTGCCAATTGCTCCGTGGCCGTAAACGTCCGGGATGCCGCAAAGATCACCGGCCGCCTCGTTACCACCATTAAGGTCGGTACCCGCGTTGCCATTACCAAGCTGCAGGACGGCTGGGGCCTGGTAGACGGCAAGGGCTGGGTCTACATGCAGTACGTCAAGCTGGATGCCGGTGCTGAGGAAGCCATCAAGAATGGCAGCAATGCCGGCGGCAACAGCAAGGGCGATGCCCCCGTTACCACTTATACCAATGTTTCCGTCGTGGGCAAGATCCAGAGCGGCAAGGAAGCCACCATGTACGCCGCCGCACTGGAAAAGGCCGGTACGGAGATCCTGACCCTGGTGGAGAAGAGCGAGTTCACCGTCAGCGACCGTACCGTCATCAACAATACCGTCTGGTATAAGGCTACCGTCGGCAGCTACACCGGCTGGGTCAAGGGCGATACCGTCGATCTGCCCGCCATCACCGGCACGGTTAAGGTCAATAGCCTGAATGTCTACAAGTCCGCTTCTCTGGACAGCGAGGTCAAGGACACGCTGGTCCTGAATACAAAGGTCACCATCGCAGAAAACGGTCAGGTAACTGACGGCATCTATGTCTGGGGCAAACTCCAGAGCGGTGAGGGCTATGTGCAGATGAACAACCTGACGCTGAACGTGCAGATCAGCGGCGGCAGCCAGGGCATCTCCGTAGGCGTGACCCCCATCACCGGCAAGACCAACACCACCACCGAGATCAAGAAGACCCCCAGCGCAACAGCTGAAACGCTGCTGAAGCTGGCTTCCAAGCAGTCCGTCACCATTGATACCTGGTATTACACCACCACCGGCACCTGGGCAAAGATCACCGTCGGCGAAGAGACCGGCTGGATCAAGCTGGAGAACGTGGATCAGAATGCGGTTTCCGCAACCGTGACCTCCGATCTGCTGGAGCTGTACACCGAGGCCGGAAACCTCTCCACGAAGACCGCTCTGGTCAAGCGCCAGAAGGACACCGTCAGTGTTCTGGAGCGCAAGCTGGTCGGTTCCGCCGTCTGGGGCCGCATCACGGTGAAGGACAGCAACGGCGAGAATGACTACTGGGTCAACCTGGCCGGTACCAGCCTGGCTACCTATTCTCTGAATCCCGGTACCGGTACCAATACCGGCAATACCGGCAACACTGGCAACACCGGTAATACGGGCAACACCGGCAACACCGGTAATACCGGAACCACTACGACTACTGCCACCGGCACCGTTGTCAATGCGGACGAGGTCAATGTCCGCAGCGGCGCAGGCGTTGCCAATGCCAAGGTCACTTCCCTGAAGCGGGGCACCTCCGTCACCGTTTACGAGCAGAAGACCGTTGATAATGCCCTGTGGGGCCGTATCGACCAGGGCTGGATCGCCATGCAGTATGTGGATCTGAGCTCCAAGGCCAATAACGGGACCACCACTACCGTTCCCAGCGGCACCATCTCCGGAAACACCATTCTGACCACCGTTCCCTCCGGAGCCATCGGCGTTGGCTTTGTCAACACCGCCAATCTGGCCGTTCGCAGCGGTGCGGGCCAGGGTAATGCCAAGACCGGTACTCTGAAACTGTACACCAATGTGGTGATTTACGAGCAGGTCCTGAAGGACGGCATGATCTGGGGCCGCTGTGATCAGGGCTGGATCTGCACCAGCTACATCACCTACACCGCTACCAGCGTCACCGGTTCCGGCACTGCCGGCACCATCGCTCGCTGCTTCTACACTGCAAATGTCCGTTCCGCTCCCGGCGTGGGCAATGCACTGGTAGGCAAGGTCATGGTCAACTCCCGGGTGGAGATCCTGGAGCGGAAGGACTACAGCGGCGAGACCTGGGGCCGCACCAGCCTGGGCTGGGTTGCCATGCAGTATGTCCTGGTGGACGGCACCATCCCCACTCCCTAACATACCAATCCATTCCATTCCATTTGCCGACGCACCTTCGGGTGCGTCGGCACCATTTTTTGTGCAGTGTTGCCTAAAACAAAGTTTTTTTGAAATTTGCTATAGCAATACGGGGAAAACTGTGCTAGAATGTAGCGCGGAATTCTATGGAAGACCGGAAAAGGGGCAGCGGGTGTATATCCTGCCGCCGGAGCCTTCTCCGGGACTTCCTTTAAAGGCGCGCAGAGCGCATACGGGAGCTGAGCATATGGAACATTCCGGACTGTTTTTCGGTGCGGCATATTATATAGACGGTGTTTCACCGGAGCAGATCCGGGAGGATCTTGCGGCCATGCAGGCGGCAGGGATGAACTTTGTCCGCCTGCAGGGCTGCTGCTGGCAGAGCTGGGAGCCGGAGCAGGGCCGCTATTCCCTGGAGGAGCTGGGCAGGGCTCTGGCACAGTGCGCAGAGGCGGGACTTCGGCCTCAGATCGCCGTGCCGTCTCTGCCTGCACCGGCCTGGCTGGAAAACTGCTCTGAGGCGGAGCTTTTGGCGAAAGGCCGGGGGCTTTTGGAGCAGTTGTATTCCCTGGCAGGGGAGGGGGACTATCAGGTGGATAGCCGCCCCGAGGGCAGCAGAGCCTTGGCGGACTTCCAGGCCCGTTTTCTGCGGAGCAGGGGATGCAGCGTCACAGCGGTGACGCCGCTTTCCAGTGCGGACGATCCCTTCGCGCCCGTCCCGGGAGACCACATGGGCTGCGGCATTTTTCATCCGGCAGGACTGAAGAATACGGGGTCCTTCCTGAATTTTCAGGCGGACGTTGCACGCAGCGCCCGGCAGGGGTGTTTTATGGTTTCGGAGACCCAGTGCCAGGGGGCCTTGGGGCAGCTGCCGTTCCCCGGCCAGCTGCGGCTGGCGGCCTTTCACCATATTGCCTGCGGGGCCCAGGGCCTGTGCTACTGGCCCTGGCATTCCGATTGCTGCCCCGGTGCAAATTGGCAGGGCGTGATCGGCTATGATGGCATCCCCGGCAGAGCCTACCGGGAAATCAGCCGGATCGGCGGGGAGTTTGCCCGGCTGGGGGACCATGCAGCCCTTCTGCGCAAGCGCAGCCGTGTGGCGGTTATGGTCAGTCCCCGCAGCGCCCGGCTTATGCCAAAGCTGGGGGAAAAGAGTTATGACGACTATCTGCAGTGGGTCTGCGACAGCTTTTATCGGCTGAACATTGAGGTGGACCTTGTGCCGGATAGCAAGCGGGACTTTTCCGGCTATTCGCTGCTGGTGACCCCTTGCCTGTACAGCGCATCGGAGGAGCTGATCGCAGCTCTGCGGGATTATGTTGCCCAGGGCGGCTGCCTGCTGTCCACCTTCCGCAGCTTCTTTGCGGATGAAGAGGGGCGGGTGCGCAGAGCCCGGCGGCCCTATGGCATGACGGATGTATTCGGAATGTCCTATTCCGAGTTCACGGTACCGGAGGAGGTTTGCCTGCCGGAGTATGTTTCCGAGGTTTCGGAGTTTATGGAGCTGCTGGAGCTTGACGATGCCATGGGACTGGCGATTTACGACAGCCCTGCCTGGCGGGGGGTTCCCGCAGCCTGCTGCAGCCGCTTCGGCAGGGGACAGGCTGCCTATTTCGGCTGCTACAGCGAGGAGGGCTTTGAGCCCATTCTGCTGCGGCTGCTGGCTATGTGGCACATTCCCGTCCCGGAATCCGCCTGGCCGGTGATCCAGAAGCGGGGCACCAACCGGGAGGGGAAGAGCGTCACCTATTTGCTGCACTACAGCCCAGCTTCCCGGGTCGTTCCCAGTCCGGCCACGGGCACGGAGCTGTTTTCCGGAAAGCACTTTGACGAGGGAGAGCCCTTGGAGCTCAAGGGCTGGGACGTTAAAATTTTGGAGGGAGACCTATGAGCAGAGCAGATGAACTCTACAAGGCCACGTGCCGGGACATCCTGGAAAACGGCTTTTCCGATGAAAATTTGGAGGTCCGTCCCCATTGGTCGGACGGTACTCCGGCCCATACCGTCAAAAAATTTGGCGTGGTCAACCGCTACAATCTGGCGGAGGAATTTCCAATCATGACCCTGCGGCGGACCTACTGGAAGAGCGCCGTGGATGAGCTGCTGTGGATATGGCAGAAGAAATCCAACCGCATTGCGGACCTGGGCAGCCATGTATGGGACGAATGGGCCGGCGAGGACGGTACCATCGGCAAGGCCTATGGCTACCAGCTGGGCATCAAGCATCAGTACAAAGAGGGAATGTTTGACCAGGTGGACCGGGTGCTCTATGATTTGAAGCACAATCCCGCCTCCCGGCGCATCCTGACCAATATCTACAATTTTGAGGACCTCCATGAAATGAACCTGTACCCCTGCGCTTATTCCATGACCTTCAATGTGACAGGGGATACGCTGAACGCCATTTTGAACCAGCGCAGCCAGGATATGCTGACGGCCAACAACTGGAACGTGGTCCAGTACGCGGTGCTGACCCACATGATGGCCCAGGTTTCCGGGCTGAAGGTGGGGGAGCTGGTCCATGTGATCGCCGACTGCCACATCTATGACCGGCACATTCCTGCCGTGAAAGCCATGCTGGAATTGGATGGCTATGAAGCTCCGAAGTTCTCCATGGACGAAAACATTTCGGATTTCTATGCCTTTACCAAGGACTCCTTCCGCCTGGAAAACTACCGGTACCATCCCTTTGATTTTGAGATCCCTATGGCGATCTGAGGTAGGAGAATGGAACTGATCGTAGCGGTTTATGCGGACTGGGGCATTGGCTGCAGCGGAACCCAGCCCATTGCCCTCAGCGCCGACCGGAAATTCTTCCGGGAGATCACAAAAGGCTGTATGGTCATTGCAGGCCGCCGGACTGTGGAGGATTTCCCCGGAAGAAAGCCTTTGCCCGGCAGAGAGAACGTGCTTCTGACGAGGCGTGGTGGGCTTTATCCGGGCTTTACCCTGTGTGACAGCGTGGAGCAGGTGCTGGAAAAGGCAAAAAATGCTCCCCGAGCCATGGTCATCGGCGGGGGGAGCGTCTATCGGCAGCTTTTGCCCTATTGCGAGAAAGCCTACGTCACAAAATTGAACACGGTCGTGAAATGCGACACCTGGTTTCCGGACCTGGACAGTGACCCGGACTGGAAGCTGACCGAGCTTCTGGGCAGCGGGGAAGAAAACGGAATCGCCTATGAATTTTGCCTGTATGAAAGAGCCTGATTCAGCGACATCGTGTTCTCGCATATAAATAAGCGCAGCGCCTTGCCTTTTTGTGGCAGGGCGCTGCTTTTACATTGCTGCCGCAGTGCGGCGGGAGAGCATCTGGGCAACGCAGCAGCTGACAGAGAAGGCGTAAGCTGCATCCCGGAAGATGTCGGGGGTGGTGCGCAGGTATTCCCAGTGATTCTTTTGAATGGTGTCCATGACGGAGTGGTAGGGCTTGCGGGGGGCGGTGTTGTGGGATTTTAAAAATTCCAGGAAATAGTCCTGCAGGGCGGCCTCATAGACCTTGTGCTCCCGCAGATCTATGGGGAAGCTGGAATTGTGGGCGTATGTAAAAGCGTCCGTGGTATAGTGAATCAGCTTTCCGGCGGTATAGTAGTCCAGGGCGTTCCAGCGAGGCTTATTCTCCAGGCGCCTGGCAATCCTGGCCATGTAGCGTTTGGCGTTCTCAAAATTATGCCCCCGCAGCCATTGGGCGCGGATGGAACCCTTGAAATAGGTGGCGAAGTTTCTGTCCGGTTCAATGCAGCCCAGCAGAAAGGCCCGGCGGTACACTGCCGGGATATGGGGAAAGTAGGTGGCGGCAAGAAAGCTGCCCAGCTGACAATGACTTTTTCCGCGCATATGCAGTCTCCTTAGATTCTTTATTGCCGTGACATTATAGCACAAATTTGCAGAGATGTGTGAACAAAGACATTAAGATATTCTTACCTTTTTTTGGTAGTCCTGTGCTGTTTCGCGTTCATTCGACCCAAATACGCAGCTATAATGAGGGCACAGCCAAAAAAAGAAGGGAGAAATACCGATATGAAAGAGTTCCTGTATGAATTTGTCACCCTCCTGCTGGCAACGGCCCAGGCTGCGGGGCTGGTGTGGATCAGTACGGTGTTTGTACGGTAAGCGGAAAAATTATGGTTGTAAAAATTCCCGGAACGTAGTATAATAGGAAAAGTCAGTAATTTTTTCTCGTTCGGGGGACAGATACATGAACAAGAATAAGGAGATAGCCGCCTACTTAAAGCCGGGGTGCCATGTGCATCTGGTGGGAATCGGCGGCGTATCCATGCGGCCGCTGGGGCTGGTGCTGAAGGGAATGGGGATGGAGGTTTCCGGCTCAGATATGAGCGCCTCCGTGTCTACGGATGAGCTCATTGCCCATGGCATCCATGTGGACATCGGCCACAGTGCCAAGAATATTGCGGGAGCGGACTGCATCATCCGTACTGCTGCCGCCCATAATGACAATCCGGAGATTGCTGCTGCCAGGGCTGTGGGCATTCCCGTGTTCGAGCGGGCACAGGCCTGGGGCGAGATCATGAAGTCCTATAAAAATGCCATTTGTATTTCCGGTACCCATGGAAAGACCACTACCACCTCCATGATGACCCATATCCTTATGGAAGCGGGCAAGGACCCCACGGTGATGATTGGTGGCTACCTGCCTCTGCTCCATGCAGGCCATCGGGTGGGCCACGGGGATACCATCGTGCTGGAAAGCTGCGAATACTGCGACTCCTTCCTGAATTTCTTCCCCACTCTGGCGGTGGTGCTGAATGTGGAGGCGGACCATCTGGATTATTTCAAGGATCTGACGGACATTCAGAAGTCCTTCCATAAGTTCGCAGGCATGGCTTCGGATGCCGTCGTGGCAAATGGTGACGACCCCCATACGGTCCAGGCCCTGGAGGGCATCCCCTATGTGTCCTTTGGCCTTGGAGAAAGCAACCGGGTCCGCGCGGAGAACATCAGCGACGACTGGCGGCACTTCGATGTGCTGTGCGATGAAAAATTCTATTGCCATATGGACCTGGGGGTCCTGGGCAGACACAATACCATGAATGCTTTGGCTGTGGCAGCTACCTCCTGGGTCATGGGAATCCCCGGCCAGAAAGTCACAGATGGTGTGAAGGCCTTCCACGGGGCAGGCCGCCGCATGGAATACAAGGGCGAATACCGCGGGGCAAAGGTCTACGATGACTATGCCCACCATCCCGATGAGCTGCGCGCGACCCTGGAGGCCGTGCGGGGCATGGGGGACCACCGGATCGTCCTTGCGTTCCAGCCCCATACCTATACCCGCACGAAGCTGCTGATGGATGATTTCATCCGGGAGCTGCAAAAGGCGGATGTGGTGGTTCTGGCGGAGATCTATGCCGCCCGAGAGAGCAATACCATCGGCATCTCCTCTGCGGATCTGGCTGCCCAGATCCCCGGAAGCATCTATTGTGAGACATTGCAGGATGTCACCGACTGCCTGCGCTCCATTGTGCGGGAGGGCGACATTGTGCTGACCATGGGTGCAGGCGATATTTTCCGCGCGGGAGAGGCTCTGCTTTCCGGCGAGGACAGCAAAAAGTGAGGATGTTATGAAGAAGCTTAGTGTATGCGTTCTGTTCGGCGGCAGAAGCCCGGAGCATGAGGTTTCCCTCCGGAGCGCCGAATCCGTTCTCAATAATATGGATCCGGAGAAGTACAATATCTTCCCCGTGGGCATTACCAAGTCCGGAAACTGGATGCTCTATGGCAGCCGGGACTACTCCAAGCTGCCCACCGGCGAGTGGGAGCACTGCCCGGAAAACCGGCAGGCTGCCATTTCTCCCATCCGGGGTCAGGGCCTGCTGAACTTCGAGGGTGACTGCGTGGTGCGGGAGCGCATTGACGTGGTATTCCCGGTGCTCCACGGTGAAAACGGCGAGGATGGCACTATCCAGGGCCTGCTGCAGCTGGCGGGAATTCCCTATGTGGGACCCCACGTGGCCGCTTCTGCCGTGGCTATGGATAAGACCCTGACTAAGCTGGTGGCGGACAATGCGGGCATTCCCCAGGCCGCCTGGCAGCTGGTCCGCCGCGGGAGCCTGGATGCCCGCCTGGAAAGCACCCTGGACGCGCTGGAAAAGCGCTTTGCCTATCCCATGTTTGTCAAGCCTGCGGGCACGGGTTCTTCCGTAGGTGTGTCCAAGGCCAAGAACCGGCAGAGCCTTGCAGAGGCGCTGGCAAGTGCGGCAAAGTTTGACGACAAGGTGCTGGTGGAGGAGTTCATTCGCGGCAAGGAGATCGAGGTGGCCGTTATGGGCAACGAAAGCCCTGTGGCCTCTGTTTGCGGCGAAATTGACTCCGGCGTGGAGTTCTACGATTACGATGCCAAGTACATTACCGATACCTCTGTAGCGTACATCCCTGCCCGCATCAGCGAGGAGGCCTCCGAGCAGGTCCGGGATATGGCCGTAAAGGTCTATCGCGCCATTGGTTGCCAGGGCCTGAGCCGTGTGGACTTCTTCGTGACGGAGGAGGGCAAGGCGGTATTCAACGAGATCAACACCATCCCCGGCTTTACCTCTATTTCCATGTATCCCAAGCTTTTTGGTGCCAGTGGGATTCCCTACGGTCAGCTCATCGACCAGCTGCTGGGGCTGGCGCTGGAGGCTTGAGCATGGAGGAGCAGAAGGTCCTTCTGAGTGTTCGGGGAAGGCAGACCTATGGGGACCAGGAGCCGGATACCATTGAGCTGGTCACGGAAGGGACTATGGTGTTCCGGGACGGCGGCTGGGATATCTCCTATGAGGAGACTGCGCTCACCGGTATGGAGGGCGTGACGACCACCTTCCGGGTGGAGCCTGGGAAGGTGACGCTGCTGCGGACGGGCAAGCTCAATTCCACCATGGTTTTCCAGGAAAATGTGGCCCATGATTCCCTGTACCAGCTGGAATTTGGCGCACTGCTGATGACGGTCAAGGCCACCCGGGTTTTCTATGACCTGGTACCCGACGGCGGCATGGTGGATCTTGTCTATGAGATCTGTATTGAAAATACAGAAGCGGGTATCATCGATTACCACCTGGATATCCGGAAAAAATGAGGAAAAGAGGAGGACTGCAGCGGCAGTCCTCCTTTTGCACGGAAAAGACACCCACCGGCATCGAAACCGGTGGGTGTGATTTTTTCGGTATTGGATATTACACAATGCCCTGGGCATTCATGGCGTCGGCAACCTTCAGGAAACCGGCGATGTTTGCACCGGCGACATAGTTGCCCTCCATGCCGTACTCCTTGGCAGCGGCATCCAGGTTGTGGAAAATGTTCACCATGATTTCCTTCAGCTTGGCATCCACTTCCTCAAAGGTCCAGCTCAGGCGCTGGGAGTTCTGGGTCATCTCCAGAGCGGAGGTGGCTACGCCGCCGGCATTGGCAGCCTTGCCGGGGCAGAAGAGGATTCCCTGTTCCTGCAGGTACTTGGTGGCATCCAGAGAGGTGGGCATATTGGCACCTTCTACCACGGCAAAGCACCCGTTGGCAACCAGTGCCTTGGCGTCGTCCAGCAGCAGCTCGTTCTGGGTGGCGCAGGGCAGTGCCACATCGCACTTGGTGGTCCAAACGCCCTTGCCCTCGTGGTATACGGACTTGGGCCGTGCCTTGGCGTACTCCGTCAGGCGGGCGCGCTTGACCTGCTTTACGTCGATCAGGGTTGCCACGTCAATGCCGTCGGGGTCGTAGATCCAGCCGGTGGAGTCGGAGCAGGTGACGGGCTTTGCGCCCAGCTGCCATGCCTTTTCAATGGCATAGGTCGCCACGTTGCCGGCACCGGATACCGCCACGGTCTTGCCCTTGAGGTCGTGACCGTTGCAGCGCAGCATCTCGTCTGTCAGATACAGCAGGCCATAGCCGGTAGCCTGGGTACGCGCCAGGGAGCCGCCGTAGCTCAGACCCTTGCCGGTAAGCACACCTTCATACAGGTCGCGGATGCGCTTATACTGGCCAAACAGATAGCCAATCTCTCTGCCGCCTACGCCGATGTCACCGGCGGGCACATCGGTATCCGCACCGATATATTTACACAGCTCTGTCATGAAGCTCTGGCAGAAGGCCATAACCTCCCGGTCGGACTTGCCCTTGGGGTCGAAGTCTGCGCCGCCCTTGCCGCCGCCGATGGGCAGACCGGTGAGGGAATTCTTAAAGGTCTGCTCAAAGCCCAGGAACTTGAGAATGCTCAGGTTGACGCTGGGATGGAACCGCAAGCCGCCCTTGTAGGGTCCAATGGCGCTGTTGAACTGGACACGGTAGCCGTTGTTGACCTGCACCTGCCCCTGGTCATCTATCCAGGGCACCCGGAACAAAACGACACGCTCAGGGGTAGTCAGCCGTTCCAGCAACGCATTTTTCCGAAAGGCATCCTCGTTCTTTTCAATGACGGCGGAAAGAGATTCCAGAACCTCGGTGACAGCCTGGATAAATTCAGGCTGATTGGGATTCTGCTTCTTTACGCGCTCCAGCACTTCATTAACATAGCTCATGGTTCAAGCACTCCTTTGTACTCTTCGTTTATTCGGCAGGAAAACATTGCACATACGAAACACAAATGTTCTTCATCTGCGTATTAACAATGGTCATTGTACCAGAAATCTCCTTACAATGCAATCATTTTTTGCAAGTTTTTTATTTCAACTTGCAGAATAGTTCAAAATCTCCACAACCGCAGCAGGTTTCGGCATTGTTTTTGTAATACTATACAGATTGTTATGCAAGCCGCCCGGCAGACCACAGGAGCGGCCAATCGTCGCCCGCAGCCCCGGATTTCAGGAAGCACCTTGTTGAGCAGCACACCCCCTACAGGGCGTTTTCTAATCCGCCGCCCCTACAGAATGCGAAGACAGAGGCGGCATAAAACTCCGTCTCTGTCTTTCTGACTTATTTAGTATGCAATGCCCCAGTAGACCATCTTATTGGCAGGCTTGCCGCAGCAGGCGCACACGTCGCCCAGGTGCTCCTGCTGGAAGGGGATGCAGCGGGAGGACATCCCTGCCACTTCCTTCATCTTCAGCTCACAAGCCAGGTCTCCGCACCACATGGTCTTGACAAAGCCGCCGTTCTTCTCTTGCAGTTCTTTGGCTTCTTCCAGACTATGAGCTTCATAGATATGGTCGTCCAGATTCTTTTTTGCACGCTCGTACATTCCCTTCTGAACCAGCTCCAGCTGCTCCTTGGCGGCTGCCTCCAGCTCGTCCAGGCTGACCACAACCTTCTCCCGGTCGGTACGGCGCACCAGCACACACTGGTTGTTTTCCAGGTCACGGGGACCGCATTCCACCCGCAGAGGCACACCCTTCATCTCGTACTCGGCACACTTCCAGCCCATGGAGTTATCGGAATCGTCCACCTTCACCCGGAAGCCGGCATTTTCCAGCCGCTCCTTGAGCTTGGCAGCGGCTTCCAGAACGCCGGGCTTGTGCTGGGCAACAGGCAGAATCACAATCTGGATGGGTGCAACCTTGGGGGGCAGCACCAGACCATTGTTGTCGCCGTGGGTCATGATGATGCCGCCAATCAGCCGGGTGGAAACACCCCAGGAAGTCTGGAAGGGGTTGGTGCGCTGGTTGTTCTTATCGGTGAAGGTAATGTCAAAGGCCTTTGCAAAGCCGTCACCGAAATAGTGGGAAGTACCGGCCTGGAGTGCCTTGCGGTCGTGCATCATGCACTCCACGGTATAGGTCGCCTCAGCACCGTTGAACTTCTCCTTATCGGTCTTCTGGCCGCGGGTGACCGGCATAGCCAGCACATTTTCGCAGAAATCGGCATACAGATTCAGCATCTGCTCCGTGAACGCCTTGGCCTCCTCGGCGGTGGCGTGCATGGTGTGCCCTTCCTGCCACAAAAACTCCCGGTGGCGCAGGAAGGGGCGACTGGTTTTCTCCCAGCGCAGCACGCTGCACCACTGGTTATACTTCATGGGCAGGTCACGGTGGGACTGAATCACCTGGGCGAAGTGGTCGCAGAACAGTGTCTCGGAAGTGGGACGGATGCAGTAGCGCTCCTCCAGCTTCTCGTTGCCGCCCATGGTCACCCAGGCGCACTCGGGAGCGAAGCCCTCCACATGGTCTTTCTCCTTTTGCAGCAGGCTCTCAGGAATCAGCATGGGCATATACACATTCTGAACGCCCACCTTTTTAAATTCTGCATCCATAATATGCTGCATATTCTCCCAGATGGCATAACCATAGGGGCGATAAACAAAGATGCCCTTCATGGAAGTGTAGTCAATCAGCTGTGCCTTCTTGCACACATCGGTGAACCACTGGGCAAAATCCACCTCCATATCGGTAATCTGCTCAACCTTTTTATCTTTGGCCATTTTCTTTCCTCCCGGTATTGCAAAACCCACAGTGCGGGTTTCAAAAATAAATTATTTCAATGTATTATACCATAGCTGTCAAGGGTTTGTACAGTATTTTTTACAGGCTGCAATCGCAATTAGCCGTCCTCTGGAACAGATGGGTACATTGAATGATGACAGCTCATGCGACCTCCTCTTGGCTTCCCCCGGGGGGAAGCTGTCAGCCATGACGGCACTTCGGAACCGGCAGGGCTGACTGATGAGGGGTGGCGATGGCTAAAAAGTTTGAAGATTCCACGTTGAATGGTTAAAGCTTTGGAAGGTTCCATCCATATAGTTGCATTTGTGAACCAACCTGTCGCCGCCCCTCATCAGCCTCGCTTCGCTCAGCAGCTTCCCCCCGGGGGAAGCCAAGGGCGCTTCGCGCCAGCGGGTCGCCAAATTGGCGACCCCTACAATGGCGGTGCAAAATCGGAACTGCACACGCCAATCAACAAACGCCCCGCCGGACAGGCAACGGAAATACAAAAGGAGAACATATGGGCAGAGAATATGAACTGAAATATGCGGCAACGCCGGAGATTCTTTCCAAAATCCGGCTGGAATATCCAAATTTCAAAACGATTCAAATGGAAACCACCTATTATGACACGATGGACGGCATCCTGGGACGGCTGCACTGGACGGTGCGGCGGCGGCTGGAAAACGGGGTCAGCGTCTGCACCGTGAAGACCAATCTGCCCGACGGCAGCCGGGGCGAGTGGGAAGTGGAAGCGGATGAGGTAGCGGAAGCCCTGCCCCGGCTGGTTTCCATGGGTGCCCCGGAGGCGCTGCTTGCCTATAGCGCCCAGGGCTTGCACCCCACCTGCGGCGCGCGCTTTACCCGGAACGCCGCCATGGTCAATGGCGGGCGCTCTGAGCTGGCGCTGGACAGCGGTGTGCTGCTGGGCGGCGGGAAAGAGGAGCCGCTTTGCGAGGTAGAGGTGGAACAGAAGCAGGGGACGGACGAGGAGACGGCCTGTTTTGCCAAAGCCCTGGCCGAAAAATACGGCCTTGTGCCCCAGCCCAAAAGCAAGCTGGCCAGAGCCAGGGCGCTGATACCAAACTCTAAATAAAATATCCATAAAGATATTTTCTCTGCCCGCAGGGCAAAGAGTTTGCATCAGACGTGTTTTGCGATTTTTTAAATCGCAAAACTGGCAGCGCTGCCAAGCGATGAATGGTATGACAAAATAAAACCGCCCCGCAGGAAGCGGAGCGGTTGACAAAACGTAAAATCCGGGGGACAGTAAAGGTGCGGAGGGTACTGCCGGTAGGGCGGTTATTTCTTTTTATCAGTCTTTATCCTGGCGAGCCGGAGAGATCACTGCAATGATGACCATGCAGAAAGCAAAAATTCCTTCCCATGTAACCATGCACAGCACCTCCACTCTATGTGGATTGGGGGCAAGGAAAATAACAGGGCACGGCTTACCGAAAGGCAGCCGTGCCCTGTTTGCAGTTCTGCAAAAAACGCTTTATTCTTCGCGGTCGTCCAGCGTGTAGATAACGCAGACGATTCCCGCAATCATGGAAAACAGAATGGCACCGCCCATGGAGTCATTTACAGATGCACCCACGAAAAAGCCGACAGAACCGGCCAGCGCTATCATGATAGCCGATTGTAAGCACTGAAATTATCCCTTTAAGCCCCGTGCCTGTCGATCCATGTCTTCCACAACAATGTCATAAATCTCGCCCAGTTGGGAACAATATTCCAGCACCTTCCAAGGCTCGTTGGTGTGGAAGTGAATCTTAATCAGTTCTTCGTCGCCAACGGCCAGCAGGCAGTCTCCCTTAAAATTGGCTCTGAAATAGTCATTGATTTCATCTTCGTCAAGGTCTTTGCCTTCAATCAAAAGCTGTGTGTCATATTTATATTCCAGCATTTTTATTCCCTCCAGATTCGTTTTGCTGTCCTTCTGCCATGAGTATACCATATCCGAAACCCCATTGCAACAGGTGGATAAACCCAAAGCATATGTACCGCCGATACCGGACACCCGGTATCGGCGGGACAAATCAATCAGGCATTGGGGGATTTTTCAGTGCTTCTTTTTCAGGTATGCAATGGCAGCGCCTGCCAGGGTTACGCCGCCCAGCACCATCAAAATGGCGGCAAGATGCCCGCCGGTGCTGCCGGTGACAAAAATCGCGGTGGGGCCGTCGGCACCGCCGATGATGCCGAGGGTGGAACTTTCCGTGGCGTTCAGAACCGCACCCCACACCAACAGCAGGATGCCCACGGCGGAAAGAATGACAAACCAGATTTTCTTCATAAAATGCACCCCCGTATTCAGATTTCCAGCGAAGCTTGCCAGCAGCCGGAAATGGTGAGGGGCTGATCTGCCTTCTTTTCTGCCACAAAGGCGGTGATGTTCAGCAGATACTGCCCCGGTGCCAGCCCCTCGGTCTCCAGGGGAATGGCAGCTTGTCCGCTGACCACCTGGGCGGCAGTGGCAGAACCCTCTTTCACCAGGGTTCCCTGGCTGTCCAGAATTTGATAGGACGCAATGCCCAGCTGCTCCGCTTCGTCATAGGGCTTCTGCTGGGGATTCAGGAAGGTAACAAGCAGCTGCTCCTCCATCTGAACGGTGATTTCGTTGGTTGCGTGTACATAGGCAACCCCCACAACATTGCCGCGGTTGTCGGTGATGTCCTGATAGCTGCCGGTCTGGGCGGCGGCATCGACGGCGGGGGCGGAGGGAGCGGCGGGCTTAGAGCATCCGGTGAGCACCAATATCAGGCAAATGAGCATTGCCATCCGTTTTTTCATAGGGGGTTCCTCCTTTGTGGTTTTTTCAAATGCTATTGCCATTATACCGCACCCGCCCCCTTCCGACAATATAAGAATTTATTAAGGTTGCGGCCGCCGGAGGGGGGAGCTGGGGGCGGTTGCATCATTGTAGAATCCACCTGGAGAAACATGAAAGCCCCCACAGCGAACTGTGAGGGCTTCTGATTGTGTCAAAAACGAAAGGTTACCGGGCGGGAGAGAGCACCAACGTATTGGTATACGCCCGGTGCGTCCATAACCAAACGGGAACACCCAAAGCTACCGTGTGCTTCCGGTTTCTTCCGCAAAAACGTTGCCGGGCGGGTCAGGGAACCAACGTATCGGTATACGCCCGGTGCGTCCACAGCCAAACGGGAACGCCAAAAGCTACCGTGTGCTTCCGGTTTCTTCCGCAAAAGCGATACCGGGCGGGTCAGGGAACCAATGGATTGGTATACGGCCGGTGCGTCACTAATCAGGCGTAGAAGTCGCGGATTTTCTTGGCTCTGCTGGGATGGCGCAGCTTCCGAATGGCCTTGTTCTCAATCTGGCGGATTCGTTCCCGGGTCACACCGAAAATCTGACCCACTTCTTCCAGGGTGTGGGTGCGTCCATCGTACATACCAAAGCGCATCCGCAGCACGTCCGCCTCTCGCTCGGTGAGGGTGCCCAGAATCTCTTTCAGCGCCTCTGCCAGCAGGGCGTTGGAGGTGGCATCGGCGGGGCCGGGGGTACGCTCGTCCTCCACGAAGGAGCCGATGGAGGTATCTTCTTCATCACCCACCGGGGTGTCCAGGCTCAGGGTATCGGCAGCAGTGCGGTTTGCCTCGATGATTTTCTCAACAGGCAGCCCCAGCTCCTTGGCGATTTCCTCCACAGTTGGCTCACGCCCCAGCTCCTGCACCAGCTTGCGGTTGCAGCGAGTAGCCTTGTTGATAACCTCCACCATATGCACGGGAACCCGGATGGTTCTCGCCTGGTCGGCAATGGCACGGGTGATGGCCTGCCGAATCCACCAGGTTGCGTAAGTAGAGAATTTGTTGCCCTTGGTCCAGTCGAACTTGTCAACGGCACGAATCAGACCGGTGTTGCCCTCCTGAATCAGATCCAGGATGTGCAGACCGCGGCCGGAATACTTCTTTGCAATGGACACCACCAGCCGGAGGTTTGCTTCGGTGAGCTTGTTCTTGGCCTCCTGGTCGCCTTCGGAAATCCGCTTTGCCAGCTCCACTTCCTCCTCGGCGGACAGCAGCTTCACCTGACCGATTTCTTTCAGGTACATCCGCACCGGGTCATCCAGGCTGTATTCGGCAGCCAGATCCACCGGGTCAACCAGTTCTTCTTCTTCCAGACCACGCAGGTCGATGTCGCCGTCCATCATGTCCAGGCCGTCGTCCAGTGCGCCGCCCAGCACGTCCAGGCCATCGTCCAGCGCATCCAGATTGGAGGTGGTAATCTGGATGTTCATGGCCTCAAAGCGGTCGTAAATTTCTTCAATTTTGTCGGGGGAGAGATTCATCTTGGACAGGACATTGTTCAGGTCCGTGTCCCGAATCATGCCTTCCTTCTTGCCTTGTGCAATCAGCGCCTGCAAGGCTGCCTGCACATCTTCCAATTTCCCATTTTTCTTTGCAGTGCTCATATGCTACCCCTTTATCTCATAATCCTGTCAAATTTCGTATGCTGTAAGACTATACCCCATTTTCGCCCATTCGGCAAGGGCTTTTTGGAGTTTTTTTCTGATTTTCTGCCCGGGGACAGGAACAGTTTATGCCTCTTTTCTCAAAAGATACTGTTTACTTTTTGGGAAAATATCGATATAATAAATAAAATAGCGGTAGTACCGCTTTTCGGTGACGCTGCGGAGCGTGTACGCATCCATTGTTTTCCCAATCCGCCGGCGCGTGATACAACGAATTGCCGCACACATTGACGAAACATTTCCCCAATTGAGGAGAATAGAATATGACCGATTTATCCCACATCCGAAATTTTTCCATCATTGCCCACATCGACCATGGCAAGTCCACCCTGGCAGACCGGCTCATGGAGGAGTGCAAGGCCATTGACCTGCGCCAGAAAGCGGAGCAGCTGCTGGATTCCATGGAGCTGGAACGGGAGCGGGGCATCACCATCAAGGCCACCGCTGTTCAGCTGGACTACACCGCCGACAACGGCGAAAAATATGACCTGAACCTGATTGACACCCCGGGTCATGTGGACTTCAATTATGAGGTCTCCCGCTCTCTTGCCGCCTGTGAGGGCGCTGTGCTGGTGGTGGATGCCAGCCAGGGCGTGGAGGCACAGACTTTGGCAAACACCTATCTGGCGGTGGATGCCGGGCTGGAGGTGCTGCCGGTGGTCAATAAAATTGACCTGCCCTCTGCCCGCCCGGCAGAGGTGAAGGCCGAAATCGAGGACATCATCGGCATTCCCGCCGAGGATGCCCCGGAAATCTCTGCCAAAAACGGCATCAACATTCATGCCGTGCTGGAAGATATTGTCAATAACATTCCCGCCCCCACCGGCGACCGGAATGCCCCCCTGCAAGCTCTGATTTTCGACAGCCAGTACGACAGCTACCGGGGCGTTATCGTCTATACCCGGGTGAAGCAGGGCGTGGTGACCCCCGGCATGGACGTGAAGATGATGGCCACCGGCGCTGTGTATAAGGTGGTGGAGGTGGGCACCATGAGTCCCGCCGGACTGGTGCCCCGGGATGCCCTGGGTGCCGGTGAAGTCGGGTATATCACCGCCTCTATTAAAACCGTGTCCGACACCCGGGTGGGTGATACCGTCACCGGAATGGAAAATCCTGCCAAGGAGCCGCTGCCCGGCTACCGGCAGGTGCAGCCTATGGTGTACTCCGGCATCTATCCCGCCGACGGTGCCAAGTATCAGGACTTGAGAGAGGCGCTGGAAAAGCTGAAGCTGAACGATGCCTCCATGAGCTTTGAGCTGGAAACCTCGGTGGCGCTGGGCTTCGGCTTCCGCTGCGGCTTTTTGGGCCTGTTGCACATGGAAATCATTCAGGAACGACTGGAGCGGGAGTTTAATCTTGACCTTATCACCACTGCCCCCAACGTTATCTATCGGGTGACCAAAACCGATGGCACGGTGCTGATGGTGGACAATCCCCTGGATTATCCCAGCCCGGATGAAATCGAGCTGGCAGAGGAGCCCTTTGTGAAGGCCAGCCTCATTGCCCCCCAGGAATATGTGGGCAATATTATGGATTTGTGCCAGCAGCGCCGGGGCGAATTCAAGGACATGGTGTACCTGGATGCCAACCGGGTGGAGCTGCACTATGAGATGCCTCTCAATGAGATTATCTATGACTTCTTCGATGCCCTCAAGTCCCGCACCCGTGGCTATGGCAGCCTGGACTATGAGTTCATCGGTTACCGTCCCAGCAAGCTGGTGAAGCTGGACATTCTGCTCAACGGCGATGTGATTGACGCGCTGAGCTTCATCCTGTTTGCGGACAATGCCTACCCCCGCGCCCGGAAGATTTGCGAAAAGCTGAAAGACAACATCCCCCGTGCTCAGTTTGAGATTCCGGTGCAGGCTGCCATCGGCGGCAAGATTATCGCTCGGGAGACCATCAAGGCGCTGCGCAAGGACGTGCTTGCCAAGTGCTACGGCGGCGACATCACCCGGAAGAAGAAGCTGCTGGAAAAGCAGAAAGAGGGAAAAAAGCGGATGCGTACCTTCGGCACGGTTTCCGTCCCCTCCGAGGCCTTCATGGCAGTCCTGAAACTGGACGAGGACTAATTGAAAGTTGCGCCGCCCGAGCGCTTCCGAAACAACGTGGTTCGCTGGTTATGGAGCGCTTATGGTTTCTTCCACTTGGCTTCCCCCGGGGGGAAGCTGTCACGGCGAAATATCGGTATTTCGGAACCGATATTTTGGCGTGACTGATGAGGGGCGGCGAACGCTAAAAGTTTCAGATTTCCCCGTTGAGTGGAGAAAACTGGAACATATGCCCCTTATCCTGTTGCATTCAAAAACCGACCTGTCGCCGCCCCTCATCAGTCTTTTTTGCCAATCGGTTCCGAAGCGCCGATTGGCAAAAAATCCAGCTTCCCCCCGGGGGAAGCCAAGAACTCAGAAACATTTGGCGATTGCCATGCAGAAAACTACCCTGTTGCGTATACTTGCGGACGATATGCTCCCCCACAACGAGGGTATCTAATATCACGAAGAAAGGACAATCGAGTATGTCTATTTTTTCCAGACGAATCGACAAGAAGCCTCTGGGAATTTATGTACACATTCCCTTTTGCAAAAGCAAATGCCAGTACTGTGACTTCTACTCCCTGGCTTGCAAGGATGACAATCTGATGGACAGCTATCTGGATGCTGTCTGTGCCCACATCAAGGAGGCGGGCTCCCTGGCTCCCAATTACAAGGTGGACACCATCTACTTTGGCGGCGGAACTCCCAGCTATTTCGGCGGCGATGCCATCGCCATTATTATGACCGCCATCCGCCGCTGCTTTGACGTTACCGGAGACGCAGAGATTACCTTTGAAGCAAACCCTGACTCCGTTACCGACAAGCTCCTGCACCGGATGCGGGCAGAGGGCTTCAACCGGGTGAGTCTGGGCGTGCAGGATAACCATGATGCCATGCTCAAAAAGCTGGGACGACCCCATACCTATGCCCAGACTGTGGCAGCTTTCCAGAAAATCCGCAAGGCGGGCTTCCGCAATGTGTCCCTGGATTTGATGTACGGTTTGCCCGGCCAGACCCTGACCGAGTGGCAGGAGACCCTCAACGATGTGCTGCGCATGAACCCGGAGCATTGCAGCTGCTATGGCCTGAAGGTGGAGGAGGGAACCCCCTTCTATGACATGAAGGATGTGCTGAACCTGCCCGATGACGACACCCAGGCGGATATGTATCTTGCGGCGGTGGAAATCCTGCGGGATCGGGGCTTCCGGCAGTATGAGGTGTCCAATTTCGCCCGAAAGGGACTGTATTCCCGCCATAATTACAAGTATTGGACGGGGGGAGAATATCTGGGCTTCGGCCCCAGCGCCAGCTCTGACTTTGCGGGCAAGCGCTTCACCCTGATTGCGGACTTGCAGGGCTATATCAACGGCATCCGCACCGGCGGCGACATCATGGACGACATCCAGGAAATCCCCCTGCGGGAGCGGGCGGGCGAATACATCATGCTCCGGCTGCGTACCAACGGCGGCGTTGACCCCCAGGAGTATGAAAACACCTATATGCTGCCCTTTGCCCCCCTGGAAGCGATTCTGCGCAAGCACGAGACCTACGGCAGAGCAGTGCAGAATGCGGATGGCCGCTGGGCACTGACCCCCAAGGGATACCTCGTGTCCAACGACATTATTTCTGACCTGCTGATTGCTCAGGACAAAGCAGGCGGCATTAAGCGGGGATGATGAAGTGAAAGCGGTTGTTTCTTTTTTGAAGAAGGAGGCCATGCTGACCGTCAGCGTGGCGGCGGCTATCCTTGCGCTGTTTATTACCCCGCCCAGCGCTGCAACTCTGGCAGGTATCGACTGGAAGACGCTGGCAACGCTGTTTATGCTGCTGAGTGTGCTGGATGGGTTTAAGCATGAGAATCTTTTTCTCCCCGTCCTGCGCCTGACCTCCAAAATCCGCACCACTACGGTGCTGGGCTTCTTTTTGGTGTTCGGCGTGTTCTTTTCCAGTATGTTCGTCACCAATGACGTGAGCCTGATTATTTTTGTTCCCCTGACCATGCTGCTGTTCCGGCAGCGGAACCAGGAGAAGTACATCCTGCCCATGCTCACCATGGAAAATATTGCCGCCGTGCGGGGGAGCCTGCTGACTCCCTTCGGCAGCCCCCAGAATCTGTTTCTCTTTGCCAACAGCGGCATGACGACCGGCGCATTTCTGAAAATGATGCTGCCTCTGTGGCTTGGCTCCATTGCGCTTATCAGTGTGTTCTTGCTGGTGCTGTTCCGCAGGGATGGCGCATTGCCTGCTGAAAATACGGATTACCAGGGGGAAGCGTGGCAGCCGGCGGGCAGGGTGCGCCGTGCGGTGTATCTGGTGCTGTTTGCGGTGGTGATCGGCTGTATTGTCACCCGCACGCCCTATTGGCCGGTTGTGACTGCCGCCGTGGCGCTGGTGCTGCTGGCATTTGACCCCGGCGTGTTCAAGCGGGTGGACTATGCGCTGCTGCTGACCTTCTTCTGCTTTTTTGTGTTTTCCTCCTCACTGGCTGCCAATGAGAAAATTGCGGCCTTTTTGAGCCGCGCTGTCCGGGGAAATGAATACTGGTGGAGCATCGGCATCAGCCAGATTATTTCCAATGTTCCGGCGGCCATTGTCCTGTGGCCCTTTACCGACAGCCTGAAAGCGCTGATTTATGGCCTGGACACGGCGGGGCTGGTTTCCGTGATCGGTTCCCTGGCTTCGGTCATCAATCTGCGGCTGTATGCCCGGGAATACCCCGGCCGGGCGAAGGCATTTCTGGTGACGTTTGAGAAAATCTCCCTGGCATTTTTTGCCATCGTGGTTTTCTTGCAGCTGCTTCTGCTGTAGCAGCCAGCGCCCGGATGAATGCCAACGCTCTGTAGGGGCGGCTATTATCCGCCCGCCGTTTTTCCGACGGGAAAACGGAAATGTGACAGCCTGCGGAATTGAGCCATTGGGTGAATGGAACGTGTTCCGGTTTTTACCATTCAATCGGCTGCTACCCAAAATTCGGGATTTTCTATTTATTGAACCGTTCCAAAACCCCACTTTTTGTGTAAAATTCTCTTGAAAAATCATTGACAAATGGCGGACTATCCCATATAATGAATAAGTCTGCAATGCGGACAATCCTTGCTCACGGCGAGACCGTGGGCCAAAAGTCCAAAAGGAGGTGCAATCAACATGGCTAAGATCACCGGTAAGTATGAGGTGCTCTACATCATCGACCCTGCTCAGGGCGAAGAGGGCATCGCAGCACTTGTGGAAAAGTTCAAGGCAATGGTGGAGGCGGAGGGTACTCTGTCCAGCATCGATGAGTGGGGCAAGCGTCGTCTTGCTTACGAAATCAACGATCTGACCGAAGGCTACTACGTTCTGATGAACATGGAATGCAAGCCCGAGTTCCCCGCAGAGCTGGAGCGTGTGATGAAAATCACCGATGGCGTCCTGCGCTGCCTGACCACTGCTGTGGAGGAGTAATTTCATGCTCAACCACATTGTTATCATGGGTCGCCTGACCCGTGATCCCGAGCTGCGCCGTACTGGCAGCGGAATCGCCGTCACCAGCTTCTCTTTGGCTGTTGACCGTGACTTCGGCTCCAAGGATGGCGGAGAGCGGGAAACTGACTTCATCGATTGTGTCGCCTGGCGCAGCACGGGAGAATTCGTCTCCAAGTACTTCACCAAGGGCAGCATGGCGGTGGTGTCCGGTCGGCTGCAAATCCGCAGCTGGACTGATAAGGACGGCAACAAGCGTCGTACCGCCGAGGTTGTGGCAGATAATGTCTACTTCGGCGACTCCAAGCGCAGCAATGACCAGCAGCATACCGGCTCCTATAGCAGCGCTCCTGCGCCCAGCTATAATAGCGCTCCTTCTTACGGCAGCGCACCCAGCTACGGCAATGCTCCTGCGCCCAGCTATGGCAGCTATTCTGCCCCCAGCGCTCCGGCACCGGAATTTTCGATGGTGGACGATGACGACGCACAACTGCCCTTCTAAAGAGCTTTTTCATCAAGAAACTTACGAAGGAGGTAAATCCCATGGCTAACGAACAGCGTATGCGTCCCCGCAAGCGCAAGAAGGTTTGCGCATTCTGCGTGGATAAAGTGACCAGCATTGATTATAAGGACACTGCAAAGCTCCGCCGTTACCTGTCCGAGCGCGGCAAGATTCTGCCCCGCCGTACCACCG
>ERZ772861.583-NODE-583-length-38800-cov-9.980023_pt1 | contig 38800 bp, 50 predicted proteins | sample MGYA00512135_ERZ772861 | MGnify/ENA primary metagenome ERZ772861 (study PRJEB29015, sample SAMEA2737700) | human gut metagenome | biome: human gut; feature: human-associated habitat; material: faeces | place: China | collected 2012 ...
AGCAGGAGGATATCTCGTTATAATCGCAGCTTCAAGCTCACGCTTGTCGGCGTAATGCACCTTTCGGGCAGACTGCTCGGGTATCTCATAGGGCTTCTTATCAAAGCGGATACCCCATTGCAGGAACAGCTTGAGCCTTGTTCTCATCGGGTGGCATCCTGTTTTCATCACCACGAAGTGGCCTTTCGGCATAGATTTCAGCTCATCCACCGTCATCAGAGGTCGCTCTATCATCTGTAGAGATTTACTGCCGCCCTCGGGTCTTGCGCTCTTTGTCACAGAGCCGCTTAATATCGTCTGCTTGCCGAGGTTGCGGGACATTTCCTCCGCTGTCTTGGAGTTCGGAGCGAATGAGCCGAACAGAGTGCATTGGCAGTTGTCCACAATAATCTCACAGCCCTCTCTGCCGTAGGTTTTCTCAAACTGCGCCAGCGACTGGATTATCGCCACGATGGATATCTTTCGGGAACGGGAGGCGGAGAATATCATCTCCAAGCCGTCTATCTTCGGGAGAGTACCGATTTCGTCTGCATAGAACATAACTCGCTTATCAAGCTGACCGCCCTTTTCATCGGCAACAGTCAGCATTTCTCTGTAAAGCTGCTGAAAGATGAGGGAGATTAGGAAGTGCTTTGTGGCGTCCTCCTCGGGGAGAACGAGATATATTGCGGATTTATGGTTACAGAATTCCTCCACATCAATCGAGGTATCAAAACAGAGTATCTGTTCAAGCTCACTATCCAAAAATGCATTAAGCCTGGATAATGCCGTTGACATAACGCTTGCCATAGCCTGCTCCGATGAGTTGAGAGCCGCACCTGCGAACCATCTTACCTTATGCTCGGAGGGGAGCAGCTCTATCAGCCTCTGAAACTGTGTCTGACCTTTTCCGTTTGAAGGAGCAAGCAAGTCCTGAATCAGCTTGAATACGCTGATTATGTGCCGCTTTTCGGGTGGGCAGAATTCAGCTACAAGAAGTATCACTGCGGTTATAAGACCCTCAGCGCATTCGTAGAAGAATGCATTTTGTCCCATATTTGATATATTTCCGTCTGCCGAGATTATGGTCTTGGCAGTTATTTTTGCGAACTTTTCCGCTTTTGCCTTAAATTCCAGCTTATCCTCTTTCTTATATAAGTCCATATATTTGTTCACGAGGTACAGCATATTATATCCGCTGCTGCGTGTGGGATTTCGCAGATCTATTACGGATATCTTGTAGCCGTAATATTTCTCAGCAATGGTGGCGGTGTTTCGATAGAGGTCGCCTTTGCTGTCCGTGGTGACAAAGCTCATTCCTGCAGCACAGCAGTATTCGATATTCGGGTATAGAAAATTTGCGGTCTTGCCCACGCCTGACGCACCTATCATCAGCGTGTGGATATCTGCGTCATCAACAAGAGCCGTCATACCTCCCACACCCTCGTTACAGCCGACAATAAGTCCGTCTACCGTGGGGAGTTGCTGCCCCTTTCGCCACATCTCGGGTGTGTAGAGTATCTGCTTGTAGGTGTTGCTTATCTCTCGGGGAGTGGCAAACCGAGCCGTACCGTGCTGTCCGTTGCCTACGGGCTTGTTAGGGATTCCCTTGAGGTAATAGGTGCTGCCTATTGCGGCAATTAACCCTATTATGAGAAATGCTGCTCCGCATATGCAGAGCAGCAGAATTTGAGATGATGTCATTTTAGCCTCCGTTACATAGATATTTCAAACGCCCGAGGAGCCTCCTCGGGCGTTTCTGTTTGTTCTGTATCCTGCGACAGCGTTTCCTCCGCATTAAGCCGCAGAGCGTGGTCGGCGGTTTCACAGAGTAGCTGGGCCGTATTTCTCATCTGCTCGGCGGTAAGAGTATGCTTGGATAACTGGCTGTAAGTGTTTCGTACAAGACCGCACAGCTTTTTTGCTTTCACAGAAATGCCGCCCTTATCGGTGTACGGCTTGTAGCCTGTTTTCAGAGATTCACGGAATCTGTCAAAGCTCACACCGCTGCCGCCTATCTTGGAGAAACGCTCGGCAGTCGAAAGGCAGAATGCGGCGAGTTTTACATAATCTCCGCTTTGATATATTCCTGAAAGCTGTGAGGCAAGTCGGTTTCGGTCAATCGACACAGGCGCCAGTTCGTCCGCTGTCTGCAAATATAGTTTCCACCTCCTATGCGGAACAGCAGGGAGGTATTCTGCACCGTTTCTCTCTTTCAAGTCCTCGTTCCAATCCTTTTGGGTTGGAACGAGCCTTGCCACATCGGAGTACCCATGCTGTTCCAAGATATCCGAAAGCCTGCAGGCCGCCTCAATGCCGCCCTCGTCATTGTCGGTGCAAAGATATATTCTTTTAAGCTCCGAATGGTTTTCCAGAGCCGTCAGCACCGCACTCTCATATACTCCGTTCATAGCGATATAGCTGTGCTGCTGCCAGTCCTTCGGGTACAGCGTTATAAACGACAGCATATCTATCGAAGCCTCAAAGACATACAGCCTGTCGCTTACTCCGAAATGAGAAAAGCTGTACCGAGTATCCGAGCCTGCAACCGTTATCCTGAACGGCTTTCCGAAGGTAATCGTTGAACGAGCATGAGCTTGTTGGGGAGTTCCGTTCTCGTCCATTCCCACAAACACAGCGTTGTGATATTTCTTGGATTCATATATCTTTTTCTCCCTTGCAAAGTGAGCTACTACCTCGGGAGCGATATATCTCTGCTTTGTGAGATACGCCATTACTCTGCGAATATTGTCGTTAGCCTCGGGAAGCTCAAATGGCTTTGGCTTGTATTCTTTCGGAGGAGCGTGTGTAAGCTCCGAACAGCTTACACCGAGCAGTTCAAGCATAGATTCCTGAAAGCTCATATTGAAGAATTCCTGCAAAAACTTAACAGCATAACCGCCCCTCTGATTCTTGTGGTCGTACCACTTGTTCTCGTAGATGGTAACGCTGTCGTGCATTCCCGAGCCGTCAGAATAGATGTACTGATAGGTGCTGCCAACCTTTTTCAGCCGTTCACCTTTGCTTTGGAGATATGCGGCAAGGTTTATCGTGTTTGCTCGGTGCAAGTCCTCATCAGAGAAATTTATATATTTCAAGTCAATTCCTTTCTTCATAATATTTATTTCTTAAACTGGTTACTTAGCTTTGTGGGTTCACTGTGAACCTACCCTCAGTCCACAAAATGGACATAATTCCGCTTATCAAAAACTTATATTGCAAGCTGGCGAGAAAGTGCCAGATGCTAGGAACCCGTGCTGCGACTAGGCTTTGTGCCTGTCGCAGCACGGAGTGACAACGCAGATGGTGCTTTATCGACAGTCTGAGAGTTATCCCTTTGTGTAATTAGGGTGGTCGGGTGACATAGTAGAGGTTCGAGGAATTTCCTCCTGTCTGTCGGTATCTTCGTTCTCTGCGGATATATCCCGCTTTTTCAAGGTCGGACAGCGCCCGCTTTACCGTGCTTTTGGAAATGTTAAGCTCCGCCGCTATGGTGGGTATTGAGGGAAAGCAGGTGCTGTCCTTGCCCGCTCGGTCACGAAGATACATATACACCGATATTGCTCGGTGGGGCAGGTCTGACGCATAAATGTTTCTGTTGTTGAGCATACCACCATCCTTAATAGCTTTGTTGTTCTGTGGGACTTTCCTTGATACCGAGAGTCTCCTTTTTTCTGCGGATAGCCGTTTTCAGCTTGTACTCGGTATGGTATTTCTGTCCTCGGGAGATTCTTCTGTAATCTGCCGATACCAGCCGTCCGAAGGCTTTTAGCATAGTAAACGCGGCATTCTGCACCGCCGTCTGATAGAACCTGTCCATATTTTCTAGGAGGTGCTGTGCATACTCGTTTCCCGCCTCTGCGGATATGGTGAGCCACTCACGAGCGAGGTCAGTATCCCGTTCCACACCCTTGCCGAACAGATATATCTTTCCGAGAGCATAAGAGGCGGCGCTATACCCAAGCTCTGCCGAGCGTTTCAGCATGGTAATACCTCGCTGTGTGTCCTGTGAAATAACATCGCCCTCTGTGAGCATTTTCCCGTACTCGCAGAGGGCGTATTTGTTATTCATTTCAGCGGATCGGCGGAAGTATTCCGCAGCCTTTTCTGGATAAGCAGTACAGCCTATTCCTTTCAAGGTCATAGCTCCGAGCCTGTATAACAGCTTATCGTCAGCGGCCTTGTTATCCATTTTCAGAAAACCTTGGTATGCCTCACGGAAGTATTTATCCGACTGCCCGTTGTTCTGTTCAGTACCGATACCGTCCCGAAGCATTTTTGCTGCTTCGTAACAGGCGTAGGCGTTATGCTTGTCTGCGGATTTCTTGTACCACCCGAATGCCTTTTCATAGTCTTGTTCAGTTCCGTTTCCGTAGTGATACAGACTGCCGAGGGAATATTGAGCATAGCCATTACCTGCTATTGCCGCTTTCTGAAACCACTTGAAGGCTTCGGTGTAGTTCTGCTCCGTTCCGTAGCCGAGGTTATACAGTTTTCCGATGTGATACCACACATAGGGCTGCATTTTGCCTGCGGAGGCTTGGAGGGACAGAAAGCCTTTCAGCGTTCTTGCATAGTATTCCTGTGCTTTGGGGATATTCTCCTCACCGAGCTGTCCTCGCTGATACATCTTCGCTATGTTGTATATGGCAGGGACATTTCCTTTGTTCGCCTCCTCCTGAAACAGAGCGAGCGCGTTTTCGTAATCTCCGTCATACATTAAGCTGCAGGCGGTTTTGTAATCGCCACGCCAATTCATGTGGTAGCTTTCAACAGAGATGTTTTCCTGTGGCTCGTCAAAGGTTTCTTCAACCTCATCGTGAGTGATGCTTGGCATTGGGATTTCAAGCTCGGGGGATATATCCATATTCAAAACCGCTCGGATGACGGAGTTCTTTATGGGCTTGAATGCCTTGTTTTCTTCGAGGGGAGGGAATTTCTTGACGGCGTTTGTGTAGCTCGCATACTTTTCCTGTTCGAGCCTGCACCATTCTGCATACATTTTCTGCAGAGAGGGATTCTTCGCAAGCTCCCGAACTATCTCGTTTACATTTTCCTTTACCTTTGGCTGTAGATAGCCGTATACCTTTTTGCCTTTGGAATTTGCAAGCTGCCTTGACAGCTTTACAATAAGCGTTTCAAGCTGCGGACTTATCTCGCCGCCGTTCTGCAGCTCTGCTGTCAGAGATTCCATAAGTGCGGCGGCGTCAGAGCGCAGAGTGTTTCGCACCTGCGTCTGCTGCTGATATATCTGATTCAGCTCGTCTACGAATATTGTGTTGGCAAAGGCGCTCCGTATTTTTTCAATGCCCTCATTGGAGAGATAGCCTTGTTTCGGCACATCGGAATACACAACAAGATGTATGTGCGGATGGTGAGCCGTATTGTGAAACGCCGCATACCACCGCAACTTATCTAAATCTATTCGCTGTGCCTCGGCTATGACCGCAAGGTTTTTCATAACAGCGCTTCTCCACATTTCGGGGGAGGTATACCCAAGCCGTTCAGCGTCGGCTCTGTTAAGGGACACAACATGAGTCCATACATTTCCGTCATGCTGTGCCACTCTTTTCATCGCCTCGGATAGCTGTATATCACTGTTATTCGATGAGAACAGACCGTGCTTTCCGATTTTCTCAACGCCGGGGCGCTCGGCAATATATCTCACGAATATTTCACGGTCAGCAATACGGTCTGCGTTTCTTTCGAGCAGCTCGGATATAAGCTCGGTAGCATTTCCTCGGGAGGGATTTACATTGTAGTCCTCATATTCGAGGGAGTTTTTCTCCTCGGGAAATTCAGTCAGTAGTTCATTTATGAACTTAATCTGCCCGTCTGTTGCAGGCAGCGTACTCTGCTGCGGAGTATATATCTCCACCGTTTCTCGGGTAGCGATATATTTCACAAGATTTCCTCTTTTGACGGAGGTGCCGCCTTTCAGAAAGCGGCTTGTAACAATAATTCTTTCTCGGCATAGGTTAATCCTGTTGGAACTTGACTGCGCTTTCTGTTGAGATAACGCCGTTAATTCTTCTTACCTCCTCCACGCACATTCTATGCAGATCTCTGACGGTTTCATCGTCCACCTCATTCGCAGCCGCTATCATGTGGGAGAGCTTTCCAAGCTCCACTGCCACCTTGAACATATTGCGGTTTATACGCTGCTCGGAATTCAGCACAATGGAATTAAGCATTGCCGTGAGCAGAGGGGAGATATAGTTCACGCTTTCGCTTGCCCGCAGAAACCCGATATAGAATTTTACACCCTTTTCAATAAATTCCGAGCGCGAGGAGCAGTTGTCCGTCTTGTAGATATCGTTTATGGCTGACATGCTCGCCTTTGTGATGTGCAAGGCAAATTTCTGCTTGTCTGACCCCTCAGAATTTGGCTTGAAATCGGCGTTTTCTTCTTTTCTGCGCTCAATTGACTCCTTGTTTTTTGTCTTTTTCATATTTTGACCCCTTTTTGTATGCTCCGAAATTTGGCTTGGCGGCGGGCTTTGCCCGTCGCTGTGATTGTTCGGGCGTCAAAAAGTCGCCCGAATTTTAACCTGCATAAAAATCATACCCCGACTTTGCAAAGAGTCGGAGGATATCCCTGTTCTGAAACTCCGCCACAAACCGCCCGAAAAGGCTCGGAACATCTGCGGTGGTAAAGTTACCCCACCTCTGCCCGAAAGCCTCACAAAAGGGCGAACACGGCTCTCAAACGGCAAGCTTTGTTACATAACCATCTGCGGTGCGGAGGTTTTATGCGTATCTGCCTGTCGGAGAGCCTCCTCAAAGGCGGAATTGCGTTCCTCATAGCAACGGCTTTTCTGACCTTTCAGCAGTTCGATTGCCGTGTCTATATCGCACTCCGCAGTTACGCCGTCCTTGCTGAACGAGAAGGTGTTTGAACCCACATCAAAGGCAGCTGCGAAGATACAATTCCCGTCGGGAAGCCGCCGCATATACTCCGCTTTCTGCAGCATACGACAGCCCGAACCCATATCCGTCAACTTGCGTTCCGCCATTGAATATTTCATCACCAGCGAGGACACACCACGCATAAGGTCGTTGTAATAATAGACGGTATGCCCTCGGCTCGTTACCGAGAACAGGCAGAAATTTCTCTGCATTACAGCTCCTTTCACATGGACATAATCGGTCCTGATGACTGGTTCTGCTGCTGTGACTGCGCCATCTGAAGCTCCTGTTTGTTGTAGCAATAGCAGTAGCAATCGTAGTCACCGACCTGCGGCTTACAGCGAAAAAGGAAGAGATGCTGTTCAGTTTCAACCGCAAAGCCTCGGCTTTCACCAAGCGGAAGATGGCTGTTCTCGCTGCAGAATTTCATCATCTCGCTGCGGCTTTTAAGCAGTCCGTCCTTGCGGAGTGCGTTGATTACATCGTCCAGCTCATTCCTGAATGTCTTGTCGTTAAGTTCGGGACGATTGCCCCACCATGTGCTGTAGAACTCTTTGCCGACTCTGCCGAAGTCCATTCGCAGATGGCCTACGCAAGCCTCACGGAGTTCGGGACTGCAGTCGGAATAAAACATAGTTTTATGTTCTTCAGCCGCACATTTCACCTCATATTTCATGGTTTCTCCCCCTTTCTCTGTTTGCATTAAATCCTCGCTGGGCTTTGCCTCAATCATAGAATACAGATGCTCTCCGCATCGGGAAACCATGCCGTATTCGGTGAATATCGCTCTGTTCCTTGCGGCAAAATCTCTGCCGAGGTTTATCGAGCCTGCAATTTCGATTATCTCCCTATCGAAGTCGGGAGGGAGCATTTTGGCAAGGTAGTTCACGCTGTAGTCCGACAGGTTTTCGACGCTGCCGTCGAACTCATATTGGTCAAGGCTCTTTAGGATACTGCTTGCAAAGTCGAGGTATCTCGGTGACTCAGATTCAAGCACAGCCTTGTATTTTACTATCTCCGACCTCGGCATTTTTGAGATGGTTTCAGCCATTTCATTGAGGAGATATATGTTCTCTGTGCTGTTTACGACATCGTCCGTTATCTGCGGTATTGTAGTTTCAAACTTCAGCCACACGCACTCGTCGATACGATTTACGCCAAGCTGCGAAGCAACATTTTTCATCTCCTCGTCCGTTGCGGGGAGCGTGAGGAACACGGTTTCTGCCTCGGAAATATCGTCGGGGTTTTCGGGAACGGCGGCAAGCTCCATTCTGAAAACCCAGCTTTCCTCCTTTATGGGATTGCTGCGGTCATACACTATCTTTGGCTCGTATGACGAAGGGATAATGTACCAGCCGTCCATAAAAACGCCGCCCTCGCTCTCCTGCATAATATGCCCAACCTTTTCACGATCAAGGAGATTATATATCTCATCGGGGAGGTTGGCGAACTCGTCAAGGAAGTCATTGTCAAGCACGATTTCTCCGTACTCCGAAGCGTCCTTGCATGGATAAACAGGGATGCCCTCCAGACCGTAGGTGCGGTTTATAGCTTCATAGATATCCGCTGCGGGAGTTCGCATAAGCGCACGGTATGCGTAAAGTTTTTCGGTATCTTCGGATATTTCCACAAGCCGTTCCACAAGGAAATTCAGCTCTGCGAGGGTAGGTTCTTCCGCAAACTCCATAGGCAAAAGTTCGGGAAACTTTTCTGCAGATAAGAGCTTTCCCGTTACATCACCATATATCTTCTCTCGGTCAAGCTCATCCCTTATTTCGTGCATGGGCTTTGGGAGAAAGATATAGCTGCCTCGGTTTGCAGCTTTTTCACTGACAAAAATCATAATTGTATCAGTCATTTTTTCCTCCATTATTATCTGCCGCAGCTCTGCGTTTCGGCTCGGGAGCTTCTCCTGTTGCCATAGCGATGTACTCACGCACATTCTGCGGCACGTGCTTGTTGTATAACTGCTCCGCATATTTTGACAGCTCTTCCTCGAGGGAGAAGTTCTTCTGTCCCATGTACATACGCAGAGCAGTCAGCTTTTCTTCGGGAATTGATACGGATATTGTTTTTTTCATTACAGCCACCTCCTTACATCATAATCAGCGTGAAGCCCATATCCCTCTGCACCTCGTCATGAGATATCTCCAGCGGCTCGGCAAAGTGCTGTACATATTTCTCACAAAGGTCATCCGACAAAGAGCAGAACTCTGCACCGTCCTCGGTCATTTTTTCGCCGCATATAAAGAAAGGTCCGGCAACAATGTTGTTACCGAACCTCCTGTTTCCGTCCAAGCCTATGAGCTTCGCCTCCTCGTTTCCTACCATTAAAGCGTCCTCGAGAAAGTACATAGGCTCAATAAGACCGCCGACTGCTTTCTGCATTGAGGCGAGATCGCTGCCTATCTCGGTGATATATGCAGGCTTGTTCGGCTCTACCATTACCACCTTCATTTTTTCTTCGTTCATAATACTCCTTTCAGAACAGCGTTAGCTGAATATATTCCTGCGGCTTTTCGGGAGCCGCCGCAGGCTCCGTCTGCTCGTCCTCACAGTATTCGTAATCCTCATCCTCTTCATAGGATACGGTTTCAATGCAGTCAATCGCACTCGCCGAGCCTAACTTTTCCGCCAGACTGCTGAAGGCTTCGAGATAGTGTTCGGGATGCTCATACCGCCGCATTGTGACAAGATCATCCTCGGCTATGGCTGTACGAAGATTTGCCGCATAACCTATGACCGCAGGAACGCAGAGCTGCTTTAGCTGTTTTTCGTTCAGATTACGGGACTGTTCACGGACAAATGCAAGATTTTCGTCCTCGTCTATCCTCTGCATAACAATTAAGGCATTTGCTCGGATTTCATCGGGGCGAGCCATATATCTTATGTCCACTTCGGGCGGAAGCTCTCTGTAATATGCGTCGGGCAGACCGAAGAGGCTGTTCTCCTTTTCAAGCATCTGCTTGTAATAAATGATGTGATTGCGGACAAGATTGAGGTTCACTCCGTCCTCGTAGAATGGATCGGAGCCACCGTATTCATACAGATGCTCCCATCTTGCGAAGCTTTCCTCCAACGCTGCTGCGTAGTCCGTTTCGTGCTTTTGTTTCTTCATAATGACATATTCGGCTGCTGTTTAGACGCGCTGTTCTGATTACGAAAAACATAGCCCCGACTTGTAAGAACTGCACCGTCCTGTTCTATTCGCCGCTCGCCGTATGCGTCGTAATCTATGAAGTCCTCCACCTCGGCTGCGAAGTTTTGGTGGATGTCCTCACGGCAGCATTCGTACAGAACAAAATGTCCGTACTCGCCTGCGGTATCCACCTCAATGCAGTCGTAGCAATGGATGTTCATAGCAACGGAGAGAGCGTCATCGATGGTTTCGATATCATCAACCTCCATCGCCGCTGCAAATACCTTGAGGTAATACATATCCCCGTATTTCAGCTCATTGCTCGCCCAGCCTGCTATTTCATTAAGCGGAGTCAGCCTTATATCGCGCAGTTCGGATATATCGTTGAGGTACTCGGTGTGGCTGGATATATCAGAGACACGGCAATCATCAAGGCTGTCAACATTCAACCTGCGGCGCAGCTCCTCCGCAGTAGCCATATTTATGGGAAGCTCAATTTCCGCAGAGGCGGTATCGCTGTGAAGAGTTGCCGTCATAACGCATCTTTCCTGAAACAGACGCATTTCTGCTATCTCTGTTACAGCTTTTCTGTGTGCATTTTCATTTGTCTGAAAATCACATCTCTGCTCATATGGAATATTCTGAATATGGTTCTCGTACTCACCGGAGTCAAGCTGTATAACTATGTTCGGCAGACCTATCTCGGGCATATTCTTGTTGAATTCAAAACCTATCTCCTGCGTATCGTAATTCAGAGTAATGCTGTATGGGGTGTAGGCATTATTTCTAAATTCCTCAAAGTGAGAGCTTGCAGCGAACTCCGAAAGAGACACAAACACACGCTGTTCCTGCTTGCTCTCGGGGAGATTCCAGCTTACTCTCATAAGCTGAAACATTTCCGAGGCGTAAACCGTACCCATAGGGTTGCTCTCGTTAAGAGCATCAGCCATATTTTGGGCGGCATTGTATATGCTGAACGGATAGCTGAAACCGCCTGCAATGCTTGTACGAAAATATGCTGCGTGACCGTTTTCGATGACGGTATACAGAGTGCTTGTGCCGATAGCCTTGTACTTTGCCTCCGAATACATTTCATATCCGTTATCTATGAGATGGCATATTGCCTTCTCTGCTTCGTCATAGCTCTGCGAGGGGATATTCACTCCCTCGGTCAGCAGAAAGGAGTCTATTTCCATATTGCAGTCAAAGTCTGCGTATATCTGACAATAATAGCCCTTTGCTATAACAGGCTGTCCGTTCTCGTCCTGAATTTCGATGTTATCGTCCTCGACCATCGTAACGCCGAAGCCTCTGTAGCTATCCATTACTGCGCTCCTTTCCGTCGGCGTTCCAACGACCTGTATCGTCGATTATCCTGCCGTTTTTGTCTATGGAGAGCTTCTTTCCCTCCATAAGTGCAAGGTGAATTACCTTGCAGTCCTCGGGTGTTGCACCCACATGAGTTATGCTGCTGTATTCCTGTTTATATGTCATGTTACCTCCAATTCCTGAATAAATGTGTATGCGTTCTGTATTGCGGAGCTTTGATTTGCGGTGAGGTGTATATACGGAAACTGCTCCGATAGGCTCTCGGATATTTCGGGCAGGTCTGTTATACTTTTCTCCTCGAAGCACAAAACAAAGGCTTCATAATCTATGGGTATCTCCTCGCCGTCAGCGTCGTACTGCGACTCATAGCTTATATGAGTGCAATAGAAAACAGCCTTGACGAGTGATTCATCAAGGCTGTCTGTTTCTTCATATTCAGTCATTTCTTCTTCAAGCTCCAAGAGCCATAGCCGCATATTTTCGATTGCCGTCTGCTCACCCTCGGGCATATTCTGCGGTAACGCCGTATCTGTAAAGCAGTATTCTATTACCGAGCCGCTTGTTACTTCGGCACTTGAGAATATCATCACAATACAGATTACGAGGAAAATAACGGGCGTGAGCAGGGTTGCTATGAGGACGGCGAGGAATTTCCATGTGCGCTTGTCTGTAGCCGCCATAGCGATGGCCTTTATGACTAGCGGGTGTACTGCCATATTGTTTTCCTTTCAAGCAAAATGCCCGACAGGGCTGCTGTCGGACATTGATATTTATTCTTCTGTTTTCGAGGTCATCTCATCCTCTATGACCTGCATTATTTCGTTGAGCCTTGCCTCGCCGATGCCCTTAACAGCACCTATCTTGGTGCGAAGCTCGTCAAAGTCTATGGCAGAGGTTTCAGCGTCCTTCTGTCCGCTTTGGTAGATGTCGCAGAGAAAGTCTGTGAGCTGCTCCTTGTTCATAGCCTTTATCTTTTTGTAAGTCGCTCGGTCAAGTATGATGTCTTTTGCCATTGGTTGTGTTTCTTTCAGTATCTGTATAGGTACTATTATACACCACACCACCGTAAAAGTCAATCCGCAGACGCTTTTTCTAAAAGCACCAACACCTCCGCAATATTACGGAGCTGCTCTGCCATAGGTCGGGGCGACCTCTCACAGCAGGCGAGGATGGATGAGATGTCCTCTGTCTGTTGTGTTTCTTCTTTCAACTTTGTTTCAACCTTGTGTTGAATTACCGTCCTCCTGCGCTGCCGAAGAGCCGTTCCTTGTAGTCGGGAGCGTGGACGCACAGGCAATATCTTTCGTTGCCGCATTTATAAAGGCACACGCCTCGCTGGGAGTATCTCGTCAGCTCATATTCCGAGGGTTCGAGCTGCAGGTTGTCGATGTAGAACTCCTTATCCACCGTTCCAGCGTGGAATAGGAACTGATGCGTAGGGATAGCGAACAGCGGCTTTGTCAGCTCTCTGATTCCCTCGAGATTGAAGTCCTCGATGTTCTGCGAGGCGAGGATGACCGCCGAATTCTTCTTTCTTACACGCTTCATAAAATTGCGGATATACTCCACCGCAACAGGATTTGTGAGAAACAGATAGAATTCGTCAACGCTGGCAACTGTGTTTCCCGTTGTGAGCAGCTCATTTGACATATACGACAGCACATTGAACAACAGCGCACTGCGGATATTCTTGCTCGCCTGCAAAAGTCCCTTTACTCCGAAGGTGACAAAGCTGCCGTCAGTTATATTTGTATGTCCGTTGAAGAACTTGCTTTCCGCACCCATACACATTGAGTGCAGTCCGAGGCATATATTCTGCAGAGTTTCGGCGGTGTAGATATTATTTTTCTCCTCATTATAGCTTCGGAACTCCTCCTCGGCTATGGTGTAGAGGTCGGACAGAATGGGATAATCAGTGTGCTTCAGCTTGCCGAAATCTGTCCTATCGGAGATACCAAAGTTGTCATACAACTTTATCAGCATAAGCTCTATGGTGTCGATCTCCCTGTCGGAGAAATCCTTGTAGCAGCGGAAGAAGTCACGCAGAAAGCTGATGTGCTGACTGAGCCTTGTTTTGGCTCGGAAGGCTTGGGGGGCAGCTTCATCTACCTCCGTACCCTCATCCCAAGTTTTCGGTTCAAGCACATTAATTATATATTCTCCCGACATAAGGTCTATAAAACAGCCGCCTAGGTTGTCGGTAAGCTCCGCATATTCCAGTTCGGGATCAAGGCAGATTATACGTTTTCCGCTTTCTCGGAGGTTTGTCAGTATCAGCTTTAAAAGATACGACTTGCCTTGTCCCGAATTTCCGAGGATGAGCATATTGGCATTGGTTTTGTCATCGGAGCGTTTATCGAAGTCCACTATAATATTACTGCCGAACTTGTCACGCCCGAGGTAACAGCCATGCTCGTCCGTCTTTCCCGAAAAGCTGAACGGATAGAGATTCGCCGTACTGCTTGCAGGCAGAACTCTCTCAAACTGCTCACGAAATACATTCCAACCGCCGGGCTTTATGCTGTTGAAGCCTGACTGTTGGCGGAGCATAAGCCTGTCCACATTCAGTTTTGAGCGTACAAGCTCCGTCTGCACCTCGGTCTGCATATTGCGGAGAGCTTCGAGGGAGGGCGCTATCATTTCAATGTATACGGCGGTGTGGAGGAGGGGTTCTCGGCTGCGGTGCATATCCGCTACAAGCTGCGTTACATCCTGCAGATTGCTTTCTGCGGTGACGGTCTGCTGAAGGTCGTTGGTGGAGCTTCTCTGCATACGGTTCTTGTTGGCGGCATTGGCGATAATTCTCTTTTCCTCCGCAGGAGATACATGGCGTGTGTAAATATGGAGTGTCACTCCCTCTTTCTCACCGAGATAGCAGAGGATAGCCTGTTCGTTAGTTGATGTGGGATATTCTCTTAATGCCCACACACAGCGGAAGGTGTTGCCGCAGATGAAATAATCGGTGTAGAATTTCACCGTTGAGGGAGCGATCATGTCGAGAAAATCCTTGCTCGGTTTAGTATTGAACTCCCTCTCTACTGTACTTTTCTTCTTCATCATTATGACCTCACATCTTCAGACTCTGAGTGGGACTCTGAAAAACCTCGCTCTCGGGCTTGAGATAGAAATTATCACAGTTCCAGAACGAGATATAATAGTCCTCGCCGCAGATAGTTACGGGGTGCTGCTCAAAGCCCTCGCCCCAGCCATCGGAAAGCTGTCCCGTTATCTCATCACCGAGTTCATCAAGCTCCGTCTTACTCAGTTCTCCGTAGGATTTTATAGTAATAACTCCATAGAGGTCATTGTTTATAGTTTCAACTGTCGGAAATACAGAAAACACCTTATAGCGGAGATGCTCGTCATCCGACCAAGCCATAAAGCCTCGCTGTTCTTCATCCTCATCGCACATAGACTCAATGATTTTCTTGTTTATCTCATCATCGCAGTACATAAGCTGATCAGAGGGAGTGTCTATCATGTCGGTTTCGTAATCATTGGGTTCCATGACAATGGAGAGAGGGCATATAAGACTTGTTTCCACAAGCTCCTTTTTTACTGCGTGAAGGTCGACGTCCCTTATCTCCACAGACTCCACCTCGGGCATAACCTGAAATGCCTCGCAGATGGAGTCCTTGATGATTTTCCTGAAGCCTGCATTGAGAAGCAGCTCGTCAAGGGAATAATTCACCTCTGTTTTCTCGCCGCTTTCGGCAAGGAGATCGTGAGCGATTTCCTTTATAGCCTCCTGAAAAGCCTTCTGCGCGGGAGTCATATCGTGATGTGCTACAATATCCTTTGCGTGAGGGATATACTGCGAGTATCTCGCATAGCCGCTGCCGTCGGCTTCAATGAGCAAGCCGTCACCGTTCAGCATATCCACAGCGAGGATACAATGACAGAAATCGCCGTCATGATACATAAGGTCGGAATTTTTGCTGATAATGTAATGGTCGTCAAGGGGCTTGGATATGAGCTTTCCAAAGGCTCCTGCTGACATTTCCACCACTCTCTCCACTATGCAGGGCTTCGGCTCGTAGCAAGGCTCCTTGCGGAGCAGGGTTGTGTTGAGTATGAGTTTATCGTTCATTTATAATCCACCTTTCACCGTCATGGTTTTCAAAAGTTTCAGTTGTTACATTCTGCTCATAGTAGACCGCAAGCAGAGTTTTTATATCCTCTCTGCCGTATCTGCGGACTGTAAAGCTGTTTTCGGTGAGTATCTTCTCAATCCTGTTGAGATGGGAGTATATCTCCTTATCTTTAAGGTTGCGGAGCCTCACCACAAGCAGAAATTCTCTTGCTGTTGCCGTCTGCGCCTGAATATGGTCGAGGTACTGAATGTCTTGTTCCAGCAGCCTGCGGACAGCAGGGTTGCTTTCGGCGGCTATGCGGCTGCGCAGAAAGCTCTTGTTTCCACCAAAGCTCTCTCGGCTGTTAAGGCAGAGGAATTCAATCTCCGCAATGCCTTTAAGCACCGACATGAGAGAATATATTTTTCCCGACAGGCTCTCCTCGGACAGTATCGAGATATTGCACGGCTTTATACTGAAAAAGGCCGCCTCTGACGAAGCGGTCTTTAATGAGTATTCGGTTATCTCGGTTACGCCTATGAGCTGTCGGGTGGACATTTGCTCTTGGTTTTTCTTTTTCACTATAACCTCCATCTGAATTCCTGCTGTTCCACGAAAAAGTATCTTGCGGCGTATTTTATGAAATCTAGGATACTGGTATCGTCAAAGCGTATGGCAAGGAAAGCATACGCAAGGGTGACAGCCAGCGGAATTGAAAATCTCATCTGCGCCATAGCGAAGATGGATATTAACGCTCCGATTCCTATTACCGCAAGGTCTTTCAGCCGCCAGAGAAACAGCGTTGGTGCGGCTTTGAGGTTGTCGGGGTAGATATACATTGTCAGCTAGTCCACCTCCTTACTTCGTTACTGCTGTGCGTACCATCTGTGTGAGATGTACTGCGGACTGTGCGGTATTGATAACTCCGTTTATATTGGGACGGGCTGATGTTTCAAGTCCGAACATTCCCGCAATTCTCGGAATCTCTCCTGCAGCGAGCATAACGCCAAGTCCCATTATCCAATGGTCCTTGAAGAGAATCAGTCCGCACACCAGCATAACGGACTGCAGAAAGGCTGTAAGGCAGGATGCTATGACCTGCTTTATCCACATAACAAAGCTGTCCGTAAAGCCTCTCGGTACGCTGAACATATACAGCGCTCCCACGGCAATCTGTATAAGCAGAACACCGCCTCGTTTAAGGCTTGCGAGGAACACCTTTACCACGGCATAGCCAAACATAAAGATTATGATTATCGCAAGGATAGGCCCGAAGAGCATTTGCTCGATTGCGCCGAGGCAGTCCAGCAGAATGTTGCCCGAGCTGCCCTCGGGATAGATTCCAAGCGCCATATCCCACGACATACTGCCCTGCATTTTTACAGCGAAGGAGTAAAGCTCCACAGGCACTGTGCTGAACAGATTCACAGCGAAAAAGCCTTTTAATATATTCAGCGAGAGGGTTTTCGGATCGCCTCGTCCATTCTGCGATTCTATGGCGAACTCAAACAGAGCCACCACTATTCCCACAATGTACAATGCCCAGCCGAGGTTGCTGAAAAGCTGAACTATCTGTTTCACCCACGGCTGCCCGAAAAGGTCTGCACCGAGGGTGTTCAAGGCGGTGAAAAGCTCGCTGAATACGCCTACAACCATCTGATACAGCCAGTCGGTGATATACTCCATAAGGCTTATGGCTATGTCGTATAGGTTAAAATCGAATATTGTTTGTCACCTCCAATAATGATGTGTTTGTCGTAAGGGATTGATGGGAATTTTATCTCGGGGTTTGTGATGCATAAAGTTCTCCTTTCGTGTTTTATGTAAATTGACATATAGTTCATAGTTATGCTATAATAAATAATCATAAGTACAAGGAGGCTAAAATGAAAAAGTTAGATAAATCATATGAAGTTAAATTGAATTTCACCGATGAATTCAATCTTAACAGAAATGGTATGATAAAAGAGATAAAAATCGAATTCGACATAATCAGGTTATGCTTTCAAGAGCTAGGAGATTTAGGTGAACAATACGACACTATGCTTGACAGAATTTTAGTTATGCCTCTCCGAAAACTTCTATGTGAAAACAATTCTGTTTTACTGCAGGTATGTCCTGATTTTAAAATGCCACCTCTTATAGGCACTCCTATAAAGCTAATGGGTGAACAGATTATGGTTAGACCACCTTTTGAGGTTGAAAAAGAAGAATTATGGCTTCCTGTAGAAGATTGGCTAAATCAGATTATTTCTCGATTTGATAGAAATGCTGAAAGCACAGTCACCATATTGCCAAAGCACACATACGATGGCATTACGAAAAGATTAAACGCTAGGAAATTCAAGAACTTAAAACCTCGTTTTGAATCATTATATGTTTCTGAGGAAACAGAGTACAAAGGTAAAGTATCAGAGGTTTATTTCAAGGTAGAGCCTAATAACGCTAGCACAAATCAAGAAGTATTTGATATTCTAGATCAAATAGGATACAACCAACTCACTATCTATGATTTCATAAAACATTCATCCGACAAAAGAGGTGCTCATATTGATATAGGACATTCACCAGTTATAGGAATGGTTAATCAAGCTGATGTACAGCGATTTACTCCTGTTCACTACTTTGCTGCAGAAATGATTTATGCTGCAAAAAAACAAATTCCTGAACTTTCAGACTATTGGGTAGAAATGCCTGATCTTCTTAAATAGTATCAAAAGGCGGTATCACTATGCTTGTGATACCGCCTTACAATTTATTCCTATGATATTTTTCTCTTACATACCCATCCGCATTTCCTGAACAGGCTCTGCAAACATTTCGAGGTACGAATACATCTCAGTTCGCAGATTTTTGTAGTCCTGCGGCGTCGGTTTGTAATTATACCAGCCGCACTGGTTATCGGGGAGATCCTTCGGGCGGTAAATATGCGGGGGAGCCTGTCTTGAGGCTTCGGTGAACACATCACTGACAAAGACGGACTGCGAGTTCACCTCGCCAAGCCTTGTTTCACAATCTTCATGTGAATCCTGTCATATTCGTTTCTTATCCCGCTTGTATCAAAGTATATCTTTGCAATGGTTTCGTCTGTAAGTCTGCCTATAAAAACATTTCCCGCAAATCGGCAGTCGTACAGCATATCCATATCTTTGCAGATCTTTTCAAGCTCTCTTGTAAATATCGTGTTCAAAGTCGTTCTCCCTTACATACCGATTATTCCCCACACATAGAGGGGCGCTGTAAGCGTAAGCACAAGGCAGGCGAAAAGGATAGCGGGGGCAGTCCACTCGAAATGACCACTTTTTCTATAGTCAAAATAAGCGAGGCCCAGTTTAGCAAAGAAGCAGACCGCAAGAATAAGGTCTATTACGGGGAACGCAACATTGTCCACGACCTGCTTTATCTGCTCGGACGCTGTATTCCATGTGCTCTCAATCGCTCCCGCCACATCTCCGCTACCCTCTGCCAATGCGGGAACGGCAAGGACAGTCATCATGACCGTTACTGTCAAAATGAGCATAGGGATTTTCATTGTTTTCTTCATAATAATTCCTCCATTAGTTTGTCGGGGCTATGTGCCAGTCGTCGTATACATTTCCCTTTATGGTAAGGCTGTCGGTCTTATTTACGGACAGCATTCCTGCGGGTGTCCAGCAGTCCATCACCCAAGTATAGACCTTGTAAGTTCCGTCGGGATACCATACGGGAGTGAAGTGGGTTCTGTTGTCATAAGTGCTGTACTTGTTCTCTTGGAATTCCATCTTGCCTCGGGAGGTGCTTTCGAGCAGCCGCCAGTAGGTCTTGTACTTGAATTCGGGGAAATATGTTACAGCATTCTGTACATCTGTGTGTTCGCCGTTACCGCTGACGGAAGCTCGCACCACCTGATTTATTCCATACCCCGACTTCATCACCGAGCCTGTGGCTGTGGGATTCTTGTCATCGGGAGTGATCTCCATTGTGGCGGATATGGAGGCTCTGTAGCTCTTGCTGCGGAATTTCCACTCGCCCTCGTCCACCCATTTGCCTCTGTCTACCCAACGCCGTCCTGTCCATACCCAGCGAGAATGCCACACCCACTTTGCTTTCCAGTAACAACTCCATATGCTCCAAGAGAGCGAGGTTTTCTGCGCCTGCATAGGTACAGAGCTTGAAGTCGTAAAGCTGTTGTTGCGGTCATAAGCTGTGGGATTGGGCGGAGGGTTCTTGTCAAGGTCAACGATGTTTGCGGTAATGCTCGTCTTGCTTGCGGAAGCTCCTACCGTAACCACAACACGGATATTCACTGTCTGCTCGGTGGAGGGAGTATGCCACTTGCACCACACAAGCTGTGAGCCGTCCTCGGGATATACCACATTGCTGACCGTGTATACCTTGTTCTTGATGTAGAACTTTACTGTTACAGGATTGTCGGGGGTATGCTCGCCGCCTGTTACAGTAACGCTTGTATATACATCCGTATCTATGCGGTAGTCGTAGTCACTGGCAGTAATCTCGGTTTCTTCCTCCTTTTCCTTGAAAGAAACAATACCCACGCCGAGGTTGCTGATGATGTCGCTGTCGGACACCTTCATATCCGTTGCACCCGTCCAAGCCGTATAGCCGAGGTCGTTCTCCTCAAGGAATAGGGCGAAGGGAAGATTTTTATGGGACAGCGGGCCGAAGTTATTGTTCATATCGCCGCCCGTCAACTGATTGTACAAAGCCGCCTCGGTTGCGGTCATGGCGGTCTTTACTCCATGATAGGTGATGTACATAATAGGCTCTATCATCATCTTGTAATCGCCGCTTGTGAGGTCGTCGAAATCAAAGCCCATGTGCCCCGCAATGCTCTTTATGACCTGCTCGTCTGTAAAGTAGCTGCGTATCTCCTCAATGTCCGAGGTGAGCCACGAGCCGTTGCTGATTATCGTCGGCAAGGGTTGTGCAGGCTTTTTGTAGTTGTAGGTTCCTGTGTTAACGGTAAGCGGAGTTCCGTTCAGATACTGCGTTTTGCAGACCTGTCCGAAATGGAACACGATTCCGCTTTGGTCGTTGTTGGAGTAGTCTATGGATACGGATTTCGGCTGTCCCGAGCTTGCGTCTACAATGGTTACACAGACTCCGTCGTTGCCCGAGTTCCAGAAGTTATCCTCCGCACCCTCTTTGAGATCACCGCCGCCGTTGTCGATGTTTGCGTCGCTCTCCGCAAAGGACGGAATGCTTGTAAAACAAAACGACAGCGCTAATATTAACGCTGCCGCTTTTTTGAGTAAATTCTTTATATTTGTCACCTCCAAAGGTTTGAGCGCTGGTGGTTTCAGCGCTCGTTGTTATGGTTATCCGAAGTAGCCTATCTTGTTGCCGTTTTCGTACATATCGTCGCCATACTCGGCTTGACCTCCGCCGCCGTTATCGGTTACCCAGCCGAAACCGTTGATGTATATCTTGCCGTCCTTTTTCTCGCCGTGCTGCGGAGTATCCGCAGACTGTTCGTCTGATGTATCGGTTACCGTTATCTGCTCGGGAGTGTATTCGGGGGTTACATCGGGGTTTGTGAGTACCGCCTCATCGGTTATCTCGTGAGGAGAGGGCGGCGTTGTTGCAGCAGTAGTTGTCTGCTCAGGAAAGTCCTGTTGTATTACCTCTGCGTTTTCGGGAAGCTCCACTGTTTCCTCGGGACTGTCCTCGTTCAGCTCGAGAGCGTCGTTCTCGTCCTCGGCCTCTATGGGTTCGGATTCGGTCTTTGCGGTGGTGGAGATTGCCACCGTTACCGCATGAGTTGTCTGCTCGGGGAGCTTCGCAGTCTGTATCGGCTCATCGTCCTTTGTGAACTGCATTCCGATTATGCATACCATCGCAGCGCATACCGCAGTCGCACCGCATATTATTAAGCCTCTTTTTGTTTTTTCTTTCATTTTAATCATCCTTTCCTATTGAGGATGTTTTGCAGTTATGCAAAACCGACGGGTTTGAAAAATCTTGATTTTTCAAACAGTTCATACTGTCCTTTCTTGTAATTGCTTTTTGGGGTTAGCCACACAATACCATATTTATTTCGGAAAGTCTAGTGCAAGGAGAGATATTCTACACAAGCACTAAAATTTCGGAGTGTATTTTGACTTAACCGTAAGCTCTATTTTCATCGGCGGGAGGATATCTCCGCAAAAGGACAGCGGAACCTCCAGCATTATTGTGGAGGTTGCCTCGAACTGCTCGATGTTTCTTGTGGAGGACGGTGCAAGCGGAGCGTTGTCCACATCTACGGAAAGGTCGTACACACAGTATTCGATTCCGTCGGAATTGTACTTGATGTGCTTATCCCCCTGCTGCGAAAGCCCGAGGAGGTTATCCAGTCTGCCGTAGATATTGCCTTTGGATACCTTTTGCCGCCAAGTCGAGCCCGACAGTGTATATCCTCCCGAGTAGCCCTCACGGATTCCGTTATACACATTTGCATAATTGGCTACGCTTGTGGAGATAACGGCGGACTGCACAGCGTCCTTTACTCCTGCGGCTATGGTCATAAGACGCATATACTGCCATACCACAACGAAAAACATCAGAGCCGAGATTGCTATGACAACCGTCCACGGAACGGATAAGCCTTTACGAGAACGCAGGAGCCTTCTTGCTTTTGTCATTACTTCCAGTACACCTCCGATTTTCCGCTTGCCTTTGATGTGAGCGTCACGGGAAAGCTGCCAAAGCCTCCGAAGCCGATGTCTGTTTCAAGTACGCAGGTCACCGTGAACTCCTGATTAAGCTGTACCTTTCCCGTCCTCGACCATGTTATTTTAGGATCGAGCCCCGTTCTTTCGGACAGCACCCTTGCCCTCGATGTGGTTTCAGAGCCAATTCGACCTGCAATCTCCGCCTCACGCACAAGCTCGTCTGCGTAGTTGTCAAGCTGCATCTTTGCCGTCATAACGGGAGCTACCGCCGTGAAAAGCGCAAGCACCATAATCACAACAAGCACGATGATACACACATCGATGTATCCCTCGCCGCGCTTGCTTTTCAGTAATTTCTTCATCGTTTACCTCCGTCACATCATTGTTCCGAGGGAGTCAATAAGCTGCATTCCCATTACGAACAGATATGTCAGCAGAAACAGCATCAGCATTCCGAAGCTGAACACACGAATCTTCGGCGGAATCTTCTGTGCCTGTGCCTTTAACCTCTGAAGCTCAATCAGCTTGAAGTCGTGGGCAAGCATTTTAAAGTATACCGCGCTATCGTCACCTCGGATAACCGATACAAGACCTCTCACCACATTGGAGAGCTGTGCAGAGCCTATGCGAGCCTCGAATCTTGTCAGCGCCGCCTCATAGCTTGATGAGCGCATATCCGCACAGGTTACATCTAATTCATAAGAAAAATGAACGCCTGCGTGATTTTTGTAGTTCTCCATAATAGAGAGAACATCTCGGCTTGTTTTCAGCTCCTGCTCGACTGTTGCAACAAATCTCGGAAGCTCCTGTTCTATTGCCTCACGCTTTTCACGCATCTTCTCGTCAGCCTTGCCCGTTTCACGAAAGTACACCGCAACTGCGAGTATTACGATAAACGGGATAGCAAGGGGTATAACAAAACCGCAGGGTATTGCGAAAATACCGATTGCCAGCGCCTTTACAAGAGCGTGCGCCGTAAAGGTTTCGGGAGTCATCTTTATTCCTGCGAATTTCAGCGTGCTTTCAAGTCGGGTGCGCTTGTATTTATCCATAGGAATTAGCTGTCCAAGCCTTGCCGCAATGCCAAGCATAATGGCTTCAACGGTTTTTGAGAGCTTTTTATCCTCTCTGCCCGTATTCATTACCGCCTTTGAGGTTTTGAGATACGGGATTTTAAGGGCATTTGCGAGCAAAAGAAAAAGTCCGGCTGCTATAAACACACCGGACAGTATAAGAAGATATATCAATCTGTACCTCCATAAACTAAATTAATTATAGACTAGTTGCTATTGATATAATATCACTAACAGAAACACCTTTTATAGCTTGCCAAAAACGATCAGTACGCATTGATTTAGCAATTTGCTTGACGTCGGTCATTGATTCAGTTTTGTTAATTATATCTGTTACTAACTGTCTAATATTACTATGATACATATCAAGATTTTCCTCAAGATCGACTGTAATATATTCGTTAAACCTGAGTTTGCTATGGCTATAATTGATTAACATTAACTGCAATTTATCAGAATACATCCATTTTTGATCTGTTTGCCTACTAAAAAAACGCACAGTATCATTAAATTCTCTTAAATCGAAAAAGTTATTCGTGTGATTACCTGGAAAACTCATTAGTATTTTGTGAGTTTCACTTGGATCAACAGGACAATATCCACCGTATCCTACCCAAAACATATCAAATGTCTTTCCAGACCAACTGTCCCAAAACTGATAACATTCATTGATTATTTCTTGAGCAAGTTTGATTTCATAGCGAGCAAACATAATTCCCACAATGCAAGATTCTCCAAAGTCGTGGCGACATTGCAATTCTTTTCTAATTTCATTATAATTACAAGCGGGTATCATAAACAAACCTCCTTTGTTCATTTGCTTAACTATACCATATTTAGCGCTTAAATTCAATAGGCTTTGTCAGCTTAATTACAATAGCCGTCGCAACGAATATTCCCACAGCGGATACTGCGAGAATCACCTGACCGGGGATTGTGTTCATAAGGCTGTTGTACCAGTCCTTGTTGAGCATATATAACAGCGGAATGTTACCGATAACAAGGAACGCCATTGTAATGAATTCCTTTCGGGGACTCGTTATGAGGTATTCCAGATCGGCGTTCACCACTCTCATATCCGACAGCTTGTTCACTATGGGAGTGAGGGTGGATTTAAGGCTGCGGTCATTCTGACAGAGTATAAGGCTGTCGCACCATTCGTGGAATACCTCGTTGTCTATCTGCTGCTTCATTTCAAGAAGTGCGGCGGTGACATCGGGGTTAGACAGCTTGATTCTGCTGATGAAGCTCTCGAACACCGTCTTTACGGGAGTGTTGAGATAATGCACATTCTCCTCAATGGATGTTATAATATCCTCATTACGAAGATACGCTGTCGTAATAATTGACAGTGCCGTTTCAAGCTCCGAGGATATGGCTTTTTTATAGTTGGTTTCGGTGGTCTTGATGTACCAGAACGGAACAAACATAAGTCCTATTGCAAGTACGGGAGCGAGGAACATATTTCCTATCGCCACCGCCATAGAAACACCCACCGCCGCAAGTGCAAGGGAGCAGGCACACAACATTCCGAACATAGACGTGCGGTTGGTGAGCCTTAATACCTCCTGCGCTTCCATTATTTCTCGGCGAAGGAAGTTCGGCTTTTTGCGGCGGGTAGCCTCATTTATCTGCGATTTTATACTGTTGGGCTTTGCGAGGATTCGGGAGAATATGCTTTCCGTAAACTCCATCGGCGACAAGCCGATTAACAGAAAACAGCCTACCACCATACCCGCAAAGGCTAAAAGAAGAACTGCGGTCACTTGGTTTCCCCCTTTCCGAGAAGACGGTCTAATTCACTCCGAGGCATTCCGTTTTCGAGCAATCTCCTCTGCATAGAGAGGGATATATCCGAACACTTTTCGTGCGTACCCTTGACGATGAATTTTCCGTCCTCCATGCGGTTTTCGGTTATATTGTAGCGGTAGAGAGGGTGATATTTTCTTGTGCCGTCGGGACATATCTCGCACTCCATTATCTCCATAATGCGTCGCTGCTTGTTTTCAAGTTGCTTTGCATACACGACTATGGGAAACGCCTCGGTTACAAGGTTCAGTATGACCTTATCGTCCACATTCGGGTACTTTCTTTTACACAGCGTCACCATTCTTCGCCAAGTGGATTCGCAGGAGTTGGAGTGGATTGTGGTTATTACCGTATGACCTGTTCGTGCCGCCTCCTGTGCGGAGTCCGCCTCGGACGAGCGCATTTCTCCGACAACGATATAGTCGGGGTGGAAACGAAGTGCCATGTCAAGAAGGTTATCCTGCGTGATGGATTTTCTCTCGTCCTCCGACTCTCGGGTGATGGTGTGGACGACCTTGTTGCATATTTTTCCGTTTTCGTCACGCTCCACAAGGTCAAGCTCTCGGGAGCCGTTCTCAATGGTGAAGATTCGCTTATCAAAGGGAATGGTGGTAAGCAGCCAGCCTGTGAGCGTAGTCTTACCCGAGGAGGTCGCACCCGCAACCGTCGTGGATACGCCGTATCTCACAAGTGCGGAGAGCAGCTCCATCATCTCGTCTGTTGCCGTTCCCGATTTGAGGAAGTCCTCCTTGCGGAGCTTCTGTGCGTTTACGATACGGATTGAGGCTGCGACGCCTACATCCTCGTCCACAAGTGGTGTTTTCAAGACGGCAATACGGATATTCTTTGAAAGGTGTCCGAGGATTGCGGGCGAGGTGTTATCCAGCACCATTCCCGATACATGGAGCATACGGCGTACAACATTGATAGCGTGGTCGGGGGACTCAAATTTCTCGTCTATCTTGACGGAAGTGCCGTTAGAATACTGCACCTCTATATCGTCCCACGAGTTTATATTTATCTCCTCAATACCTGTACCGAAGATGTATTTCGTGAGGAAGGAGAATTCCGCCATTTCCGTATACAGAGCGTCGATAAGCTCCGTCTGCGTCATATTCTCAACGGAAATTCTGTAATCAAGGAGATACTTTCCTATATACCGCTTTACCTGATTTTTCACCTCATCGTTGCCTGTGTTGACATTGTTGATGCCGTCTATAACGAGGGCGGAATACTTGCTTGAAATGTACGACTGCACCTCGTTCAGAACATCGGAGAAATCTCTTTTCTTTTCGGATTTAAAGAACAGATTTTGCGTACTGTTCTGCGTTACTAATCCACTCATAATTCAAATACCTCGCGGGGTGCCCCCGCCGCCGTTCCGCGCTTTACTTTTCTTAATTTATAGGTGTAGTGCCCGAAGCATAATGTTGTCATAACTCAAACACCTCATTGGCTATTTTTGATACAGCCCTGCGAAAATCCTTGCTTTCCTTGCCTGTAAGTGCACCGAACATATTTCCTGTGAGGAACTGCTGATGCACCTCGTCGGAATGTGCAATCCTGAAGCTCACGCCGCCCACGACCTGCTCTACATTCTCGTCTGCCTGAAAATCTCCCACATTGCTTGCCGCCTTGTACTGCTTGTTGGCGTTGAACTTGTTGTCGAGGAGCAGAGGGAGCTGTGAATTGAGGTAGGAGATGGATTTGAGGTCGCAGGACACGAGGCGGAGAACAGCGTCGGATTCTATGAGCGACACCGCCGACAGCACATCGTTGGTTATATTGCTTGTGCAGTCGATGATTATATAGTCTGCCATTCTGCGAAGCTCGGACAGCAGCTCCGTCACCTGTGTTTCGGTAAAGGGAGCATAGCTGAATGCGTTCTCACCGTTCTTCATGGCAAGCATAGTGAGATACTCGTTGCGCTTGTGGAGTATGGCGTTCTGCTTGATGAGGTTTTCTGTTACATGAGCCGCACCAAGGATTACACCGAGGGAATTTTCCTCCTCAATATCCGAGGCGGGGCAGATGTACGGGAGAGGGGGTGCGGTCATATCCGCAAGCAGGAGAATTACATTCTTTTTCTGCGAGGCAATATATCTCGCCAGCTTTACCGCCATTGTGGTCTTGCCAGAGGCAGGACTGCCCCATACCGCAAGCACCTGATTGTTCTCCCGGTCGGGAGGCAGCTCAAAGCAGTTGGATTCCGCTTCGTGGATGTCGAACTCAAGGTCAAGCTCCTCATCGTCGTCGCCACGGTTCATAATGCTCTTAAACAGATTCGCCATCGGTTGTCACCTCCGCTTCGAGTGTTTCGCCCTCGTCCGATGTTTCGGTTTCCTCGGGAGTGCTGATTATGACTGTGTCAATTACGGGGCTGCTTTCTTCTGCGGGAATTTCCTCGGTTACGGTGTCCGCAGGCTCGGCAATCTCCTCATCTGTCGGCTCTGTGGGAACGGTTTCGGACTTTTCTTCTTCAGTCTTTTCAGCCTCGGCTAATTCGTTAAGGAGCTTTTCCTGTGCGGCAATGAATTTCTGTGCGTTATCAGCAGTACCTCTGTAAACGAGCGAGATGTGGATTTCGCCCTCCGCTTCAAGCTCCGCAAGGATATTTGCCTGTTTCGGGGTTACGAGGAGCGTTACTGTTTCGGGAAAGTCGGCTTCCTCCTCGCCGTCAGAGGTCACGACCACCTCGCCCTCGTCATAGCCCTCCTTATCGGTTACGGCGATTACCTCCACATACTGAAGCTCATCGGGAACAATGGTTTCGCCCTTTTCTCTGAAATCTACAGAGATGACCGACACAATATCTCCCGAGATGAGCTTGCCCGAAAGACCTCCCGCAAAGGAGGGAATGGTGACGGAGATTGCTCTCTTTTCGCCTGTGAGGTTATACAGATATGCGTTCTCGCTGGCGGGGGTGTCGCTTATCTTGCTCGGGAGGACATATTCGCCCTTTAACAGCTCCGAGGACACATATTTGCCGACTACCTCCTCGGACGAGTGGATTACCTCATCGGGGAGATTGTATGCGCCGACCTCCACAACCTCTATATCCTTTGCGGTAATCTCCTGACCGATTCTTACATCCTTTTTCATGCGGACTATTTCCGTTGTGCAATCCTTTGCCGCATTGAAAAGCGGCGTAATTGCAAAGCAGATTATGAGCGACAGGGCGATACAGATAACGCCCAGAACTGTTCTGTTTTTGAGTAATTTCATTAGCTTTTTCCTTTCAAATTAACATAATTGTGCATAGATATCCGAGCAGCATAAAGGGGACGAATGGCAGAGATTTATCCGCCGTTTTTCCTCTTACTTTCTGCACTGCGGCATATATTCCGTAGAAAATGAGCATTGAGGCTTGAGAAATATAGAGCAGGACAATGCTGCCCTCCAAGCCGAGGCAAATCGACAGCGCCGCATACAGCTTTATATCTCCGCCGCCTATACCTCCGCAAACAAGTGCTATTATGAATAACAGCACCGCAGGGATAAGCCCAAGCAGCTTATCCGGCTGAAAGCAGAGCAAGGCTGCAAGGGCTGTGAAAACGCATAGGGTGTCGGATACCTCACGCTTGCGGATGTCCGTCACCGCTGCCCCTACAAGGAGTGCGGTGATGATTGCCTCCTGCAGCGATGCGAGGGACATCAGCCTGCGAACTCGAACATTTCCTCAACCTTTTCTGTAAGGGTGGGGAGAATTGTGTCACCAAAGAGAGCGTAAAGACCGCCGAGGAGGAGTGCTCCGATTACGACAGCGATGAGAATCTTGATACCGCTGTCCACGAAGTTTTCGCCCCTCTTGGATGCGAGAAGCTGCTTTGCCTGAATTGCCTTGAGTGTTACCTTTGTCATAAACTTTTTTATAGTGATTTTTACCTCCAAAATATATTGATTACATCGACATTCCCATAATCGGAGCAGGGCTGCCGTTACTCTGCTCCGCCACCGCAAAAGGGGCAGACTTCTGATTCTGATTAAGGTGCTGTGCAAGGTACTGCTGATATGCCTCTACAACAGCATTGTTGAGCTGATCTCTGAACTCCGCTGTGGTAGGGAAGCACACATCCGCATAGCTGTTGTCCCTTTTCTGATATGTGGGCATAGAAACGAACAGCCCCTTTTTACCCTCCACGAGCTTCATACCTCTTATGGCAAAGCAGCCGTCGAGGGTTGCGGACGCATACGCACGAACTCCGCTGTCAGCGGGAGCGAGCTTTGTGATTTTAACATCTAATTTCATTGTTATTCTCCATTTCCTGTGCCTGTGCAATTATGCCGATGATTATAAACAGAATAATAAAAAAGATAATAATTTCCGCTGTATTATCCGTTTCTTCCTCGACTTCGGCGCAAGCAGATACTGAACACTGTGTTTCTGATAAGGTTTCGGTGGGAACAGCGCCCTGCGGCTTTGCAAGAAACAGAACCGCAAGGAGCATTACCAACCACATACCGACCTTGCTCATCAGCCAGCGAACTCGAACATTTCCTCAACCTTTTCTGTGAGGGTGGGGAGAATGGTGTCGCCGAAGAGAGCGTAAAGACCGCCGAGGAGAAGTGCGCCGATTACGACAGCGATGAGAATCTTGATACCGCTGTCTACGAAATTCTCGCCTCTCTTGGAAGCAAGGAGCTGCTTTGCCTGAAGTGCCTTGAGTGTTGCCTTTGTGATGATCTTCTTCATAATGTTTTTCCTCCATAAATTAAAGTGATATATATGCAAAAAAGCCGTCCACATGGAACGGCTTTCACATATTGAGTTTTGGTGAATTGCTCTGCTCGTTACGAGCTTCGGTTATTTGTGTGAGCCTTTCCTGCGCCCACTCGGGGATATGCTCGGAAGAGATTATTCCCATAAAATCGTGGCGGTCAAAGCTGGTCTGCTCTCCGTCCGACAGAAACTCTCCGAATACCTTTCTTCCGCTTGCCGAGGGTGAGCAGCCAAAGCCTCCCGTTGCATAGAAAAGCTGATTTTCGGGCGTGCGGTATTCTTCCTTCAGAACCTCCGCCCTTAATACAAGGAGCTTATCTGTATAGTCCTGCGGCTCATCATACTGCAATATATGCCGTCCATCAAAGAGATTAAGCTCGGCGTACATTCTCTGCACCTGTGCCGCAAGTCCGTCCACGATACAGCTATGCGATCTGAGGGAGAAGCTGTAATTGGAGTCGCTTTTCGGGATGTAGAATGAATTTGCCCATTCCCGATTTTCACGATGGATTCTGCCGTCGCCCTCGCGCAGCTTTATGCTGTTGGCTATTACCCACATAGTGCGATCAAAGCCGAACTCCTTTACAGTAAGCTCGGCACACTCCGAGGGAAGTCTATATCCGTCGAATTTTTCGGAGACCTGCTTGTCAAGGAACTCCTTACAGCGGATATTCTCTCTTTGGCTGTTCCTCCACGCTTCGATTTCATCATTGCGTTTCGCTTCTGCGGCGGAATATCTGTATAGCCTCTCCATTACTCCTCCTGTTCGCATACGGGCAGGATTCCTCTTTCCATAAGGAACTGATACAAGAACAGCCGCCCCGACTGTGTCCAGCAGGTATGCATCACACTTTTCTCCTCGGTGATGGAATAGGTCTTGCTCTGCGTGTAGCCCTTATTTGCATAATCTGCATACAGCACCCAAGCCTTTCCTACGGGATACTGCACCTTGAATTCGTGCAGCATTTTGTTAAACGCAACCGCCGTCATTCCATAGTCCTTTGCGATCTGCGTTACGGGTACGGAATTCTTGCTGCCCAGAATCCTGTCGTAATATCCTGCCTTTACTGTAAGAAATGCGTTTTCTGTGGCAAGCTGACGATTTTTCTCCTGCTCGTCTGCAAGTGCGGCGAGGAGCTTCGCAAGCTCTCTCGGATCGCTCAATGTCTTATGCAGAGCCTCGGCTGTAAGGTATGCGCCATGCTTTCGGATAGAGGGAAGCACCTCCGAAGTCACCCAACGCTTATATGCTCTCGCATTGGGTAGCTTGCTTGAAAGAATAAGGCTGTACAGACCGCTTTCGTTGATAAGCCAAACTCCCGACTGTCTGCTGAGTTTTAACGTTTCGTTAAAACTCATATCTTCTTTGTCAACATGGTCATTAAGTGCTTTTGTTGGATTTGTATATCCTAATGTCAATGCCACATCCTTGCTGACAAACCAAGGCTCACCGTTAATTTCAAGTGTGCGTATCTCACCGAACTCCTCATGCCTGAACAGCACGATATCGGTATTATTCATCCTCGTCCGCCTCCTGAACTACCACAACGCCCTCGTCAGCATAAATCTCGAGATTGCCGTCAGCGTCGAGACCTGCGGTGTCGAGTATCTCCTGCGGAATGCGGATACCGTCGCCGTAAACGCTTACCCTGACTGTATCTCCCTCGGAAACACCGAGGATGTCCTGTGCCTGTTTTGTGAGCTTCAGATTACCGTTCTTTGTAACCCTGCAATCAAATGTTAACATCATTTTCTCCTTGTTCAAAATCGAAAAGGGAAAGCTGTCTGCTTGTGTTAAGACGCTCTCCCATGTCGTAATTGGCTATGAGCAGCTCGCCGAACATACTGCCGCCGTCAAATCTCTGACGGATATTATTGATGCGTTCATACGAGTACATCTCATATCCCTCATAAAGACTGCGAATTTCGGGGCAGTCGTTGTAGGATACCATAAACTTTCCCGTTATCCCCGTAAGGATATTTCGGAGGCGTTCGTGGTCGGCTGTGGTAAACCCTACATTTTCATAATAGCTTTCCGTATTGAAGTACGGCGGATCACAATAGAAAAAGCTCACCTCGCTGTCCTGCTGCGTGATGAGCTTCTCAAAGTCCTTGTTTTCAATTACGACCTTTTGCAGTCTGCGGCAAGCCTGTTCTATGAGGGGAAAGTTTCCCCACATGGAATGGGGCTTTCCTCCAAAGCTGTCGCAGCCGCTTGCGTAGCTGTAACGGATAAGCTGATAGAATTCCGCTGCTCGTTTTACATCTCCTATCTCTGCCTTTTCGCTTATAATGTGCTTTATTCTGTCGAAGTCCTCTCGGCTGTTAAGCACAAACCGCAGGCTTTCTATAAGCTCGGCACTGTGGTCACGAACGCAGGTGTAGAGATTTGAGATGTTGCTGTTGAAATCGTTGAAGATCTCATGATCGTTGCCGGGCGGCTTTGCAAAGAGAATCCAACCGCCGCCTCCGAAGACCTCTATGTACTTTTCATAGTACACTGGGAATCTCGGAATAATGATGTCGCGGGAGGATTTCTTGCCGCCTATCCAGCTCATAAAGCTGTTGACTTTCATCACCTCTTTCGGTGCAATACCTGCTGTGAACATCGGCGGTACTGCCCAGCCGAAAAAGATGTGTGGGTCTGCGTTACGCCTGATGTTCACAGGCTGATTGCAGTTTTATTTATCCCATCTTGGGAGTTGTTTCAGACGAGGTCGGCTCGCTGCTCTCATCGGGCGAGGAACGGATATATGTCTGTTTTTCCTCGTCAAAGACAAAGCCCTCCGCCGCAAGGTCAAGCTCCCACAGCTCTGCGGCAAGCTCATACGCTTGTTTCGAGCAAGCCTCATAATAGTCCAGACCTGCTATTTCACCGTTTTCAAACACAGCCTCTCCGACATTAACGCCGAAGTCCTCATCTGCCCAATGGCAGGTTATAGTAAGACCTGGGAACTTTTCCGACAACGCCTGAAGCACAGGCGTCGGTGTTGCCCAGGGAGTGTCGAAATATATAGTGTTGTTTTCGCCTATACGCTGACAGCTCGCATTCCATTTACAGCCCCAATTCTGAATACGCCATTCGTACCAGGTCGGGGCATTGTACTTTTTGATATTATCAATGTACTGCTGTCCGTGTTCAACCTCCTGCGGATCGACCTTATCATCGTATATATCGCCCTTTGTGAGATTGTATCTCTTTACAAGACTGTTTGCAAGCTCAGTAAACTCGCTTTCGGAGAATTTATCCACTCCAAAGTCCTTTGTAAACGGGTTTACAGCTACAAGATATGCGGTGACCGCACGTCTTTCCACGCTTCCTGCGTTAAGGTCCAGACCTTCGGGCATAGGAATTATTTTGTTGAAGTCGATGACAGTATCGTGTTCTTCTTCCTCATTGGTGATGTTCGGCTTGATAAAGTCGAGCATCTGCCTTATCTGTTCCTCGTCACCGTCAAAATGTACTCTGTTTACAATATAGTTAGGAATAATTTTCACCTCCTCGGCAATGCTGCTGTGAACATTGGCGGTATCTGCCCAACCGAAAGAAGTGCGAGTCTGCGTTACGCCTGATGTTCACAGGCTGATTGCAGTTTTATTCCATTGTCAGCGTAAATGACGCCTTTGGCTCGGGATTCAGAAACTCTGCGAGCGTCAGCGTTTCTCCCTCGTAGCTGTAATCCTCGGGAGTTACCTCTATACCTTCCGCTGCGTCCTCAAACGGCTCACGCACAAGGATTGTTCCCCAATGGTTTACCAGCACATGGGATTTGAGTTGGCATATCTCGCCGTCACACTCGTCACGAAGGTCGTATGCGTACAAGCCCTCGGGGACGGTACTGCGGTCTATGCGGTAGTTTGTGAAGAGAGCCTCTCTGTCAAAGATGGAAAAGCCTTCATAGGATATCTCGCCTGCGTTTACAGCGCTCATTCTGCACCTCCGTCAAAAATCACCGTCTTTATCTTCCTGCCTATAGCCTCTATTACATTTACCGTAACGGCGTTTCCTGCCATTTTGTATAAATGCCCGTCGGACTTTATGACGGAGCTTGCAGCCTTGAACTGCTTGTCCGAAAATCCCTGAAGCCGCCAGCACTCTATGGGCATCTGCTTGCGTACTCTGCCCTTGTGGACGACTCCATGTCTGTCGGTAACGGTTATTGTAAACATAGGCTCGTTGGGATTTTTCATCCGTCTGCCGTTCTGACGAGTTTTTTCCTTTTCGGGGCAGAGAACGGCTCGAGGCTGCTCCTCCACCAGCACTCCCGAGGCACAGCCTCGGTGATTGCTTACGCCAGCGTCATATCTTGCAAGGATACAGCGTGCAAGCTCTGTAAGCTCGGGATCGGCGTTAAGGTCTATATACAGACCTGTTTTGCCGCCTCCGCCGCCCGAGCCTGCGCACTGTGTTACGGCTGTGCCGTCTGTGGAGTACACTCTCGAACCCTGCGGGCCGTCGATGAGCCGTTTAGGATTTTTAGTAGCGAGGCATTCGACAGGAAATATTTTTCCGGCACATTCTGTTCCAAGATATCCGACAATATACACTCGCTTACGGGACTGCGGGACTCCGAAGCCTGCGCTGTTATGCACAAACCATTCAATACAATACCCCAGTTCCGAAAGCGTGCGGAGGATCGTGAGGTAAGTTTGCCCCTCACCATGCGATAGCAGACCGGGAACATTTTCAAGGAGAAAAGCTGCAGGTCGCTTATGCTTGATAATTCGGGCGATATGATAGAAGAGAGTGCCTCTTGTGTCCTCAAATCCGCGCCGTTTTCCCGCCACGCTGAATGGCTGACAGGGAAAACCTCCGACAAACAGATCGAAATCGGGCATTTCTTCTGCGTTGATTTTGGTGATGTCATTGTAGAATACCTCCTGTTTGGTGTCATACATTGCTCTGTAGGCAGCTTCGGCGTTCTTGTCTATCTCGCAGAAGCCTATGCACTCATAGCCTCCTGCTTTTTCAAGTCCGCTTCTGAAACCGCCTATACCCGCAAAGCAATCGAAAAATTTAATAGCTGCGGTCAACATTCCTTTCATTAATTAATGGGATTGCGTCACATAGACAGCTTGGGACCCGTATCCTGTTTCGGTTCGGCTATCTTGTGGAACGAATCCTCGCCCATACACAATCCAAGCTGTCTGCCGTTATCGAAGGTACAATGTACCGTTCCGATATCGTCCACAAGGTCTACCACGCCTTTTGTGCCGTCGGGAATTGGGTGCGGATCATCGCCCATGTGGTCAAGCTGAATTCTTGTGCCGGGCGGATACTGCTCCTTGAGCATTTTGACTCTGCCTTCGTTCATATTATCACCTCCTCTCGCCGGTTTTTCTATGCTGTGGTCAATGCCGTTACATACTCATTTCCTTATACTGTTTGACTTCTTCCTTTGCCTGCTGTTCGAGCTGCTGAACGCAGTCCATCATTGCCTGTGTGCCTTTCAGATCCTGCGAAATAAAGGCTTTCTCTGTTTCGGCGTATCCTGTTCTCCAAGCGTTCTCAACGGCTTCACAAAGGTCGTTTAAGGCTGTTATTTTGTCCGTGGGGAGCAGTCTGTCGAAGACGGTCTGCGCTATGGGGTGTTCCGCATTGGGAACAAGGGTTACGGATATATCCTCCGTACCGCTGACGGGTGTGCTGAAGCTCACATCGGCATAGTGAAGTTCCTCTCTCAAATAATCCGAAGGGAGCGTTATTGCGAGGCTATAATTTCCGTTTTTAACATACAGGTTTATCATGGCGTTCTCCTTTCACATTGAAATCTGCGGTGTGGTCGTCTGCTTGGGCGCCGTCTGTTCGGGCAGGCTTTCATTTATTTTATCTGCAAGCTCGTTTAGCTTTTTCTCGCCCTCAAAGGTCAGAGCCTCGTCATTGTCGAGGGTAAACTCCACACAGCTTTTTATCTCCGCAAGCTCCTCATTTGTGAAGAGTCTGTGGCTGGAGATAAGTCCAGAGCGGGTTGCGAAGTCCTCCTTTGCCGCAGCATAATCATCTCCGTGATAGTGTCCGAGTGTAACTGTTACTCCGTCGCTGCAGCGTCCCCATGTTACAAACTGAAAGCCGTTAAAGCCCATATCCTTTGCCGCAAGCACCGTTCCGTTGAACTCGGAGAGCAGCTTGTAATTCTCAACCGCTTTAAGCTCAGGGGCTTTCTCATAGGCTGCGGTGTATTCCTGAACGGTGTGGTAGATGTTTATGAGCTGTTCGAGGAGCGTATTGTCCTCGCCCCGCTTAAAGGTCATCTTGTCGCTATGGATAGTGCAAATGTCCTTGCCGTCTTTTTTCACCTCGAGGGGAGAGTTTGCGTCTGCCGCCTCTACGGTGTAGCCGAGCCTTTCCGCCTTGAGCAGCATTTCTTTCTGAATGAGATTCATCGTGTCCTCCAATCTTGGGGTTCAAGCCCCAAAAAATCTTTTTTGTATTTTTCCTGAAAACAAAAAAAGCACCTGTGAATGGCTTTCGGGCAATCCCGGAGCCGACACAGGTGCTTGTGCATATTATATAAATATGTATTAAAATTTTTTATAAGAGGGGAGGTTCATTCCCCTGAAAATCTTTTTCGTTCAGTTTGCGAAAAATAAAAAAAGCCTGCGATTACCTTTTACGGCTCTCGCAGGCTGATTGCGCATTGTGAATAAATTTGAAAGAAAATATTTTATACAAGGGGGTTCAAATCCTTTTTCCTTCAAAAAATATCTACGGATGCGTATTTTTGATTTTTGCAAAGATATATGCCCGCAAGTGGCTTTGTCAAGCCGTTTGCGGGCATAATATCTTTTTCATAAAGAAAATATGGTGCGGGAAATGGGACTTGAACCCACACGCCAATACTGACACAAGCACCTCAAGCTTGCCTGTCTGCCGATTCCAGCATCCCCGCAAATCAGCTTGTTTATTATATCAGATAATTTTACATTTGTCAAGCACAAAAATTTACATTTTCGTTTTTTATTTTACGATGTCGCTTTTACGGCGTTTTATTTACCTGCGGTAACTGTCGCAATCAATGTTACACTACCGAAACATCTATCTTCAGCTCGCCATTTTCGTCCTCGTACCAGGTTTCCCACGCAAAATACTTATCCCAGCAATCACACTCGCTGAAATCCATATATTCCGCATTGAACTCCTCCGCTTCTTCCGCCGGCACAAGCCAGCCGCTGCAATCGCTTGCAATCAGCCCGTTCTTCACCTGCTCATGACCCTCTTTGCAATCAAGGAAAAACACGCTTCCCTTTTTTGCGGCAGCCTGCTGAATTATCTCAATGAATTTAGTAAATCCGAGTGGCTCTCTCGTTCTCAGTCCTGTTATCATAAATGCACCTTGCCTTTATCTCATGCTTTTATCTCTTGCCTTTATCATTTGATAGCATAATAAATTATAACACCATACCGCCGCAAAGTCAAACCTACCCTCGCCTTATTATTTGCTTGATGCCGAATATATTTGTTTTTAAAAGCGGCGATTATAATAGTCTCGACAGATAAAAGCCGTCCACTTACCAAAAACGGCTCGTGAACGGCTTTTTGCTGTAAGCTCGTTACATCTGGAGCGATTCTATTACCGCCCCTACAGCTTTTATCGCTTTACCGGTTGCCTTCTTGACATTCTGCGTCTTGTTTGAGGTCATAGCCTTTGTTGCGGCAAAAGCGATGCCGCCTGCCACCATTGCGGTAGCGGCACATATCATATTATTGGAAGTTTTCTTGCTCATTTTTCCGTTTCCTTTCATAACCGCCTTTTTCGGCTCGATAATATAATGTGCCGCCGTTAAAAAATTATAGCTTGATAAATCTGACATCAGAATTTGCCTTATTATCCTCTTTGTGCATCAGAAATAAAGTGAGCTATATAAAATTTACATCTCGACAATATGATAATTTTGTGCTAAAATAAATGTATGTGTAAAAAAGAAAGGTCGTTTTTTAATGTCACAGCATAAAATAATAGCGGCTATCCATGACCTCTCCGGCTATGGAAGATGTTCGCTTTCTGTTATATTGCCCGTTATCTCTGCTATGGGGATACAGGTCTGTCCGGTGCCGACCGCCGTTATGTCAACTCACACCGGCGGCTTTACCGATATTGCTATGGAGGATCTCACGGATCATATTTCAGCCTGCTATAATCACTACGAAAAACTGCATCTGAAGTTTGATGCAATCTACAGCGGTTTTCTCTCATCTCCGAAACAGGTGGATTGCTGTCTTGAATTCCTTCACGGAAACCCCGACTCACTTAAAGTAGTGGATCCGGTAATGGGCGATAACGGAAAGCCCTACAGCACTTATACCCCTGAACTTATCCGCAGGATGAAGGAGCTTGTTGATGCCGCAGATGTTATAACACCTAACCTCACCGAAACGTGTATGCTTCTCGGCGAGGAATGCCCTCCCGTAATGTCGGTGGCACAGGCACGCTCGTGGCTTGCCCGCCTCAGCGACAAGCCCGGAATAGTAGTAATAAAGGGAGTACCTTTGATAGACGATGACGGTCAGAAGCTCTCTAACGTAGGCTTCGACAAGGAAAGCGGCAGCTTCTGGCGTATAGACTGGGATCATATTCCCGTACATTACCCCGGCACAGGCGACATCTTCACTTCAGTGCTTACCGCATCATTGCTGAAGGGCGAAAGCCTGCCTATTGCCCTTAACCGTGCAACCACGTTCACGGAAATTGCCGTTAAAACCACCTACAGCTACGGCACCGAGCCACGACTTGGCGTGCTGTTTGAGGATTGTCTTAGCTGGCTTATGACTAATACGGTACTGTGCGACTACCGCAAGCTCTGATAATATCCGATATTGCTTTTTACCGCTTTGCCGCATTGCAAAGCGGTTTTGCAATTTTCGTTCAAAAAAATCAAAAAATTGTCGAAAAAGGGTTGACAAACGTTTGACTTTGTGATAGAATATTATCTGTTGTCACGGCACAGCAAAAGCCGATGAAGCCGAGAGTAAAAAAATTAAAAAATTTTTAAAAAACTCTTGACAAGCGGTTTTCGATATGATATAATATAACACGTCGGTTGACAAGAAACAAATTAACAAGCTGGTGTAGCTCAGTTGGTAGAGCAGCTGATTTGTAATCAGCAGGTCGGGGGTT
>ERZ772861.606-NODE-606-length-37912-cov-7.269461_pt1 | contig 37912 bp, 28 predicted proteins | sample MGYA00512135_ERZ772861 | MGnify/ENA primary metagenome ERZ772861 (study PRJEB29015, sample SAMEA2737700) | human gut metagenome | biome: human gut; feature: human-associated habitat; material: faeces | place: China | collected 2012 ...
CTCCATCGGGCCGTTATCAATGCAATGCGCTACGCGGGACATACTCTGCGGCATTCCCGCCTGCACGAGCTTGTTGTGGAAAGCTGAGTACCAAGAGGACCGAAAAGCAAAACACGCGGAAGAATTTCTGGACGGGTTCTCTGGCTGGCTTCATGCAGATAGATACCAAGGATACCACAAGCTGCCGGAACGCATCCGAGTGGTGGGCTGCGCAGCTCATGCCCGACGTAAATTTGATGAGGCACTGACCGCATTGCCCAAGGAACAGCAGCAAACCTCCAAGGCAGCAGAGGCGCTGTGCTATTTTGCGAAGCTGTTCCAGTTGGAACAGTCATTTGCGGAATTGAAACCGGAAGAACGCTATACCAAGCGGCTGGAGCAGGCTAAGCCTGTTTTAGACGCTTTATTGGCATGGGCAAATGATCTGATCCCCCGGACAGCGCCGAAATCCGCACTTGGCAAAGCACTGCACTACCTGAAAGAACAATGGCCATATCTCGTTCGATATCTGGAAGATGGCCGTCTGGAACTGAGCAACAACCGTGCCGAGCGCAGCATTAAGCCCTTTGTGATGGGCAGGAAGAACTGGCTCTTTGCCAATACGCCGGGTGGCGCGCAGGCCAGCGCCGTGATCTACAGCCTGATTGAAACGGCGAAGGAGAATGGCCTTGATCCGTACCGTTATCTGCTGTGGGTTCTGCAAAACGCGCCGCAACTGAGCGAAACTGATGAAACATGGGCTGAAAAGCTGCTTCCCGCGAGAGCCCTGAAAGAATGCTATATGCCTCATAAATAAAAGACCGCCATCTCGCTGAGCAGCAGCTCACTTTGAGATGGCGGTCACTATTTTTGATGTGTGCAAATTAGGGCCGATCACTGTGCAGTGCATCGTGTATCCGTTCGACCAACGCCCTTGCCGTAAAAGGCTTCGGGAGCACAAAGCTTGCGCCCAAACGGTATGCCTCCTCTATGACCCTGTGTGTCGGCAGAGCCGTCATAAAAATCGTCGAGATTTTGTACCCGTCCTCGCGCAGATGCTGCATAACGTGAAAGCCGCCCTTGTGCGGCAGCAGAAAATCCAGCAGAAGAACGTGAGGTCGGTGCCGGTGGAGCGCCTTGGTTGTCTCGTCCTCATCCTTTGCGTGAAATACATGGAAGTTTCCGCGCTCACGCAGGGAATCCGCCAGGAGCATGCTGAGGGCTTCATTACTGTCTGAGAGTAAAATCTTCTTACGGTGCGGCATTTTTATCCGCCTCCCCCTTAAAAATTTGATTTTACACACTCACCTTGTATAAAATAGTCCCGTCAGCTTATTTTTTCAATCCGCTGCGCAGCATTTTAACGGTTTCTTTACTTGGCAGGATTTGAGCTTCCGCAAAATAAAGAGGGATGCCTGAGAAACTTGCTAGGAGTGTTGTTGTAACACCTTGCTGCCGGCACCATTCGCTTACGGAGAGACCGCTGCTGCGGCATTCCTGGATTTGTGCCGCCCACTCCTGTAGCTCCGCCCGATGTTTCAACTCTGCGCTTGTCATTCTGACACCCCACAATACAACAGTAGCGAAACCTTTCGCAACGTTCCGCTACTATTGTCTCATGTGTGTCTATGCGCGGTTAGGTTGACGGTTACGATTTGCCTATTTAGCAATATTATATGTGCCGTCTTTATTAAGTCGCCTTGACAATAATGGAGGTATAGGGCTTTTCATCATAACCTGTACTATCTCCTGCGTAGCAAAACGCTGTTACGTAATAGCTGTATCCAACTGTGCCATAGTACGTGAACAGATCTTCATAATAGTGCTTTCCGGAGCTCATCATAATCGGATAGTCTTGGTAGTTATAGGATTTTGCAACTGTGAAGTTCTTGCCATCTTTTGATCCGTAGAGAATGATTGTCGTGGCACCAATTTTTGTCATGCTACGGAGTGCATCAACATCAATGGTAATTACAATTTTTCCATTTCCAACAGGAGATACATATGTGCCATATGCATCTAAATATTTGCTTGAGCGAGCCACAGCCAAGGCTTGACTGCTTAAGATACTGCTAATAAGCATAAATGTAGCAATTACGCTCAAAAATCTAATTTTACGCCCTTTCATATCTAACCTTCCTTATAAATTGAGTCAATAATCGCTATTGCTTCTTCCTCAGAAATGTCTCCACAAATTCTGCATTCAAAGTTACCGTTGGCCCAGACTATTTTTGTTTGAGCTCCGTCATCGACTATATAATGCTGGATACCTCGAACAACATATACTCTTTGGACATTTGAGTCTTTTTCGGCTGTCTGCTGTCCAGCCCTCGCCGACTCCTTCAAGCGAACACCTACGGAACCGTTGATAGAGGTATAATCTGCATAAATGCATACACCTGTAGTTTTGCGCTCAATTGTGATACCATCTGAGCTATATCGCTCCGGTAGATATTTCGGAACAAGAGGAGAGGTAACCCCTAGTGCATCAACAGCCTCCTGAAGAGAGGCATACGTCTTTACTTCGCCAATTTCAAGAGGGTATTTGGTAATTTCAGCATAAGGAGTCCCTGATTGGTCGAATTGGAATATCTCGCTTGTCCATCTGGCGATTGTAGAAAACAAATCTATCCCACATGCCTCTGCGGTCAGAGAACCTACGATACATAAAACGGCAAAAGAAGCAGCGATTTTAGTAGCGATTCGCTTTGATTTCGATCGCTTTTGGTGGGATTTTGAGAGTTCTTTTGTCAGCAGATCATGGCGGGCATGAAACTTCGCCAGCGAGTCCTCGGCAGACACCCCAAATGGTATAGGGTCTTTTTCGTCCAATGAGTCGAGATACGCATTGATCTTGTCAAGGTCAACATTGCCGTCAGCAGCATTATCTGTCAGTACGGCCAACTCGTCGATCAAGGTATCCACATCTGCTTCTTCAAGATGCTTGAAAATTTGGACGTCATTATGGCTGACCCCACCCTGTGAGCGACGATCACGCCCTCGAAACATCTTTAACACACCTTCACCTCCTATTAAGTGCCGTGTTTGTACATTGGCAAAATGTTGCATATATCAAAGAATTTTTTCTTTTTCGTAGAGATTCAGTAAATGTGCCTTTGCACGCATAAGTCGTGAGCGGCAACTAACCTCTTTGATTTTAAGGACGTCTGCTATCTCTGAATACGAGAGCCTTTCCTCAAAGCGCAGAAGAAGTATCTCCTGCTCCTGTGGAGACAGGCCTTTAGGAAGGACTTCGCGGAGACGCATTCCAACCCCATCTGTGCTCAGTGTGCTCTCGGGCAGAACATCTATAGGCAATTCGTTATGCCAACTTAATCTGGCGTAGTTTCGAACTAGATTCGCCAAGATGCGAGTAATATATGCTTCGGGATTGTCAATGACCATAGTTATTGATTTTTGCAAATAAATCAGAAACGCTTCGTCTACCAAATCTTCGGAATCATAACGATTTCGAGTAAGACGGTAGGCCAAGCACCATAATTTAGGGCTGTATTCTAGATAAAAGCTGTCAAAGTCACTGTGGGCGTATTTATTCTCCACGATGCACCACCTCCCTTAACGCCTTGTTGGTCTCTTCTTGTCCTTCATTTTTTTCAGATTCGTCCTCCAAGTCGTCTTCTGAAAATTCAATAATTTCAGGAACATCCAAGAACTCAACAATCGTCATGTTAAATGCTGTGGCGATACGGATAAGTGTTTTTAAGTTAGGCGAATCCGACTTTCCGCGAAGTAAGCTGTTCACGGTGGAATAGGGGAGTCCGCTCATTGTAGCCACTTTGTTGACTGATAGCTTTCTAGACTTGCGTAGTTGATTGATGCGAGCAGCGATCAGATTGGTCAGTGTAATACGAACTCCCCCCTTCCTGATTAGTTTAATCGCATCAATTCTACCAATAGTTTGCCCTGCAATTGACGATAAAACGCTAACTTTTGAAAATTTGGTGTTGTTTCGCTAATTAATATATAATGAGAGTGTGTATTCATTCTTATCAGCAAAACGGCCCTGTCGGGGTTGCGTCGCAACCTGTCAGGGCCGTTTTTAAAAATGGACTGGTAAATCATATAAAGATTCATTCGCGATTTTGGACATTGTGCTTTTTTTGGAGCTGAATCGACGACTTGCAACATTTTCCTTTCTTGGAAACATATCATATACGGAAGAATCTAGCATGACTTAGAAATAACATCTACTATCAAAGTAAGTCATAATAAGGAGGGCGTGGGTATATGGGTAAAATCAGATGGCTGCATATTTCGGATCTTCACTATGACCGCGAGATGATGGGCGACTGGCCAGCGGGGCAGAATGGATTTCCTGTTACGGGTATTGATTTCATTGTTTTTACGGGAGATCTGCATACTTACGGAAGAGATTACAACGAAGGAAAACGGTTTTTAACAGAGTTAGCTAAACACTATAATTTGAACCCTAGCGAGGATATTTTCATTGTCCCCGGCAATCATGATGTTGACCCATACCGAGTTTCGACTAAAGGGATTAGCGCGGTAAAATTGGAAAAGGGTAGAAGGGCTGCTGAGAGAAACGCAAAAAAGGCAACTCAGGTGGTGAGCAAAAGTTTTGATGACTTTGCGATAGATCGCCTCAAACACCTGCGAAATGCTCCGAGTGATGTTTTGAATGCTGACGGCAGCCATCTGTCGCACCGTTTTTCTGAGTATTGCGAAGCTGTTGAGTCAATCTGCGGTCCTGCGCCATTTTCAAGAGACAGAGATCCCTTTGCATATGCAGGTGCTTTTTGCAGAAAATGGAAGAACAGAATCAATCTGATTCATGTGAATTCCGCCCTGCTTAGTTGTTCTGATACCTATCGTGCACAAATACTTGACATCTGTGCGATCAATGATCTGAGCTACAATCCTGCCTTTAATCGCGCACTTCCTACCATAATCTTAGCCCATCACAATTACGCTGAGCTGGCCGCTATCCAACGCGAAGCGCTAAAGCCAATTCTTGCTGGCCTGAATGTTCGTGCCTATCTGAATGGGGACTGTCATCAGCGCGGTGAGGACAATATCCTGCTGGACGGTGGGCGTGCTATCCCTTGCTTTACAGCGCCAAGCATTTATAAAGCCCAAGGAGATGACGCAGCCAGTATTGGCTTCTACCTTTATGAAATGGATACTGCCAGCCCGCAATGGCGTGTAAATGTAACATCCTATCGTTGGATAGAATGGCGTTGGGAAATCGCTCCTTGCCGTGCAATCCCTGTCTTTAATATGCGGGATATTAGCGCCGGACTTCATGAAAGATACGCTCGGGATGTCAAGAAGCTATCTCTTGACATCCTCCCGGGAATCACATACCAGTCGCCGGATGGTACCGTCACCAATGAGTATAAAAACCGCGGGGATGCAGCTCCGTCGCCGATGCTCCAGCTTTTAGAAGAGCATCGAGACGTGCGGCATTTTCAACTGGTTGGGAAGGGCGGTTCGTCCTGTGGCGGAGTCGGAAAAACGAGTACATTGCTGAATCTCGCTTTTTCTTTGACCTCATCATCCAACGCTCCCAATATTGCTCCGCTCTATATTCAGCTGAGACGAATTTACGGAATAAACAGCAAGTCAAAGAACAACGAGAATCGCATTCTCCACTATATGCGTGAGGAATATAAGCTCACAGAGGTTGATCGCAACGCTTCCTTTATATTCCTGCTGGATGGTTTCAATGAGATTCCGACCACAACGATGCAAATCCGATGCCTTAGGGATATCCTTGACATTTCAGATAAGAAATACCCGGAGGCAGCCATTATCCTCAGCAATCGTGATCCGCTGGATACCTACATGGATCTGCTGGAATATGAAAACGGTTTTGACGCTGACCAGATTGATAGATTAAAGTTTTATTTCCACAACTGCTACATTAAGGAACTGTCGCAGGAGCAGATTGATGACTATATTGAGCCAAATCAGCGCTGTTTGATTCCTGCCGCTCGTAATATTCTGGATACTCCCTTCTATTTGGTGCTTTATCGCCAGGCTATGCAGCCGTCCGGCAAGGATGCAGGAAGATGGATCACAGATGCTTTTCGAGACCACCTGAATAATGGTACTCCGGAGAAGACCACATTGATGCTCCAAATGCTGTTGCGCGAGATTAACAATCTAAGAAGCGATATTACCTCTGCCGAGCGTGAGTTGCGCGGCTTTATCCTGACAAAAGTGCTACCGTATCTGGGGTATCAAATGGCGCTCAGTTCCCGTTTAGATCCCGCGCTTACACCCATAAAGAGCCCTAACTTCTTCAGGCGTGATGCCTATGCCCGCACATATGCGTGCCTTTCTGCATATCTGCCGACCATAGACATTTGGAATGAATATAAGAATCAGAACCCTGAGACGCTGGAAAAACCTTGGAACACTCTGCGTAAACTCTATCAGGATAGTAATCCTGATATTTCTGATTTGACAGCAGCTATTCCCTATACTGTTTTCCCATCCGGCCTGCTCTGTCATCACGGAAGAAATATCAGCTTCTGTCACGATAACTATAGAGATTTCTTTGCTGCGTTTCATATTGCAAACGTGGTCTATGGCCTCTGCAACGGAATCAATCTTGCTGCGCTGTCCCCTGATGCGCAGGAGGTATTTCTGTTACAGCTCGAAACTCTTGATAACAGCATTCTCTTTGATGCTATTTCGATCTTACGGCAATACTTTGGCCTCTCTATCTATGATATCAGCGCGCAAGACACCACCGACCTCTCTGACACCTGCGCACAGATTGCTTTGCCGGCCATCTTGATTCGCCTTCTTGATGCCGTCATCCGTCGCGGTGAGCTTTCTAAGAACGAGCACTCCCAATTATGTCAGCTTAGATCAACACTCTGCGAAAGGTTTGTGCTGTCTTTTAAGGCACTGGATGAGAGTGATCCGCTGCAGACAAAATACTGCCTCTTTTTCTCGCTTGCGCTATCAATGCTGGCTAGGGACTATCGAACGGGGATTGCGGGGACAAGAGATCTGATCAAATGTGCCGGATATGCCCAACAGTGTATCAACGGCGAAAAGAAATTAAATATTCCAAAAGCGGACGGCTACCTTCAGGTGGCCTTATGTCTCAACGCCCGTATGGAAGATATGCTCAACGTGACGGATACCAAGATGAACGGTACGCTGCCTTTTTCCTCTCAGCTGGCTGATGCAGTTCGAGAGGCTGTCAGGGACTATCACGAGGGATCGATGTACAAACGGGATGAAGCTGTTCGTACTTTTAGGAGAAATTTATTCCCTCGATGGAAGCCCAGCTTGGGCAATGTTCTGGCGTGCTGCGACATTTTTCAGATTATTCTTGAAGCGGCGTATGAAAAATATGTCTCCGCCGCTAATCAGAACAATCAGAACTATCAAGAGATCGCCCGCCTTGGTTATGTTAGCAAGGCATACCTTGTTTTGGCTGCGATTGGGACAAGCGGTGGTGCGTTGAATCTGCTGGCACAGATGTTGATCAATCAGGCAAATCAGTATGAAGCTGACCAAAGGATTCCTTTTTTTAGGAGGCATCCTGATATCGGCACCTTTGTCCAGCAACATGCCGCACCTTATGGTTGGCCTTTAAACGACAACTATGCGCTTGCCTACCGTGTGCTTCAAATCGTATGCGGCATTCAGCGCGGCAGCCAGCCGTATTCTCACATGAAGAAGGCTGAGCTCGTGCTCAAGGGCTACGTCTCCGAATCGAGCAGCACACAGTTGACCTCACTTAATATTGCCATCAATGGCGGGCTAGCGATGGGACATTACTGGAAGGGGCGTCTTCTGTTGGAACAGGCAAAACAGGACCATGACCGCTGCAATGACTATAAAGATGCGGCCATTGCCAGCTTCTGTGCAACAAATGTGACAGAGCGCTTTGATCACTTGCCTGAAAATGCTGACGAGGACGCTGCTCCCCAACTGTCGCCTCCGCAATGGCTCTCTGCCATCGAGCTTTTACGATATCCAGACAGAGAGGTTTTTCGTGTTGATCGTAGAATGGTATTTCAAACGATTTATCAAAAGCTCACTCAGCAAGTTGAAGAGGTGCAGAGAGACAGAATTCAGATACATAACGAGCGCTACCGCCTGACAAAAAAGGATGTCAGAAGCAATATGGAGCGCTGTTTGGATATGGTGAAGGTGCAGTTCCCTGACAAGGAGCCCTTGATCCAAGAAATGATTCGATCAATAAGATAGGCATAGCAACCATGCGGTTTCGATAATTCTATCTGCTTTTGTCGACCTGTTATCGATCAAGAATAAGCAAAGAGGCGCCGGGAGTATACCGCTCCCGGCGCCTCTTTGCTTATTCTATGCAACGACGGTTCAGAGTTTTTCGGGTATTTGCTTTAACCGACACGCCCAGGCATTCAGCCAAGCCTTTGCTTTTTCCGATTCAGGCCACTTTACTAACATTCCTTCCAGTATTTGAATCTGCCGCTGAGCTAAAATGAAGGCGTTGCGCGAGCGATGATAATCATAGTTTTGCAATTCTGGCTCTGTGGCGTCCTCAAATGTGTTCCAATCTAAAATATCCTTGAAAATGTGATTTTCTGCATTTTCACCATATAGCGCATCTACGCAGTTCAAATAGAGTGCTATTGACCTAGGAATATCCGAGGCGGTTTGGCAGTCTTGAATTTCTCGTTTTAAGATTCGTTCTGCCCTTGCCAGCAATTGCTTCTGCGGATGAGAGTTTTCCATTCTTTCAGCAAGTGTCATAAGAAGAGTTGCTCGTGATACGGCATTGCTATCATGCAGCCAATCTAACGCGGTATTTATTACCTCACCGCTGCACGCAGGAAGGTCGGATGCTAATTTGGACAGCAGTACCTCTTGAATTGCTTGCCACTGCGCCTCTGATTCTAACCGCCGTGTCCTAACGTGAAATACAACGTTAGATAGCACGATAGCTTCCTGTAAAGCTCTCACATCCGGTTCGAAGCGATTCCAAATCTCTCTGGCAACTTCAAACTGTGACCTTTCGTCGCGAATAGCATTAAAAAGCCATTCTGCACTCAATAAGCGGACATATAGCAGTTCCGAGCAAGCTGCTGCACAATATAGTTCTCTATCGAGTGGCGAGATTGCCATTTGAAAGGCCAGTGTATCAAACATCATTGGAGAACGCAGCTGACTTAGCAGCGTCAGGAATCCTGTAATATCTAATTTGAGCGCCATATGGTATCCGCAGGTTAACCATGTGAGTCCGCGTAAATGGATATGTCCTGCCTGATCAATCAGCAAGTGGTACCCCTGTGGGCTTGGCCGGGCTTTTCCGTTTAGTAGTGCCCACAGTGTATATTCTGGAGAAGATGCTCCACACTTCCGATAATCACACTGTTGCTCAGCAGCCTTTGCCAAATTTGGAAACTCTGATAAGAACAGAGCCTTAACTCCACCCGCGGATTGAAGCATTTCCGTTAGCAGTTCCACTTGGCTCGTGCAGATATTGCTCAGCGCATAACAGAACATTTTACATGCATCTATTCGATCACTTTGTGCTCGCTCTGCTACGGCCGTAAGGACTGTAGAGAAATCATCTTTGCAAATACATATCTGCTTTGACGATTCATCATACCACTGCCGCAAATACCTTTCCGCTGCTGACTCTGCTGAAGTTTCGCTTTGAACCTGACACCGGTATGTCTCAGAGCAAAAAAGGACCTCATTTGAGATTCTCAATGCTCTTGGCTTCTGCTGTTGGATATCGGAATCAGAGAGACTATTCAGGTACTCACAAACTTCCATGCATACCCGATGCTCCAGCGGAGCTATGACAAGCGGAAACTTTTGCGCCATAGAGTTGAGAGAATTACTCAGAAGGAATCCATCGATCGTACCGTCCTTGTGATACCGAATTAGATATCGGTCGTGAAAGACGCCTTTTTCACCACGCGTCAGATTTCTTACCACCAGATTGTTGTGGAGAAGGGGGGCTGTCCGCTGTAAAAAAGCACGAGTTTCCTCGCAAACATTACTTTTTTGATTTGTGTCCGGATCAAGCGAGCCAAGCGAGGTAATGATCTCCAGTTCAAGGTCTGTTCGTTGTATTCTCGTCAACAGTTTTTCTGCTGCCCGTGCAGAGAAGTATGGATCGGCAATTACCGCCTTGCAAACAGAGGATTGCTCAATATATGCTCTTACCTGCAAAAAGCTATCGATCTCTCCGGTTGTGGGGGTGTTAGAAATAAATGCCCCAGTTTCTTCTTTTTTCTGATAATCTTTAAAAAGAGAGTAGCCGTCCTCCATCGCCTCATCTAACACGGACTCATGTTCGCTGCGAATGCTGATTGTACGATCCGTGGTGATGCGTTGGACTTTCATGAGTTGAGTTCGAATCAGTTCGCTGCTCTTTGCTGCAGAATGTAATAATTTATTTGTCCAAGAGTCTCCGATTTGATATGGAGTACCGCCCCAACTCGAAATGATGGAGAGTCCCATCATCAGCGCAATGCTTTGGGAGACGATCAGTTTTCCTGTGGCGACATTCCATGCGTGGACCACAACCGATGTCATTGGCTCATTAGCCTCGAAGTAGGTTTCCTTTTTATTTGCAGGCCACACTTGTGTCTGATTACAGATCACATAGTCTTTATACTTTCCAATACAGTTAACAATGATATCTTCTGCAAAATCTTTGCGCTTGCGAATCGTTGCAACCCGCAGGCCTTGATCCTTGTGGATATCTATTTCAAAACTGCTATTCTCAGGGGTACGATAATACACTTCGTAGTTGCCAAAACGACGTCCATCCATACAGAAGTCGATTCCACATTTGCATTTTGCCCATTCAAGAAGTTCAAGTGTCTGCTCGTAGAGCTTTCTGCCATCTGCGTTGAATTCATTTTGTATCTCACTCAAAAGAGAAAGCTTTTCTCTGTTCCAAAATTCAGAGAGATAACAGAATTCGGATATGGGCATAGTCTGCTGTTCTTCATCATCGGAATATAGGAGCTGCTCTCTTTTATACAACTGCGGCGATTTGAGAGTTACCTTTTCGCATAACATGATTGGCTCGGTACCCGTCAGACTTATCAAAAAATTATCTGCTTCGCTTGGCGATAGAATCGCCTTTGCAATCAGCTTTTGCCCCTTCCTGTCAGCAGGAAAGGCCTTCCACGGATATGAGGATTCTTCGGTTTCACTACTGAACCCATAGAGAAGTCTGTATTGTGTATCCACCTTAAAAAGTAATAATTTGACAAACCTTTTCCGCATTTTGCATCCCCTTCGTCAATGTTGAGCAGGCTTTTCAAAGTGCGCTGCTATTTTACCGTTATGATCTGGTATCATTATAGCAAGTATACCCCTCCACTATCGATGCTCGCAATATTGGAATCCAGCAATCTGCGAGATTCCAATATGCAAGCATTTTATAGTAGACAATATGCAACGTTTTTCGACACGCAACACACCGCAAATGTGGGAAGTCGTTTCACGGCTGCAATTCAAAATGGAGGGACTTTTATGAAAATCAAAAATGTGACTATCACGGAATACGGGCCAGGGACAAGTGCGCTGTAAGAAAACTTATTGATTTGAGTGTAAAACTGCAGGGGATGAAGTCACTTGTTCATTTTACCATTATATTATATAATTCAAATGCAAATTGGAATGGTGTGGAGCATAGGAAAAAAGTATTTTGGTTATCTGCGGGCGCAGTGAAAACTACAGCGTATTAAATTCAATAGCAAATTAATAATTAACTCTAAGAGGAGCCGTTATGAAAATAGAACTTATATATCTTTGGATCAATAGAGACAAACATAGGTGCTTTCAGCAGATGGGATTTAATTTTTCACCTCAATATTCAGTATCGTATTTTGATGATAGAAAGGAAATCCAGATCAATCAACTTGACAAAATCAATGTTTTTCAGACTGATCGCATTGCAAATGTTACTGCTGTTATAGGTGAAAATGGTACAGGAAAGACAACGCTGCTTGAGTATCTTACCAGCCTCAGCGATATACCATTATCGGAGGAAAATCGCGCAGAATATATGCAGTGGGCTGAAGAACGAAATGAACTAAACGAGTTTATCGCAGTATATTGGGATCATGAAGAAGACTGTCCTAGAATAATCAACATAACACATGACCCAATTACATATAACGAGACAAGAATACAGCCACAGACCGCTAATAGTTTTAGAGACTTGGGCCTTCTAAGACAGGTCTCTCACATATATTTATCGAATGGAGCATATGAGAACAATCAGAACTTGACAGAGGCCGGTAGAATCAACTATGTGACCATTACTGATAAAACTTTGTCAGTAATGTTTCATAGCTTTTACAGAAAAAAGTATATGTTTACTGAACGGCAAGGTGAAAACACCACGGCGTTCAACACTCTGGCAGATATCTTGTCCGCGCAAGAAAATAGTAAGAGTATGCAAATGCTTATCGATTTGCTATTTTATCTATTTTTAAATCAAAGTGGAACGACTTTCCGCGGAAAGATGGTCTCAGAAATAGTCTTTACGGTTAAACATACAGGCGCTGAGATGGCAAATCGTTCGCATCCTGTCAGTTATCCAACCAGTTACGCTTCACAAGACTATATAGAAGATGTTTATCGACGGTATGGAGCGATAATCCTTCAAGTAATAGCAGATGGAAATAATGATTTGTGGCGGGATGCTGTTTATAAGCTGATTTTTGAGTTGCTATTTTCCTTTGAGGACTTTTCCTTGGAGGGGACATTGAATGCCGACGATGCATTTAATCTGTGTAGAGATTTTATTATAGATCAACCCCATAGCAGGGCAAAAACATATTATCAAGATGCGATAGAAGAACTTGAAGTGCTAAAAGAGATTTTGACACATGCAGAAATCCAAAACAACTTGTTGCCGCAGGGAGATGGTGGGCGAAGAGTCTTTGCGAGGGTAAATATCGAAGCTTTTGCTCCGCTGATAGAGCATATTAAACACAGCTCATCTTTTGTTCTCAAGTATTTAGATGTCAAAAATCTTCAAATGTCATCTGGCGAACGTGCACTGCTCAATTTTATGTCGCGTCTTTACTTTGCTTCCCAGATGAATGATTTTTTTGAAGGACTCGACTTTGAATGGAATGAAAATATCTTATTGCTTGTTGACGAGATCGATCTCTATTTACATCCGGAATGGCAGCGCCAGATATTAAAGGATCTCTTAGAGACAATTCAGGAGGAATTTTCTGCGAATTATTTTCAGGTAATTCTTACGAGTCATTCTCCCATTATCCTTTCGGATATACCCAGAGAGAACTCTGTTTTTTTACGTAAGGAAGGTGGTAGGACCATGCAGGATAAGCGTAGAACTCAAACATTCGGTGCGAACATTCATACGCTATATAAAGATGCCTTTTTTATTAAGGATGGATTAGCGGTAGGTGAATTTGCAAAGAGCAAAATCAACTCGTGGATCAGAGGGTTCAAGGCAGGTCAAATTAGCAGAGATGATATGCACAAGAGGATTGAGTTAATCGGCGAACCAATCATTAGAAAACAGATAGAGAGAATTGTTGGTAACCAAGAACAGAACCAGAATATGAACGCTCTGCCACGGGAAGAACGGAATCAGTTGCTTGAATTTCTAAAAAGTCAGAGGGATGCCATCCAGCATCAAATTAGTATATTGGAGAGTCAGAATAATGATTAGACTTTCGGAAATAGATGTAGAAAATAGAAACGAGTTTGGGAAGGATGTTTGCCCTCGAATAAGAGACCTACTTCTAAAAGAGCGGGAAAATCAGGATTTTGACGCTATCTTCAATTACTGCAGTTGCGATGGACAATTGAACGATGCTAAAATCGAACGGTTAATTACAGGTGATATTTTGACGCTGAAAGAAGCGATCAGCCAAATTGGAGTTATTGTTAGTGATAGTGTTATAGCGAGATTCAAAAGAGAATATGACAATTTCTGCCGGAGAAAACTCGGTAAGAAATGGGCACAGATGATGGGGGTTACAACCTGTCCATATTGCAATCGTAGCTATATATTCACTTCCAACAAAAGCGGAACGCGCCCTCAATATGATCACTATTTTCCAAAATCGAAATATCCGTATTTAGCGATATCTATGTACAATCTAATTCCCTGTTGCAGCATTTGTAATAGCTTGAAACAAGATGCGGATACGTACACAGAACCATTCATTTATCCCTATGAAGATTCTTATGGCGAGCGAGTTACCTTTGTCGCAAATGGAGTAGATGCAGAGAGTGTGGAATCTTGGCTTGGAGCGGCGGCCGGATATCAAATCAAGATCGAGTATTCTGAAGAAATTGATAGAGGACTTAAGGAAAAAATCAGTCGCGCTGCAGAAACGCTCAAATTGGAAGAACTATATAGCAAGCACGGTGATTATGTGAAAGATATTTTGAGAACGGCTTATATATACGATGATACATATTTTGGAGGATTGGTAACTCAATATCCTGACCTGTTTAACGACAAACATGAAGCAAAGAACTTTGTGTTTTTTAATTATCTAGAGGAGGAGAGTTGGGGAAAAAGAGTTTTGGCAAAATTAACACACGATATAGTTAGTAGCGTAGAATAAAATTACCGAAAATGTTACCGCAAAATTACCGCATCATGGGGATTGAAATTTCCGGATATCTTGTGTTATTCTTATGCTGTAAACCTGCTAAAAAGTCAAGCCCTAATTAAAAAAAGTTATCGGCAGAAAAAGAGTATAGCAAAGCAGAGGCGGCAAAACGAAACACTTGGCCGCCTCAAATAAAGCATTGGAGATCTCAGCTCATTCTATTGCCGGCAAGCTGCGGTAGAGCTCTGTGACCTTGCCATAATAGATCCGGAGGAACTTATTCAAGCCTGCCACCATGGCAAGTTTACCGCATTTCCCTTCACTGCGTTTTTTCTCAATGAACGTAAAAATCGGATCGTTTGCCGGTTTGTGCATCACATAGCTCTGCATGACTTCGTACCCGGTCTTACGCAGATAGCGATTTCCCCGCTTGGAGATATGCCGGTTATTCGCGCAGAATTTGCCGGACTGGTACGGCGGCGCATCGATGCCGGCGTATGCGATGAGAGCCCGCTTGCTGTGAAAGCGTCGGACATCTCCGATCTCCGCGATCAGGCGCGGAGCCAGCGTGTCCCCGATGCAGGGCATTTCGCGCACGAGAGAATATTCCGGCAGAGTCTTGGCGAGAGCTTGCATCTGTGTTAAAATAGCGTCACGGGACGCCTCCACTGTGTGGAGGACTCGTATCGCTTCCGTAATGACGATCTGCGTGGATGGTGCATTGGGAAGCACAGGGATACCGTTTTGAGCTGTGGCAAAGATGAGTGCTGCCATACGTTCGCAATTGCGGTATCCCTTTTTTTCCGCCCATTTGCAATAATCCTTCCGAAAGCGCGTTTCTCCCATTTCGAGGATGTGAGTGGTGTGATGATAGCGCAGGACAAAGTCCGAAAGCTTGTGCCGCCCTGCATGGTCGCTCATGAGCTCCTGCATACCGGGCAAAACCTGGTCACAGATGGCGTTAAAATCGACCTTTGCCTTGATCAGCATGGAGGTCATCTGGTAATACTGCCGCGCCAGAAGCTGAAGCTCCCGATATGTATCCTCCGGCAGCTTGGTCAGTTGAAGCTCCTGCCAATAAGCCAAACCGTACAAAGCGATCTGCATAGCGTCGATTCGATCGGTCTTCACCTTGCGGATACTTTGTGAGCAAAACCGCTTCATCCGCAGCGAATTGACGACGGAGACGAATATTCCGTTCTCCAACAAAGCAGCCACCACCGGGCAATGGTAGCTGCCGGTGCTTTCCAAAACGGCACGAACCTCTTCGCCGCTGCTGCGCAGCAGCGATACGAGCTCCGACATTCCTTCCCTCGTGTGCTGAACTTCAAACGGAGTGTACACGATTTCTCCCCCTGGCTTCATTCCGCACACGGTACTTTTTCCTTTGGACACATCGATCCCGATACTGAGCATGGGCATTCCTTCTTTCCTGATAAAATATTGCAATGCTTCCGCACCGGCTTATTACGATTCAATTTGGTTCGTGACGCGCACGCGGCATAGCCGGAGCAACCTGCTCAATCGAATCTTTATAACAAGAGGGCGGAGGACTGTTTACAGCTCGAGCGCTTGGCTCATCAAAGAAACCGTCCATCCATTGCCCTCCCATTATAACAAAAATAAGCATAGCCTCCGAGGCTTCATATCCGCTTCGGGTGCTATGCTTATTTTGTACCAAAAAAGAAATGCTTTTGGGTTAAGCCAAAAAGCATTTCTTTTTTGCTGTTATGATTCTTGCAGAATACATAGATGAGGTGCGTGTATGAAAGAGAAAATGTTTGCCGCATATCCAGATGTAGTAAATGTTGATCAACTTAGAGAGATGTTGGGTGGCATAGGTTACAAGGCGGCATATGGTCTGCTGCACGATGGCAGCATTCGCTTTTTCAAGATAGGGAAAGCGTTTCGTATTCCAAAAATCAACATCATCGAATATCTGCAAAGGAACTCTGAAATCTAAATACGTTTGTCCGTGAAAATAAAATCTTGCGCCCCATTGTTCCGGCGGATTCAGCATGCTACAATGATGTTGTCGTTTGTTGAAAGACGCTACTGTTAAGTAAGGAGGTTAACAGAATGGTAGCGGGCCATCTGCAAGAGAAAAAAGGACTTTTTTTATATTGTATTAAACTTTGTGGACTCGGATGGAAAGCGTAAACGTAAGTGGATAGCAACAGGACTGCCGGTGAAGGGCAACAAACGAAAGGCGGAGGCAATGCTGGTAGCAGAACGACAAAAATATCAGCCTGCTGAGTATCAGCGTACAGCCGATGCTAATATGCTTTTTGCCGACTATATGCTCTACTGGCTCAGGCAAATCAAATCATCCGTGGATATAACGACTTACGCTGGATACAAAACAAATGTTGAAAAGCGTATCGTCCCGTTTTTTCGTGGGCGTAAGGTCACGCTGGGCGGTCTGCGTGCCGGTGACATTCAAGACTTCTATACCTACTGTGCAACGGAACTGGAGATCAGCAACAACACGATCATCAAGTACCATGCAAACATCAGCAAAGCCCTCAACGATGCCGTTCGGTTGGAGAAAATCCCAATGACTCCCCTAAAACGTGGAATGCGCCCTAAGCAGGTCGAACACATCGGAAAATTCTATACCCTGACGGAAGCGGAGCAATTACTTCGCTGTGTGCAGGGGGATGGAGTTGAGTTTCCTGTACTAATGGCGGCTTTCTATGGGTTGCGGCGAGAAGAGATTATGGGACTGCGTTGGCAGTCGATAGACTTTGATGCCAATACAATCACCATTGCACATACGGTCGTCCAGGTCAATATTGATGGTAAGAGCACCGTTGTTGCAAAAGACCGTGCGAAAAATAAAAAAAGTTACCGCACCTTACCGCTCGTTCCAGAGTATAGGAACTTGTTGCTCAAAATGAAAAAACATCAGGAAGAATACCGCGAACTCTGCGGCAACTGCTATCATGAAAGCGATTATATTTATGTGAATGATATCGGTGAGCAGATCAAACCTAATTATGTGACACAGCATTTCAAGCTGATCCTACGGAAGAACAATCTGCGGGAGATCACCTTTCATGAGTTGAGACATACCTGCGCCAGCCTTCTCCTTAAGAGCGGAGTGTCCATGAAAGATATTCAGGCGTGGCTGGGCCACAGTAATTACAATACGACCGCAAATATCTACGCTCATCTGGAATCAAACTCGAAGGAGCTTACGGGAAACGCGATGCAGGGTAATCTGACCATCAGCGGGAACCTCGCTGCCATGCAAGAGTGAGCAGAGATGTGATACGCGGGAGAACTCAGGAGAGAACTTGGTCAAAAATGACGAAAGACTGGGTATCTCCAAAACGGAGAACCCCAGTCTTTTCAAGTGGTGCCGGTGGTGGGACTCGAACCCACACGGAGTTGCCCCCGGCGGATTTTGAATCCGCTACGTCTACCAATTCCATCACACCGGCATTATTCAGTTGTTGCGAGTCTCATTTTTCCAGATCCGTCGTAGGGCAGAACTTTAGGGCAGAACTCACGAAAAACCCGTTCTTAGGATACACCGAAAAGTCAATAATTGCAAGGGCTAGGCCGGTTGGATGAGCTGGTAAGCGTACAGTCTTTTGAGTCCGCTACGTCTACCAATTCCATCACACCGGCAGGTGCAAGAGCTATTATATGCGATAGCCGTCCCATTTGCAAGCAAAATTTTGCGCAGCAATGGTGAGAGTAAGGTTTACGTGGCTTTCATGATTGCCGGCAAGAGCGATCGGGCGAACTGCCCCGGGCATTTTTGACAGAAATGGTAGCATTCTTTGCACTTTCGTGATACCTTTAATAGAACAAATCGAAAGCTGACGAAAGGAGCGTGGCGAGATGAACAGTACGGTATTGATACTTTTTGTTTTACCGTTTTTGGCTGGAGCACTTATTAGATCAATGTTTCTGAAATGGAAAAGAGGATATATTTTATCGGGCATTTTCGCGCTGACAGCGGCTGTTGTATGGCTTTGGACCAACCACCTTGCGGATCACGGAGTCGATGGAACTGTAATGCTTTGGGCTTTGATGGCGATTGAACTTGCCATTGGCTCGCTGATCGTTGGAGGACTATCACGTTTGATCAAAATAATAAAGCATCAGAAAGAAACTGACCGCCCTTAAAGGAGCTTCCGATTTACCGAACGGATCGGCCTTTTTCAGAATGAAAGAACACGCTTCCATAGCAATGCCCCGCCGTATGCACCAAATCATACGGCGGGGCGATTATTTTGTCTGGTTCGTTGTATTGCACCGGAACGCTTTCTGCTGCGAGCATCACACGTAGCGCTGGTTGATGACGTCGAACACGCCGCGCGTGGTGAGGCGCAGCGTCGGAATGACGGTCAGCGCCATGAACGAGAGCGTCATAAATGGATCGACCCCGCGCGAAACGCCCAGCTTGAAGGCCTGCTCCTTGGCATTTTCCAGCGCCTCGTTGACTTCGATGAGCGGCGCTTCGCTCATGATGCCAGCGATCTGGAGCTGCACCTCGCCGAGCACCTTGCCGCCGTCCATCACGACGATGCCGCCGCCAAGCGCGACCACGCGGTTGACCGCCGCAGCCATGTCCTCCTCGTTTGTGCCGACGACGATGATGTTGTGGCTGTCGTGCGAGATGGAGGTCGCTACCGCGCCGGAGGCGAGCCCGTAGCCCTTGATGTAGCCGATGCCGATGTGGTGCGTGTTCTTGTGGCGTTCGATGACGGCGATCTTCAGAATATCGTCCTCAACGCTGATCTTTTCAGCGTAGCCCGCGTCAGTCGTGACGATCTCGCCCGGTACCATACCGAGCACGGCGCGCGGACGGCCTTCGATGAAGTCCTTTGCCTCAAGGTGCGCGACGTGGAACGTCTCATGCGAGCGCTTGACGAGGTGCGGGTCGATCTCGGGCGCTTCGAAGGGCGTGACGGTCTTGCCGTCGAACATGAGCTTGCCTTTTTTATAGACCTCAAGAATGTTGAAATCGTCAAAGTTGTCGATGATGACAAAATCCGCGAGGAAGCCCGGCGCGATCGCGCCGCGGTTGTTGAGCAGGAAGTAGCGCGCGGCGTGGTGGCTCGCGCATTTGACGGCGATGATCGGGTCGACGCCTGCCTTGATGGCGCGGCGCACGATGTAGTCGATGTGGCCTTTCTCAAGGAGGTCGTTCGGGTGCTTGTCGTCGGTGCAGAACATGCAGTAGGTGTAGTACTGCGGTGTGAGCAGCGGGAGGAGCGCATCAAGGTTGCGCGCAGCTGTGCCCTCGCGGATCATGATGTACTGCCCGCGCTCAAGCTTGGCGATGGCGTCCTCAACGGTGCTGCATTCGTGGTCGGAATAGACGCCCGCGGCGATGTAGGCGTTTAAGTCATTGCCCGCAAGCCCCGGCGCGTGGCCATCGATCTTCTTGTGGTGCGCCTGCGCGGCGACGATCTTTTCCAGCACCTGCTCGTCGGCGTTGGCAACGCCGACGTAGTTCATCATCTCGGCAAGACCCTCAACGCGGTTGTGCTCGTAGAAGGAGTCGATCGCGCGGTAGTCGAGCACCGCGCCGGATTCGTCGAGCGGCGTCGCGGGCACGCAGGAGGGCAGCATGAGGCGCACGTCTACGGGAAGATCCTCGGTGGCTTGCAGCATGTATTCGATGCCGTCCGTTCCCATGACGTTTGCGATCTCGTGCGGGTCGGTGATGACGGTGGTCGTTCCGTGCGGAATGACGGCGTTGGCAAACTCCTTGGGGGAAACGAGCGAACTTTCCAGGTGGATGTGCGCATCGACAAAGCCGGGCAGCACGAGCTTGCCGCCCATGTCGACCTCGAGTGTGCCCTTGTAATGCTCGCCCATGCCTGCGATGAGCCCCTCGGCTACGGCAATGTCGCCGTGACTGAGCTCATTGCAGAATACATTTACATACGTCGCATTCTTGAGCACAAGGTCGGCCTTCTGCCGGCCGGACGCCACCTCGACGACGTGAAGCTTCTTGTTCAGCTTGCGGTTGATCCTGCCTGCGTAGCTTTCCCGGTATGCCATGCGTGTTCCTCCTTATTTTGTTGTGTTTGACCAGTTTGTGTGATACCTCGTCTGGTTTACTCGGCTATTTTTTATAGGATACTACGTTCTTTTGCACTTGTCCAGCAGAAAAAGCTGAAAGTTATTTAGCAAAACTGACGAAAAGTAAGCTGTCAGCCGACTTTCGAGGCTTCCGTTTACAAACGCGAGCAGATATTGTATAATAAGTCAAAAAGGGTAATTTGAGATCAGAGCCATTTCCTTCAGGTACAGGATTTTTCCTGCTTTTGCAGCGAGAGCGCACTGTTAATTCATTCACGATATGCAGAAAGGAGCAAAGCGTATGAGTTCAAGACTTTCCCCGCCTTCTGACCCCTTGAAGCCTCGCCCCTCCTCGGCAATCATATTCGCGGGCAACGCCGTCGTCTTTCTTGTCCTGTCACTTTTGACGCAGCGGATGATCTACAGCTTCCTCTTCGCCGTTACCTTCCTTCTGTTCGTGTATGAGGTCGTGGCGCTGTGGAAGCAGAAAAGGACGCAACGCGGTCTGCATCGCCGGGACTATTCCGATGCAGAGTATCGATCGCTGGGCATGACTCGCCCGAAAATGGACCGGCGCAGCGCAGTGCAAGCCGCGATCAACGTGCTTTTGTCGCTCGCCGCCGGTGCGATCACACTTTGCAGCTTTACAACAAACGACCCGGCACTCTCTCCCTTTCTTGGCGCCGCCATGCCCTTACTGCTGATTCTGCTCGACTACAATACCGTCCGCTTTACCTGGCAGGAGATCCGTGGACAGACCTTCCGCCTCAGTGTCTACGCTCTGTCACTCGCGCTGTTTCTCTATCAGATGCTGGCGTATTTTGAAGTTATTTCCATCCCGCTCCCCGAGGCACTTCGGTTCGAACTGACGCAGCTGCTTGGCCTCGCCTTTTTTCCGCTCCTGCTGGTGATGACGTACTATATCATCCGCGATACCTCTCGCCGCGCGAGCGGGAGAACGCTGTGACGCGTACGGAGGAAAATGCGCCGCTCTGGCGCCGACCGTGATGGAGCGGACGCACTCTCAAGCAGACACTTGCTTGTTGCTGCCGTCATCACGCTCGTAGATCTTGTTGTTATCGTGGGTATCGGCATATGCCTTCTCGCATGCACACAATTTTTGCAGTAAAAAAAGCATCGAAAGCTTCGGCTTTCGATGCTTTTTTGTCATGTGTTGATAAAAAAGATGTGCACTCTAGAGTCTTCCAAAGGTCGTCGCAGGCGGCCAAGCCGCAAAAAGCCGGTAGCGACCAGAGTCGTGGTGAGTACGCATGCAAGCGAACAGGTGGTGGGAGCGCGGCTCTTCGCAGAGAAGGAGAAGCAAAGCAAACTTTGCTCCAACGTGGTCGGAGTGTCATTAAAGGATTTGTGAAAATCCAGTAATATCAATGGTTTACAAGTAGCAAGCAAGGCTTTCATCCCCAATAATTAAAAGATGGCAATGCCGATTAGATTCAGGTCTGCGGCATTGCCTAAATTATTGGGGCATTTTAATTCATTGGGGGAACTTTTTAAATGCTATTGAGCATTGCCATGTAACTGCTCCAACATATAGTCTCGGTATCTTTGCATCTCGGTGTCTTTACTATTCAATTGCAGACAATAATTGATTTTTCCTAACATACTTTGACAAAATTTAACCCTATCAACTGCATCGCTTGATCTCTTTGTTGCCCTTGAAATATGACTTTCAATACCATATTTCATACAGTAATCTTATAAAAAGCATATCATACGATGTCGAAAATTACAATTGAGATTATGTCGCCCAACGAGATGTTTGGATTACATCTGCAAGAACTGATGTACTAAGCATCCACAGCCTTACTTGCAGTATACCGACCTCATTGTACACTCTTCGGGAATAAAAACATCGGGGATAGACGTCCGTTCTCAGCACGTCCATCCCCGATGCTTTCATTTCAGCCGTATGATCTGCTCGTATAGCAGCACATATTTTTCCCGGATGATCTCATTTTCATGGTAGTGTCCGAAGAAGTGATACTTGAACTGGCACCGCTGGCCGATCTCCTCCAGAAAGTCTGTGAGGGCATCCGGTTTGGACAGCGGCCCCAGCAGGTCGTTCTGGATGCTGGTGGGAGCGCAGTGGGTGAGGAGGTAGTCCACCGTCCACCCGGCCCGGTCGAGATTGGCCCTGGCCTCGGCATACTCCGCTTCATTGGGCAGCTCCTCCCGCCACCAGGAGCGGTGGTTGACCCGGAAAGCTGCGCCCTGGGCGTTGAGCTGCTGGAACCGCCGCAGGAAGTCCGGCGCGTCCGGCTCCAGGATGCCGTCCTGGATATCGTGGCTGCTGGCGCCGCCCATCGCAAAGAACATCCTCCCGCCCAGATCGAACACCTGCCCACGCTCCAGCATCAGCACTGAGGGTCGGATCGTTCGCACCCTGCCGCCGTGCCACTCCGCCTGGGGGTAGGCAGCCAAGGCGTCATAGTTTTCATGGTTGCCGGACACGAAGGCCGTGGTGAATGGCCGGGAATCCAGGAAGTTCAAGCCTGCGTCATCTCGGCTGTCGCCGTACCACACGCCGCCGAAGTCCCCGGCGATCAGGATGACATCTTCTTTTGTCAGTCTCTCTTGCTCATAAAAGCTCTCGGGCCGAAAACGGCTAAAGTTTCCGTGGGTATCGCCTGTGATGTAAAGTTCCATTCTATTTGTCTCCTTTTTCTAATTATATCACAGTTTTTTCTCCAGTTCCGCCCCTGGATACCGAAAGCGGATTCGGATGGTCTCAGCGTCCACCACTGTGATCCGTTCCACCGCCATGCGTACTTGTTCATCGCTGTACTGTTGGTTGACCTCCAGTTTCGCCATCCACTCCCGCAGTTCCGCCATCCGGGATTCCTGGGCTGCATTGTGGGTCTCACTCTGTTCCGCATCTGCAATCCGCTCCTGGAGGGCCTGTTTTTCGTCCATCATTGCCTTGAGCTGGGCATTGAGGATCTCATCATCCATGTGTTCCAGCACCTGATCCAGCAGCAGTGCTTGTTGGTCGGTGATGTCCTTCAGTTTCTGACGCAGATCGATGAGACTGACTCCACCAACGGTATTGCCTCCCCAGGCCATTGCAGTGAATGTCAGCATATCCTCCTTCACTTCCGTTCTAGCCTGGACAAACTCGTTGATGGCCTCCTGGATGGCCTGATGCAGTTTTTCTTCGTCCAGCGTGGGGGAGTTATGGCAGTATTTCGTTCCAAATTCCAGCCGGGAGATGCACCGCCAAACGATTCGCTTTTTCCCGTTTCTGGCCCAGGTCACCCGCTTATAGGGCGTTCCGCACTCCCCGCACACCAGCAGTTCAGAAAGTGCATACTTGGCGGAGTATTTGCCCAACTCCGTTTTACCGGTTTTTTGCATCACTTTCCGCTTACTGGAACGGCGGGCCATCTCCTCCTGTACCCGGTAAAACATTTCTCTGGGGATGATGGCAGGGTGATTATTTCTTACATAGCTCTGTCCCCGTTCTCCGTTGTTCTTTTTCACCCGCTTACTGATGCAGTCGGTAGTGAAGGTCTTACCCAGCATGGCATCCCCGATGTACCGCTCATTGGTGAGGATGTTGCGGATCACCTGATACGACCATCGCTGGATGGCCTGGGCAGTGGGGACCCGATCTGCCTCCAACTCCTGCAGGATCTGGGACAAGCTGCATCCATCCAGGTACCTCCGATAGATGCGCCGCACCGTCTCTGCTTCCTGCGGGTCGATCTCCGGCTTTCCATCTGGCCCCTTCCGGTAACCCAGCAGTTTCTTATACTGGAAGGGCACCTTACCTGCCTTTTTACTCTCCTCTTTGCCCCAGATGATATTTTTGCTGAGAGACTCACTTTCTGCTTGGGCGAAACCGCTGAACAGGGTGATGAGGAATTCGCTGGACTCGGTGAGGGTGTTGATGTTCTCTTTTTCAAAGATAACCCCAATGCCATTGGCTTTCAGCATCCGCACTGTCTCCAGGCAGTCCACTGTATTTCGTGCGAAGCGGGATAGGGACTTGGTAAGGATGGTGTCGATCTTTCCTTTTTTACAGGCGGCTATCATCTTATTGAAGTTTTCCCGCTTTTTCATGCTGGTCCCCGAGAGTCCTTTGTCAGCAAAGATGCCGGCCAGCTCCCAGTCTGGATTCTCCTCGATTTTCTGGGTGTAGTAGGCTTTCTGTGCCTCGTAGCTGGTGATCTGCTCCTCGCTGTCAGTGGATACCCGGCAGTAGGCTGCCACCCTCTGGTGCTTCTGTGCCCCCTTCAGCGGAGCGTTAACATTTTTCGTTGCCGGTATGATCCGTACCTGCCTCTGTGCTGTCTGTTCCATGTTCTGTCCTTTCCCGGTGTTCCTGTTGGAAGGTGACTTTCACCGTATTTTCTTCCGATATGTTGATATGAGAAACCGCCAGCCGGATGTGGTCCCAGCACACATCCAGCGGGCGGTTTGTATGTTCCTGCGTGTCAGGGCAGCAGGCATACCTCGCTGCAGCCCCTTGTAAGATCAGGGAGATGACTTCCTGGGGATCGTCAGGGTGCTCCAGTCCCCGGTTGATCGTATTGGTGAGACGCACGACCTCCCCGGAGGGCTGGTAGGATGTCCGCTCTGGCCTATCCCATTCTTCCATTTGGTGTATGACTTCCTCCAACAGGATCTCGTCCTGTATGGTGATGGTGATGCCGCAGTGAGCACACCTCAAGTACAACGTGTCTTTCCTGTGGTTCTTGCCACCCATTCGGTACAGCGTGGAGCCGCAGGAGGCACAGTGTAGGCGATCCGCCAGCTTGAGGATCTGGCGTTCCGCTTTTGGTGTCTGTTTCGCTGTTTTCTCCTGGATGCGGCTTTGGACGCATTGAAATGTCTCCGTGTCCAGAATACCTGGGTAGCTGTTCTGCCCTGTGTAGCGGGGGTTCTCCAAGAGACGCTTTACTTTGTGCTTATCCCATACTGGTACTTCTTTGCTGAACGGAATGTGTTCCTGATTCAGCAGGTCGGCCAGTTTCTGATAGGACAGGCCCTCTAGATAAAGGGAAGCTACACGAGCCACCACAGCAGCCTCTGCTTTTACCACCGTCAGTTCCCCATTTTGGATCTGGTATCCGTAAAGCAGTTTCCGCTTGTTCATCGTTTTGCCCTCCTAACTTCCTCCGTCAGCTCCACGCCACCCCAGAGCCGGAATCGGATGCAGGTCTGCGACTCTGCAATGATCCGTTCCACCAATTCTTCGAACAAACTTTCATCAAAGGTATCCAGCTGTTCCGGCCCGGATTTTATGGTGTCCGCCGTCTGATGCAGCCTGCTGATGGCGTCCTCAATATCGTCATGCTCCAGCAGGCGGCGGCGTTCTCTCCGAAGCTGGGTGAGCTTTGTCTGGATGGAACTCAGCTTGGCAGCACAGGCATCTGCATCCAGCAACCCTGCGGTTTGCAGTTTGCTAATGTTATGGCTCTGCTCGGCAACCTGGGCGATAGCTTGGTTGATCTCCAGCATAGCAGGGTTCTCCCGCTGCAGGGCGCGCTCCAGGTCGTCCAGTTGGGTCAGGGCCGGTTTTAGGACGATGTCTGAGTTAGCCCTGATTTTGTTGTACATCCGCGCAAAGGCGGCGTATATTTCCGTTTCTGGTATCCGGCCCACTGGACAATCTGCTGCATTTTCATCATGCTTGCGACAGACCCAGGAGATCAGCCCCTTCCCGGTCGTTCGCCGCATAAGTGCCGTTCCGCATACTCCGCAGGCCATCTTACCCCTCAGCGGTGAATCCTGCTTGTCTAATTGCCGTTTCTGCGTCCGGCGTTCCTTCAGCTTTTGAACCCGCTCAAAGGTATCCGTATTTATGATGGCTGGGTGTGAGTTCTCGATATAATATTGATCGACCTCTCCGTGATTTCTTTTCACAGAAAATGGAAACTGGTTTGTAGTATATCGTTTTAAAGTAAACGTATCACCCTTATATTTTTCATTATCCAAAATCAGTTGCACACTTCTTGGATTCCACACCGCATTTCCCTCGGTCGTTAAAATACCTCGTTCCGTCAGCGATTTGGCAATCTCTCGGGTACTGATTCCATCCAGATAGCTGGCAAATATCCACCGCACAATGTCTGCTTCTGATTCTTTTATCCTCAGCCCACAGCCATCCACGAGTTCATAACCGAATGGTGGGTTCGTTGTAACAAAATCGCCGGAAGCCATCATTCTTCGCCAAGCGATTTTTAGATTTTGAGAGATGGAGATGGACTCCTGCTGGGCCAGAGCGCCAGAGACGCTCACCATCAATTCGCTGGTGAGCGTCCCGGTGTCGATATTCTCTTTTTCAAAGTAGACGGTCACGCCCAGGGCGGATAATTCCCGCAGGGCTGCAAGGCAGTCTCTGGTGTTCCGGGCGAAGCGGGAGATAGATTTGCACAGCACCCGGTCGACCTTTCCCTTGCGGCAGTCGGCCAGCAGGCGTTGAAAGTCCTCTCGTTTATCCATCCGGGTCCCGGTCAGACCCGCATCCGCATACACGTCCACCAGCTCCCAATCTGCATGGGCGCCGATTTGCTCTGTGTACGCCTTGATCTGGGTGGCGTAGGAGTGGAGCTGGTCGCTGGAGTCGGAGCTGACGCGGCAGTACGCAGCTACCCGCAGGGCCTCCAGTTTTGCCGCCTTGGGCGGGATATAGGTCACATTCGCTGCCATCGTCTCAACTCCTCTCAATTCATGATCTTGCAGTCTGTCAGGCCCTCCAGATGGTATCTGGCTGCGGCCTCGCTGTCAAAGCCATCTACATACAGTCTGCCCTCCGGCTTCTGGGCCGTATAACCGTCCTCATATCCAAGTGCTTCCGCCCCCTGGGCAGGCAGCACTTTGGCCCGGACACATCCTTCTTTCAGCAGATACGCCTGCTCGGCGTAAAATGCGTATTCCATCGTGCTGACTCCTTCCCGACTGTTTGGGCAACGCCAACACTACCACACTTGGGCGGGAATATCCATTACAATCCCCGAACAGTTTCCGGGCGGTATTTCTCTGCTGCCAGCCGCCGGATGGTCTCTGCCTCCTGGTCATTGACAAGGCCAGCTGAACACATCTGTCCCAGGATACCCAGTGCGATCCGGTATTGCAGTTCTGTTTTGATGTTGCTCATGCCGCGCCCTCCTGGAAGTAGCCTTCCGGCTTCACAGCCCGTATGAATCGCTCCACATCCTTCAGGCTGTGGGTGACCGGCACTTCCGGCAAAGCAGTCAGCACGTCCCGGAAATAGCGCCGATCCTTCCCGGCACGTTCATCCAGGATAGCGACCACACAGGTATCTGTCTCAGTGCGGATCGCCCGCCCGAATCCCTGACGCAGTTTGATCTGCATCTCCGGCACCACCACGGCCCGGAGAAAATCGTGAAGCGTGGCGTGTTTCATCCGCTCCTGTTCCTTCACTGCGTCCGGCATCGGGAACGGCAGCCTGGGGAGGATGAGCAGAGATACGCAGTCTCCAGGAAAATCAAAACCTTCCCACGCCGCTCCAGCAGCCAGCAGAACACTGCCTGGGTGAGCCATAAACTCCGACATCGTGTGTCCGCCGTTCCGGCCCAGAGTCAACACGGGATAGGGCAAGTCCCGCTGTTTCAGCCGTTCACGCACAGCGGACATGGCCGCGTAGGAGGTAAACAGCCCCAGGGCGTGGCCGTTAGCTGCGTCCAACAGCTTGACGATTTGTTCTGCCAGGTCGTCATAGTAATCGCTGTCGGCCTGGCTGGGCGGTATTTGGGGCAGGTACAGCAGACAGTTCCGCTGGTAGTCGAAGGGAGAGGGTGCGATATGCTCCCGCACTCTCCCCTCGGCCAGCAGGCCAGTTTCCTCTTTGAAACGCCGGAAGTTGCTGCCCACTGCCAGCGTGCCGGAAGCCAGTATCATGGGCCGGTCCTGCTGCCATAGCGTCTGCCGGAGCTGTGCTGTAAAATCCGTAGCAGAGGCACACAGCATGGAACCGCCAGTCTCGTCCTCAGCGGTATAATACACCATGTCCGGCTGGTGCAGGCAAAACAGCTTTGTTTTATCCAGCACTCGCTCCAGTTCCATCCTGGTGCCGGCAGTCAGCATCCGCCGGATCTGTCGGTGGATCACCGACAAGGTACGTTCCACCCCATCCAGAGGGATGCTGAAATGAGCAAAGGAGCTGTCTCCGCTCCAGGGCTTAGCCATCTCAGACAGCAGAAGCCCAGCTGTGTCCTCCAAGGTCTCCGCCGCCAGCAGGAACTGTTCCCTCCGCAGTTTTCTGCATAGAGTATGCAGTTCTCCCGCTTCCAATGTAATGCCGAACATCTGTCGAGCAGTCTCCGTCAGTTTGTGGGCCTCATCCATTACGATGGCGCAGCTATCCGGCAGAATGGGACGTTTCCCACTCCCTCGGTGAATGGCGTCGGCCAGAAGGAGGTTGTGATTACAAACCTGGATGGCATATCTCTCTGAGACACACACATCCAGATAGCAGAGATAGCGGCATTCAGTCTTGCCGCAGTCACACGTTGGAGGAACACAGATCCGTTCACGGTCATATCCGCTGAGATGAGGGGCCATGTCCAGGTCCAAATGGTCTCTCATGGAGAGGAGTGCCGCTTTTGCCAGCGGATTCTTCCGATCCAGGTTCGCTGTCTGGAGCCGCTTCATCAGGCGGGCATCACAGACATAGTGGGATTTTCCTTTCCGCAGCACTGCTCGGAGCGGACTGTCCAACATACCATCAGCCATCATAACTTTGGAGAGGAATGGAAGGTAATCGTGGATGATCGCACCCTGGAGTGCGATGCTGGAGGTGGAGATCAGCAGGGGCTGGTTCGGCAGACCGGCACGTGACCGGTATCGCCGAAACACTACCCCTGCTACCAGGTAGGCGTATGTTTTTCCAATGCCTGTCCCGGCATCGCACAGGGCAATGCTGCCATTCAGCATGGCGTCCAGCATCTGATGGCTCAGTTCCACCTGTGCCGGACGCTCCACCATCCCATGAGCCGGGAGCAAGTCCCGGAAGACATGGTCGATATCTTGGTGAGGGTCTTTCCTGTAGTTACATTTTTCCATCATTCAAATCCTCATATCATTTGTTTGGTTACTGATCGTCTCACCGCATTTGCAGCTCGCCCCCCGGTGAGTTAGGAACAGCACGGAAAAGGTTTGGCAGACCTTCACAAACACATTCCGGGGACCTCTACTGCTTTCAGTCCAGGGAATGAGAAAACGGCCTTGCCGGGGCTGTCCGATCCGCTGTGGTATCGCTCGCCGAGGCCCCGCAGGGGCCTCCGGGTCTTGGCGCACATTGGATCTGGTGTCTGTGTGGTGTTCCGCGCTGCTGGTATGAACTTTTCAAGGAACAAAGGAGCCTGTCAGGCTCCGTCAGGAGGCGAATTTCAAGAGGATCTGCTCCATGACCTCCAGGTCTTCACCTCGAAGGTCAGCCGCCAATCGGCGGAGCAGGGCCGTCTGCTTGGGAGACATCCGCTGGCGGTCCAGGTGATACCAATCCGCCACTCGGACTCCGCCGCCGTAGCGGCCGCAGACTGTCTCCAGGGGATAGGAGCGTGTGAGGATCTCAACATCCCGGCGGATGGTCCGCTCTGAAACACCAAGTTCAGCTGCTAAATTCTGCATGGTGTCCTTCCGACGCTGGCAGAGCAGCTCCAATATCTGTTGTCGCCGCTCCACAGCGTCCACGCCCTTGTCCCCCCTTCCTTCACTTCCTTGCTCATACTCTAACGGTTAATCCGGCAAACCTTTGTCCGGGTTAAAAAATTTTTCGAAATTATTTGACCCGACAAAAAGTAAAATAACGCCCATCTGCTCCCCCTTGAAGAGGGCCAGATGGGCGAAAAGGGCCGCTTGATCACTGACAGGCACCGTCGATTCTCCCCGCTACTCAGTAGGGGAAGGCAGATCAAGCGGCACTTGGGAAGTCAGCGCATCAAGCGGCTCCGGGGCACAGTCTTGCGTTATTGATTTTTAGATGGCTTTATGCTAGGCGAAATGACACCGGCGGAAATCCGACACTCTCTCCACAGTTTGGACATTTGACGAAGGAGTAGCCATGGTTTCCACGCGCGAGCACCTCTATCTTGTGCTCACAGTATGGGCATAGGCGCGCCATCGTCATGCTGCTGTTTCTGGCACACTCTGCCCGGAGCTTTTCTTGCTCCGCTTTTACCTGTGCATATCTGATAGGATTTTCTTCCCGGATATTATGTCTTGGCATAGTCTGATGTCCTCCTTCTATCAAACATTTATTTCTGGTCACACTCAACGCGAACAAGTGCATATGGGTCCTTCAAATCGTCTCTCTCCAGTAAACAGAGCTGTTTCATACGGATAGCTAAGGCCGACTTCGATACACCCAGTGCCTCTGCCACAGAAGTAAATGCTTTGTACTCCCTGGGGGCAAACACACGATTCAGGAGTCTGATCTTCTCACCAAGTCCCGCCATTTGCATCTGCTCCATCAGCAGGTCTTTCGGCATCAGAATGGCGGCCGTTAGTGTGTTGACGCGCCACTCCTCCCAATCTATCGGTTTAGAGATCTGATGCTTGCACATATCCGATGTGTAACAGTATATCTTTCGGTACTGCGGTAACATATATGCCGCAGGGAATATCATCCGATATATCTGGTGACACGTCTCATGCATCACAGTAAAGTTCCGACGACCGAAATTTGATTCTTCTCTGGCCAGCGAAGAATCGATCAATAGCGTCCTTCCATCCAGAAAATAATGGCAGGGGATATCGTTATCATAGACACAGACGCCGATACACTCGAATGCTGTCATTCCTAAAATAGAGCCATCCTGGGATAGGCTGTGATATTCTACCGTTAGCCCGAGGGCCCTTTCTGCAAGTATTTCTGGGCAAATCTTCCTTCCAACACAATCATCCTGGGTGGTCACCTTCCAATAAGCATTCACAACTCTTGTAGCGATCTGTTCAATCTCCATTCTGGATAGATATGGCATCCTGTCATCCCTCCTCCCGATATCATTAGTATAATTATCCCGTTAAGATATGTCAATAATAAATTTATCTTATAGAGATTTTTTCAATTGACACGAACAAAGGCATAGATTATACTAAGAATACAAATAGTTGAGAGGAGCTAATCTGCCGGTGAAAAAGAAAATTGGTTTGTCCGACTCATCCAGGGTCGTGACTTTTCCTTCCTACAACACATCGGAAAATGTCGAAACAGCTCGTGAGAAAAATATAGTAGGTCTTCGAATCGCTGATGCTCGGAAAAAGCACGGCCTTACGCTGGATGCGCTACGGGAACTACTGTGTAATTACGGCGTAGAGATTCAGGTAGCCGGCCTGAATAAATGGGAAAAAGGCATCACCGTTCCAAATGCATATCAATTTATTGCAGTCTGTCAGGCCCTCGATATCGAAGATAATTGGTTCGGAGCCAATGCGGCAATTTTGCAGCTGAACAGTGAAGGACTCCGAAAACTGGATGATTATAAAAATGACTTGATCGCATCTGGCCGGTATAAACCAGTGCCTGCAAAATATAGGGAGGGGTCCATTGATATGCCTGTCAGCACACTTGCGGTATCTGCTGGTCCTGGAGAGTTTTTGGACGAAGATGGTTTTGAAATGATCCAATTCCCTAAAAGTGCAGTTCCGAATGGCGCCGATTTTGGTGTCCGAGTAAATGGGGACAGCATGGAACCAGTTTACCATGATGACCAAATCGTCTGGGTAGAAAAGACGGACACCCTGCAGCCAGGTGAAGTTGGGGTGTTCATCTGTAATGGTGAAGGTTATTTGAAAGTCTATGACCTCCATAATCCAGCACCTGAAGATGTAGAGGAATATATGGACAGCTACGGAGTCCTTCATCCACAGGTTCGTCTGGTTTCGTACAACAAAAGGTACAATCCGAAGGAGATCATTCCCGGCGATACATTCTCTATTGTGGGACGTGTACTTTCTTTAGTAACAACTTGACATTCTCCTTAGGACAGCAAGTGTATACCAGAAAAGTGTGGCCATTACTAATTTAGTTTTATGGTGACTATTTTTCTCATCATCAAGCTCAGAATTATGTTTTAGGGTAGTACCAGAGAATAACTAAGGCTCCCAGGTAGAGAAATGCTAGCACAGAAAATGCAACGAGATTACAAAGAGTCAACTAACAACACTAGTTAGTAAAATCGAGACGAAACTTGGAGGAAGTAACGATTTACGATGCTAAAATGTTTGCTATTTCTTCAGCAACAGAAAAGTGCTTTTGCATCGACGCATAATATGAGCTTGCATATATCGCACAAATTAATTTTGTATATGTCGTAAAATATGTGTATTGTGTGCAGCAATCATTTGATGTAGAATAAACATGGAAATAAAAGGAACCACCAAACATTAAGAAACGGCCTTACCGTTCCAAATGCATGTCAGTTCATTACAATCTGTAGTGTCCTCGGCCTCGGTATCGGTATCGAAGATGGTTTTGAAATAATCCGATCCCCAAAAGTGCAGTTCCGAATGATACCGATTTTGCATTCAAATAAACGGAGGCAGAATGGAACCATGCTTACCATTATGGCCAAATCGTCTGGGTAGAAAGGACAGACCCCTTACAGCTAGGCGAAGTTAGGGTGTTCATCTGCAATGGTGAGGGGGATGTGTGAAAGTCTATAATCCCCATAATCCACCGCCTAAAGATGTAGAGGAATATGTGGATAGCTACCGAATTCGGTGAATTATACTATCAAGCGCAACACTTTAAGGAAATAAAAAGAAGTTCATACAGAACTCCAGTAGAATAAAGTTCACACGCACCAAACTACAAGAAGAGAACTATATGAACTGCCATCATCTTAGTATAGGAAAATATAGTTGTATACAGAACTATTAGGTGGATGGTCTGGGTTATCGTGAAATCGCCCGGCTGATCGGGAGAAATGGCAGCACTGTATCGCGGGAGATTCAGCGAAACTGCACCCACATGTACGACATCCTGGCCTACTAGTACCTGTTACATCATTCCTACTGCCACCACAGGATGTTCCATTCTCAGGAGGTGATTGGCCACATAGAGAAAAAACTCGGTTTTCAGAGCAAATTACCTGTACTACTTTGTGAACTGAAGATGCCAAACTGGCCTCCCTTTTGGATTTTGTTTCACCATTCTGAAAATGAGCCTTAGAAAGAAAAGTATGTGTGAGAAGATGCTTTGTATTGCATGGTACTATATCTTAATAAAACTATATTTTTACAGGAGGTCGACTAATAATGTTCAAAAATCATTTAGTTGTATATTGGCTACTATTATGATTTGTGCACTCACACCCATCGTTTCCGCTGTTGATGTCGATAGTCCTAGTGAGAAAACGCTTATTGCTGTAAAGCAGGAAATAATTGCCGGTATTCCAACGACTGTCCGCCAGTATATGTGTGACAATAGTGTTGTTGTCGAAACTTTCACCATTGATACTATGAATGTTTCTGAGGAAGCAATGGATGCATTTGGTGAGGCCATCAGCAACCGTCCAGCTCCCCAAATCGTGTCTCCCCATGCCACTCCTCGAAGTGCTCCGGATGTCGGAAATCTTAAATCTAAGAGCTTTGTCAGCCGCGGTTTTACTCAGGACGACAAAGGGACGATTGCGCAAAATGGAAGGTTTTGGCGCGGCTCAGACTCTCATTCTCTAGATTATTATGTTTGGGTGGAAGATTCTCGTAGCGTAGCTACTTATTCCGAAGCCAACAATGTGCCCAGTCAAATCAGTATGAAGTTGGACCTAGTCACATCTGGTATTAGCCTTTCTCTTGGCATTCCGCCATCCATTTCTGGCTCTGTGAATGCTAGCTCGCGTACGCTAGACCTTGGGACCTTCACAAATACTACTGCTGCAACTGCCTATTGGCCCAATTATGGTGGTTATAATAAGAATACGACCAATTTTAAACTCGAGGTTTCCTCTTCTGTTGTTTTTGTTTTTGGAAGCAGATCTTATGCAGCCTTTACCACTAATTCCGCAAATTATGAATTTTGGTAAACAATAAAATGCTCTTTCTAATTATAAAGCGCCACCAATATGGTGGCGCTTTATGTGAATAGAATATAAGAAGGAGGCTGCCATGCATTGTAAGATCAAAAAATATACTTGCTTAGTTCTAGTAGGGCTAATGATGTTGTCGACCATTTCATGTTCACCAGCGGAGACTAATAACTCTCGTGCCGACCTAACACTTATTCGGGATGCTATTTCAGATTCCATGACCTTAGATGGAGGTGTTATAGCGCCAAGTTTGTCATATACTGTTCCGCTGTATTTGCTACTGCAGGATACGTATTACTCTTGTCTAATCGCCAACACAATGGACAACGGTAATTTATTTACCTCTGAAAAACTTAGATCCTATCTTTGCACGTTGTCCTATGAGGAAATCTTAGAGCGAGAGGACAATGCCATTGAGGCAATATTTTACTTTCTTGAAATTTCCAGACTAATTGGCTTTGAGGTCGATCCGAACCTAGAAAATAGGCTCATTGAGTATATGGAAGGCCTCTATTGCAATGAAGGCTTTTTTTATCCATCAGAATCTGAAAAATACGGATACTATGAAGAAGATCTAACTTCTTCGGAAGCACAACAAGCTGCAGCATATGCCACAGCAATACTTTCTGAAAAGCTCAAGGAAAACGATAGAATGGCAATACTCGAAAAATTCTATTCCGTAGCCGAGCGCCTCAATCTTTCCCAATATTCTATAGAAACTGCTTCTATTATAGCAACATATATCGAACTATTACAACACCTTAAAGAAACGGAACCTCCTGGAGATACATCGAAAATCATCAACTACTGCAACACCTATATTGCTCAGATTCTATCAGGTGAATCGAAGAATGTTGACCTTCCCTCGTTGAATATGATCGTTAAATGCCTGCAGCACGACATGCTGGATGATACCCTCAAATCAAAATTAGAGAATAAAATATACGAATACTATAACGGAAATGCTTTTGGAGTATTCCCAGGAGATAGTGGCTCAACCATCATATCCACTTGGTATGCGATAGATCTACTCAACGAGTTGGATGCTACCATTCCTACATCTGTTTGGGAGCATGTGAGTGATTATATGTCACAACACAGGCTATATACAGGCACATACCTTTATAGTGACCAGACCTCCAATATATCTGAAACTGTTTTTGCGTGGGAAATTTTAACTAACTATATAGAAGACGATGATGTGCGGTCTAATATCGAGATCTATCTAGAGAATGAATATCAACTCATTGACAACCGTGAACGTGACTTATCGACGCTCCATCTTATAAAATATGCCACTGACGCAGAGCTTCCGTATGATACTGTTTTTCCTATGTGGGATTCGTTTTTAGGATCAAAGCAGAATGCATCGGACTTTTTAGATATTACGCTGGAAACATTGTTCTATATCGTGGATCTGATGGATAAAACCGAGTATACTATCCCACTCAATAAGCGCAGTTTGATGCTTGAATATTTGGAAGGACAATTGGAGCAATTAAAGGAAATCTCTATCACATTTAATAACGATACGATGTCGATGTCCCCATTGATCCTACGCCAGGCTATACTGTATCTGATCCTCAATGAAATCGGATCTCCCGTTGCCCTAAAAGAAGTATATGGAACGATTGATCTTTTTGTATCAGAATATTCTGACCTGACAGATCGCCTTCTTGTTACCAAGTGGCTCATTACTATGATGCAATCATATGGGGTAAATGGAAGCCAATTAAATGCGATAGATAGTGATATTATTTCAGATATTGATGATTTAACCTACCTTGGGCTATCCTCCTTTTACAATCAAATATATCCCTCTTTTGAAGCAACCTATTATGCTTTAGTAATAGAGGATTTTTTGCTTTCCTAATTCATTGCAAGTAGCAGATGATATGTTCAAAATCTCTTCAACAAAGAAGAATCTGCAACGAAAACGCGAAATAGATTACATTATCAAGTGCAGATTTGAATGGCGCGATCCCAGTATCACCTGATGCCATCAATTAGTCGAAGCATGGATTCCAAAAACTTTCTTCTGTATTTCCCCGCTAGAGTTTTTTGATACGCATACTGTCTCTATATTGACCTTATACACATAAAGCGCCACCAATATGGTGGCGCTTTATGTGTATAGAATATTAGGAAGAAGGGTGACATGCATTGCAAAATCAAAAAATATTCTTGCTTAGTTCTAATAGGGCTAATGATGTTAGGGTAGCTCTCAGCCGTCTTTAGCGGGCTTTACCCGGTTTGGCGTTTGCGCACCTCTCCGCATACCGCGAGCTTAGGGGAGCGTTTCAGGGCGTTACCCCGTCATTCCACTTCTTGGAATATCAGTTCTATGAAACTTTATCCGGCTCCTTTCAATCCTTATTTTTTGTTTCACGACTAACCTTTTCAGTTAGGAACGTGTCGCACAGCCCGAACAATCTAAGCCGAACGGACGCACGGTCCCGCTGCTGGAGCTGCCTGCCGCTGTCACCTCCATAGGCGTCCCCCAGCGGGAGTCCCAACCGAGGACGAGTGACTTTCCGCCCCAGAAATAGTTGACCTTGCCCCAAAGTTGATACGCCGTCAGCACCACCTGTTTGCGCTCCTCGCTGAGATCTGCGGGGAGCTTTTTCATGATCTCTGCAACTTCCTTATCGCTGAGTGCAATATCCTGGTAGCTGCCGGTGAGCCGCATGAAGAGTTCCTCATACTCCGGCTGCATCAGTTCCTCCAGCAGCTTTTTCTGCTCAGTCGTGAAGTGATATGCCTCCGCCATTTGCAGATGATCTTTCACCGCAACCCGGATGTGCAGGATCACGGTATCCTCCTCATCCTCACCACCGGGGACTGTCTCCAGCCAATAGGAAATCTCATTCATCTCCCAGAAAATCTGCCGCAGAACATCCAGCTTTTCTTCCGTCAGCGTCGCAACCTCGTCCGGCGACGATGAATCTGTCGTTGTCCGCACAGCATAGACCGCCAGCACATCCCGCCAGTTAGAGATCATGGCCGCACTGCCGGCGTTGTCCATATCCAATTCATCATGCGGATTCTCCGCCTTGATCTGTTCGATGCGGTCTGTGAACTCCGCGTTCAGCATGGTCACAGCCTCCGGCATCGTATATCCGGTGCCGCTGTCCTCGCCGGAAAAGAAAATTCCAAACGGTGACGCGATCAGGAACCCGATCAGGCAGATGACTAACACCATCGAGAGAACCGTGCTGCCGCCCGCCATCATCGCCGCCGCAAGGCTTCTGGCGGCGGACAGGATGGCCCGCAGCGCCCGTCCTGCCGCCTGGGATGCTT
>ERZ772861.613-NODE-613-length-37705-cov-3.454157_pt1 | contig 37705 bp, 2 predicted proteins | sample MGYA00512135_ERZ772861 | MGnify/ENA primary metagenome ERZ772861 (study PRJEB29015, sample SAMEA2737700) | human gut metagenome | biome: human gut; feature: human-associated habitat; material: faeces | place: China | collected 2012 ...
ATTTACAATTTGTAGATTTTCCCACTTAAAGTCATCAATATTTGTGAATAAACCAATTTCATCTCTAATTAGTGATAATCTACCACTAATTACATCATCAGCACATAAACTAACATCATCATTTGTAAAATCATGATACCAGTTATCATCTGTTAATTGAACAAAATTATCATTATACACATTAATTACTAAACTACGTGGAACAATACTAAATTCAATACTATTTTCAATTAGATTATAGTTAGAATCATCATTTGTAACTGTAAGAAGATAATTACCAACATTGATTGAATTATCACAAGTATATGCTAATCTAAGTTCCTTACCATTAATATCTAAGGCCTTAGCATTTGGAACCTGAACTAAACCATTATAAACTAACTCACTCTTATCAAATGTGACTAAAACATCTCTTGGTTTAATCACAAATTTCATTGAAGCTGTTGTTGTTTCATATAGGTCAGTTCCAACTAAAGTTACTACAACCTTATAGCTTCCAGCGTTTACTGGTCTTTCATTCATAATAGTCCAATCAGACTCAGTTTGCATATAATACTCAAATACATATTCACCATTATCTGCAAATGATCGAACAGCAGGGTCACTTACTGGCTTACTATCATATTCATGTTCTCTATAACCTGGATCAATTACTAATTGATAATCACCTTTCGAAATTGTAAAGGCAATTTCCTTAGTAAATCCATAATAATCATCTGTATCCGCAACAATCATATACATTATGTAACTTCCAATAGATGATGGTGCAAGTAGATCAACTTCTTTTGTAGTATCTGCATACCCATATTTGAATGTTGGTGTAACATTTTGAACAAATTCTGGATAAATTGTATATTCAGGTATAATCCTTGAGCCATCAAATGGTTTTGAAGGATCAACTACATCAACAGATAATGTAATCTTATTAATTGTAAGATTTAACTTACCATAATATGTTTCAAAATTAGTTTGATATGCCTTAAAATCAACTGAATAAGTTCCAGCATGTAAATATGCAGCTGATAGCTTTGTATAATCATTATTACCGTAGAATCTAACAAGTAAGTTTTCACAGTTAGATGCACTAACAATTACTTCTTGATTAACTCCTACGTAATCAATTGTTAAATCATACTCACCATTATCGTTCTTTGTGGCAATATTTCCATTAACACTTACTTCAACATCTAATAATTCATATCTAATCGCAATTCTAATATCAACTCTAATATTATAGTTGTCGATTACAGAAATTCCATCACGAACGATATCATAATTATAAATTACATCATCATTCTCATAAATATTAACCTTACCAAATTTTGTCCTAATATTACCTGTTACAGTATCAACATCCGCAATATTTTGGAAGTTATCGTTTGTAATCTCACCATCAAAACAAGTATCATCTGAAACCCACTCGACGTAATCCTTATGATACTGGAATGTTACATTGCGTTTTATAATTTCGTATTCAACACGATTTGTCTTAAATTGGTAATTATTACTAAATTCATCAAGTGAAATACCTAAAACTACAACACCAACGTTCGTAGCAGTCTTGTCAGATGATAATACAGTTACAACTGGCTTTATATTTTCAGGATTAACTACAAAGTTTACATCTTGAATTTGAGACTTACCATTATACGTTAATGTGCTACTTGCAACCATTGGCTCAAGAATCAATCTATTAACAGTAACTTCCAATTTGAATGTGTCACCATAAACATTGTCATCGCTTTCTACTACAACAACTAATTCGTACTTTCCAGCATTTACTGGCAACTTACCTTCTTCAAATCCAACAAATGACCAAGTATATTTACTTGCAGTTGTTGTAATCGTTGGAAGTGTAATTTCTTCACCATTATATGTTTGAACTAAATTAGAAGCTGTTACAATAGCTACATTCTTATGAATTGTAATTGCAATATCACTATATGTAATATTATAGTTACTAGTAACATCAACATCACGTATACCATTTTTAGCATAAATTCGAATTGCAGTATCAAGTTTTGAACCTGTATAAATACCTGCATTTGCACTTGTTGATTTAATTGTCAAATTAATATAATGTCCATTTACGAGGCCATAAATTCCCGTTAATCTACGACCCATATCATAAATCTTTCCGTCGTAGTTCTTTTCATCTTGATATGAAATGGTAATATCGCGTTTCTTTATTTCGAATCTATATTCAAATTCAGAATATGCAAAATTTCCACTTGAATCAGCTGGAACCACAATTACAGCCTTCCAATATCCGACCTCTATTGCTTTATCAAATTTATCAACAGTGTTAAGTCCCATATAATAAGTTATTTGAGGTGTTACAGTTGATCCATAAATTTGAAGATCTAAATCTACAGCCTCACCATTATAAATATAATCTTTCTCATTAACACTAATTTGTGTCTTAAGCTGAGTGACTGTAAATGTAATCTTATCCTCGGTTGTTGAATGCATTGAATCTTCGATTCTAAAATAAACTGTATAAGTTCCAGCATTACTATAGCTAATTTTTGATGTAAAATAATTCTTACCATCTAAGCTATACCAGACTGTTGCATCCTTACAATCCTTAGGAGTAATTACAAATTCATGTCTTTGACCAGGCGTATAATCTCCTTCATAATATGATGCTTCATATTTAGCCTTAGGATACTCAACCTTAAAGCCTCCACTTACACCACAATCATATAATTCAGTTACTTTATTACCAGCACTATCAAAGATTTCAAATTCAATATCAATCAAATTAGGTTTTACAAGTCCAACCATATTTGGCATAAAGGAAATTGTACCAACAAGTCTATGTCCTGGAAGAAGGCCAGTAACATTAAACTCACTGTTATCTTCACTATTAATATTAAATGTTAATCTTTCATTACCATAGGTAACAATCTTTGTACCTGGTACATTAATCATTGCCTTGGCAGGTTCAATTGAAGCTACAAGACTAATGATATCTTCACGATATAGTGGGTCTATTGGATTATCCCACATATATTCATTAGGTTTATTTAAAATTGCATAGATTAAATACTGGCCGATATCTTCATACTTAAACTCATGATATTGCGTATCATTTACATCTCCACGATAATACTTAGTATCATCGCCTGCAAGATAATAATAGTAATTACCATCTTCATCCTTATAATAAAGATTAAATAAATCATTATTCCTTGAAATAGAAATTACTTGTTCTTCAGCATTATAATTATAACCACGAGATACAATTGGAATTGGAACGACAATCTTTGTAATTGTGTATGGCATTGTATTTGGAACTAATCTATAATTTCGATATACAAGACCTCTACTATTTGGTGTTAACTTATCAACATCAATTTCTGCATATGCAAAATGTGTACCTATTCCTAAAGCAGCACCATCATTATAATCCTTAACACTAACCTTTAATGGTACAAGCCAAGTAGGTAATAATGTTGTAGCCTCAGGCTTATCTACATTTTCGCCCGTTGCATCCTTATTATATTCATAAGTTAAATTAGACCAGAACACATCTAAATCTTGTTGTTCAATTTTAACAATAACATTTAAGATAACGTTATAGTTTTGAGTAACATCTTCATTACCATTTTTTATAATCTTGAAGTAATCATCATTACCATCAGTAAAGCTAAATCCACTCAATAATCTTTCAAATGATTGATACTTCCACTTAATTGTATCAAGCTCATCCGCACTATTATATATACCAACATTAGCTCCATCATTGCGGTTAATCTTTTCACCATCTAATGTAGCATCAATATCAGTACTGTTAGTTGTGTATAAAGAACCATAAATTTGTTCATTTGAAGTCTTATATCCTGTAACTTCTTCACTGAAGCTATCAAATGTCCAACGCTCTTCTTCAGCAAATACTTTAGAAGTATTAATTGTAACCGTTAAATCAGTTTTAATAATCGTGAATGTAATATTTTGCGTACCAACTGTTGTATGGTCATTACCACGAATGGTCACAGTCGCAACGTAATCACCACGAGTAATATTTAAGTTATCAGAATATTCTACGTTATATTGTTGATCTAGATTGTACTTAATTGGATCATGATTTACACAAATAGCTCTATCAGAAACAATTGGTGCTGGTGTGATTTCTACACCCTCATATTTCTTTTCAAGCTTAGAATGATTTGGAGTATCATCATCTTGGTCTAGTTTTAATGTTAAACCAGAAGCCAATATTTGATATGGACTTAGAATTGCATTGCCCTTTGTCCAAGTAAAGTTTTCAGTATATGTTGGATCTTTCAACTGTTCAGAACTTGAGTCAACTGTCTTTGTATCTAAGAATCCATAATATACTAAAGCATTACCGCTTTGTGGATTAACAATATCATTATATCCAATCCAATCACTTTCACGACTAGCATATTGTAAAGCATCATTATATGTCTTATTCACATATACTGTCATATCCATTCCACCAGGAAGAGCATTCTTACCAATCTTTTCAACATTGATTCCAATTTCAAATGTTTTAATATCAATATAATCATCAGTACTTGAAGCATTTGCCGTATTATAATAATTTGCAATTGCACCATCAGTAATTTCTACAACTGGACGAGCGGCATATGTTGCAGGTACAACAATTTGTCCACCTCTAAATAATGATGTATAACCGATAATTCTAAACGCAGATTGATATTCACCATTTACAAGCTTCCAATTTGGTATATATTCATAGATAAATATTTCCTTAGATTCAACTCTTACAGAATATTTAGTATGCCATCTTGTTTCAACGGCACCATTATATTCTGTATTTAACAATTCTTGACCAGCAGCATCTCTTGTATATCGTTCATTATGATCTTCTTGATAAATTGCCCATCCAGATGGACGTTCAATTGATTCATCAATCGCATCATCATGCTTTGCTGGATATCTTTCAGGATAATAGAAGGCAATTAAGAAGAATTTAACTGGATCTCCCTCACGCTCCATATTAATAAATGCTTGATACTCAATTATTGTTGCTGTAATAGGAATCTCTACATAATTTAAAGAATACATATGTTCAAATGAATGAGTACCAATCTTCTTCAATCCAACTGAAAGATTAACTGTATCAACTGAAGTAATATTTTGGAAAGCATAAGCTGGAATTTCCTTAGCATCAGTAGACATATTAATTACCTTTAATGTTGAAGGAATTTGATAAGTATTTCCATTTTGAGTTGCTTCATATTCATAGCTTGATTTAGTCTTTGGCATATATCCAAAGATAAATCCAAATGTAGAACCAGTATCATCGCTATGAGTTGCATTTCCTCCACCAACATATGCAATAGTAATTTCTGTTAGCGAAATCATACCATTAAATGCGCCATAACCAATAGATGTTACTGTTTGAGGAATATTAATTGAAGTAATTGCTGTATTATCAGCAAATGCAAATTCACCGATTGTACTTAAATTACTCTTATATTCCCAAGCAATTTGATTATGAAGTCCATAATAAGCATAATCTTCAACTGTTGAAATATTATCAGGAATTTCTTCTACAACTAATATTGTACAGTTCATGAATGCACCTGTAGAAATAGTTGTAAGCTTAGTATTTGTTAAATCAACACGAGCTAAAATTTCACTTTCAGTAAACATATATTCACCAAGTAATGCTGTGTTAACTACTGCACTTGTCATTTTATGAGAATTTGCGAATACATGAGTTTCAATAGATGTTACAGTTTCAGGAACAGTAATTGTACTTAATCCGGTATTTTGGAAAGCATATGAACCAATAAAGCTTATTTCTGATTGAATTTCAAAACTTGCTAATGATTCGCAATTTTGATAAGTATATGCTTCAATTCTAGTAATAATATTTGCATTAAATGTAATACTTACCATATTTGAAGAATCCTTATAAGCTGATGCTCCAATTGTACTAACAGTTGATGGAACATTAAAGTTCGTAATACCCGTATTTTCAAATGCTGAGCTTCCAATTGTAGTCACTCCTTCATTAATTGTAATTGCTGTAACATTATCACAATTTAAGAAGGCGTTATCCGCAATTATAGCTTCATCCGTAATTTCAACCGTAGTTAAACTAGTAGGCACAGCATAAGAATTTAAATTATTTTGTAGTCTTCTTAAGGCTGTTCGATTCTTTAATCCGAAAATCCAACCGAATACTGATTCAGCATTAGTATTACCTCTTTGAGAACCAACAAATGGTAATGTTAAAGACTTAAGGCTTGTACATCCTCTAAATACCTCACTACCAATATAGGTAACTGTATTTCCAAGAGTAAATGTTTCAATTGTTACATCGTTTTCAAAGGCATTAGCTTCAACTCTTGTAACAACTGCAGGAAGAGTTCTTGAAATATCTTCTGAATCATCCTCAAGCTTAAAGCCTTGAAGATTAGTATTATCCTTAAATGTGGATTCATTGATTATTTCAATTTGAATACCTTCTTCAAGACGAACACTTTGAAGGGCTGTACATCCTTCAAATGCATGAGCACCTAATTCCATAAGCATACGTGGAAGTGATACATATGTTATTAAATCTACATTATGGAATGCATATTCACTAATGTTTGTATCATTCTTAACAATTACATTACGCAAAGAATTTACAATACTAAAGTTATTATTATCAATTAATAATTCATTTTCATCTATAATACCAAAGATCCAACCAAACATTGTTTCATATGACTTATCGATTGTAGCTAGACCTTGTGAAGAACCAACAAATGGAATAGTTAAAGTTGCAAGTCTTGTAGCGCCTCTAAATACGGCCTCACCTACATACTCAATATTATTGCCAAGTGTAAATTCAGTAATAAATTGACAGTTTGCAAAGGCATATTTTTCTACTCTTGTGAATGAATCAGGAAGAGTTGTCATTTGAAGCTTAATTGCATCCTTAAATGTACCTTCACTTAAGGTCTTAATTTGACAAGTCTCATCAAATGAGAATGATACCATTGATGAAGTTCTACTAAATGCATACTTTCCAATGGCTGTAACATTATTAGATACGGAAAAATCGATAAAGTGTACATCGCTACATCCGTCAAACGCGTAAGCACCAATTGTAGTTACACAATCAGGAAGTCTTCTTACGATGGCTGTTGTATCCTTTGTATCTAATACATTTCCACCTAAATTGAAACCTTGAAGAGCTGTTGCATTTTGGAACAGATTATTTGAAACCATTGTCATATTATATCCATCCGCAAATCTTACAACACTAAGTGTATTGTTATTTGCAAAGGCATATTCACCAATTGTTTCAATTGTATCACCAAGTGATACATAATCAACATTTGGTAAATTATAGAAGGCATATGGGCTAATGTTCTTATCGTCTGTAATATGAACATTTTGTAATGAATTTACAATACTATAAGATGCATTATCCTTTATATCACCATTATTATAACCAAAAATCCAACCAAACATTGTTTCCTTAGCTGTGGCTTCTACACCTTCACCTAAGGCTTCACCAACAAATGGAATCGTTAATGTTTCAAGTGATGTTGCACCTCTAAATACGGACTCATCTATATATGTAACATTATTAGATAATGTGAATTCAATAATTGATGAGCAGTTTTCAAAGGCATATTTTTCTACTCTTGTGAATGAATCAGGAAGAGTTGTCATTTGAAGCTTAATTGCATCCTTAAATGTACCCTCACTTAGAGTGGCAATTTGACAAACATCATCAAAAGTAAAGGTTACCATATTAGAAGTATTACTAAATGCATACTCACCAATTGCTGTAACATTGCTAGATACCGCAAAATCAGTAAATCCTACATTGTTACATCCGTCAAAGGCGTAAACGCCAATTGTTTGAACACTATCAGGAAGTCTTCTTACAATAGATGACACTTCCTTAGCATCTGTTACATTTCCACCAAGGTTAAATCCAACTAAAGCTGTGGCATTTTGGAATAAATGATCTGAAACAGCTGTCATCTTATAGCCTTCTTCAAATCTAACAACACTTAAGCTCTTATTTTCGGCGAATGCATAGGCACCAATTGATTCAATCGTATTTCCTAATGCTATATAATCAACCTTAGCTAAATTATAGAAGGCATATTTTGCAATATTTATATCATCCGTAATATGAACATTGCGTAATGAATCTACAATACTGTATGAACTATTATCAGTTATAGCTCCTTCTTTATATCCGAAAATCCAACCAAACATTCTTTCCTTAATAGTAGCTTCTACACTTGCACCTAAGTGTTCTCCAACAAATGGAATTGTTAATGTTTCAAGTGATGTTGCACCTCTAAATACTGCCTCACCAATATATTCAACATTATTAGATAATGTAAATTCAGTAATTGATGAGCAATTTTCAAAGGCATATTTTTCTACTCTTATAAATGAATCAGGAAGAGTTGTCATTTGAAGCTTAGTTGCATTCTTAAATGTACCCTCACTTAAAGTTTCAATCTTACACTTATCCTCAAAGCTAAATTTTTGAAGCTTAGTCTTAGTTCTATTATCTTCATCATTTGCGAAGGCATATGAGCCAATAGCTAGAACATTATTACTAATCGTAAATTCAGTAATACTGATTGTATTATAGAATGAACGACTTCCAATTAGTACAACACTTCTTGGCAATTCACTCATTACAAGTGATATTGCATTTTCAAATACACTATCCTTAATTTCATAAACATGAGATTCAGGAGCAAAGCTTACAATATTAAGGCTTGAAGCATTCATAAAGGCTCTAGCACCAATATATCCATATTGCTTACTATCTCTAGTTTCAGTTAAAGCAGCCTTTTCAGATTCAAGACCAACGCTTGCAGGAATTGTAATTTGATTAATTCCTGTATTCATAAAGGCTTCCTCACCAATAGTGATAATTCCTTCATTTAGAATTACTTCATCAATCGTTGTAATATCCCTAAATGCTTGATCAGAAATAACAAGCTCGTCAGTAATTTGAATTGTCTTTAGACTCTCAGGAACATTATATGATAATGCTGATGAGCTAAGGCTTCTTAAGGAAGCACTTGTTATCTTACGTCCAAAGATCCAACCAAAGAAGGCACGTTCACCGGTCTTAACACTAGTAGCATTTCTTGTAATATCAGCTGTAGATGCATTATTTCTTAGCTGGCCAACAAATGGTAAGATGATACTCTTAAGATTATCACATCCCATAAAGGCCGCATAGCCAATTGTTTGAACACTATTAGGAATTGTAATACTTTCAAGTCCACTACAGTTATAGAAGGCATAATTATCAATTGCTACTAAAGTAGAATTTCCATCCTTATTATTAGCAAATGTAATTGTATTGATATCAGAAGCATTACTAAATGCACCATATCCTACAATTGTTTCATTTGTAATAGTTACATTCTTAAGGCTTGCAGGAATCTTAGCCTCAAATTCATAATTTTCATCCTCTGATGTAGCTCTTTCAATTAAATCATCGTAGTAAGGATCATCAGTTTTTGCAAAGAATTGCATCTTAGCCTGATCAGTTGTCTCTCTCTTTGAGCCAAAGATATAGCCAAATAAAGCTTCCTCACTATTATTATTGGCTCTTTCCTTGCCAACAAATGGAAGAGTTAGATTAGCAAGATTAGAGCAGTTTTCAAAGGCACCAATTCTAATTTCTTGAATATTTTCAGGAACGATGACTGCTTCTAATGCAGTATCGTTAAAGAACATGTATTCACCAATTAGCTTATTATTAAATTCAATATCAGCAAGTCTTGTACAATTTGCGAAGGCATAATCTCTAATTTCTTCAATCGTGCTTGAAATTACAAGGCTTGTAATACCAACACATCCATCAAACATATGAGATCCGATTAGCTTATTTTCAAAGCTAACTGCTAATTTAGCATCAAATGTACCCTCACTATTATTCTTACCACTAATATTAGTACAATCAGCAAAGGCATAAGCACCAATTGCCTCAATATTTGCTGGAATAGTAACTGACTCAAAGCCCAAACAATTGTAGAACATATATTCACCAATTAGCTTATTTAATAGCCTAAAGTCCTTTAAGCCATTAGAATATGCGAAGGCATAAGCACCAATTGACCCTACACTTGCAGGAATAGTAAGAACATCCTCACAATCATTATATAAAGCATCATTATGAGCGAAAGCATATGCACCAATTGATGATACATTTCTTAAATTAATTGTCTTTAAGCTTGCACATTCTTCAAATGCATTATCGCCAATTTCAATTACCTTATTAAAGTCAAATGATTCAAGACTATCTAGGTGATAGAATGAATGTTCACCTAATACATTAATATTATCAGGTAATGTAATGCTTCTTATCTTATCACAATCCGCAAAGGCATAAGCACCAATTGTTGTTAATTCACTATTAGTTGAGAAGACCACAGACTCTAAGCTATCCATATTACTAAATGCATATTCACTAATCTTTTTAACACTATTTGGCATTTTAATTGTTTCAAACGAATTAGATTCTTCAAATGAATGAGGTCCAAATTCAACAAGCTCATTTGTAGTTAAATATAGATTAATTCTTCCAACCTTAGTCTTATCCTCATTTATAAATGTTTCAGCTAAAACTGGATGATATTTTTCATTATTAACTAAATGAGAAATACTAGACATAGAGCCATATGCAAATACCTTTTGATTAGTAATTGTTAGGTTAGTTAATGAATTTGGTAACATTCCACCAATTATATCATTACCATAGCATTGAGTTGTTAAAGTGAAGCGAGTCATTTCCTCCTTCAAACTTGTAACAGGAATTAAATATTCTCCATTGTCATTTGGACATATATGCTTAAATTCAATTAAATTAGCACAGATGTCATCACCAAAAATCCACATAAATGATGTACTAGCAGATGCTTGACGATCATTATTATAATTTTGCTCACCAACAAATGGAATAGTTAAATTTTCAAGTAATGAGCATCCTGTAAAGACACCATAGCCAATTTCTTCTACTGTATCATGTAAAATAGCAGTATGAAGCCTCTTACAGTTAGCAAATTCACTATCAGATACAGTCTTATTCCAAACCTCTACATATTCAAGACCAGAATTTGCGAAGGCTCCATCGCCGATAATCTCAACACCTCTAGGTATATCAACACCGCCAAGAGACCAATCACCGTAGAAGGCATATTTTCCAATAAACTTTAATTCAATTGGAAGAACAATTTCTTCTACATATCTTAAATTCATAAAGGCACCATAGCCAATACCAATTGACTCAGTTAAATTAATACGCTTTAGACTAACTGGAACATAGAATGACTCTGGTGTGTATGTTACACCATCAATGCTTGATGTTGTATTATTACGCTTAATAGCATCAAATTGACCACTATTCCAAGCCTGCTTAGTTTCAACTACGCCATTAGCTCCCTTCTTTGAACCAAAGATCCAACCAAATAGGCTTTCTCTTGAATCAAAGCCATTATCAGGATAATCATATTTATCCTTAGCAACTAATTCCTCAAGTGATTTAAATGTAGTCGCATAAGCATGTCTACCAACAAATGGAATACTAATTTCTTCTAGTGATGTTGTAAGACCAAAGGCACCTAAACCAATTGTCTCAACACTATTTGGCACATTAAAGCGAATCATACTAGTGTTCTTGTAGAAGGCCTCAGAGCCAATTGATGTAACACCATAAGGTAACGATTCAAGAACAAGTGATGTACATCCACTAAATGCTTCATCACCAAGAGCTGTTAACATACTTCCGTTTTCAAAATAAACATATTCAAGTCTAGCTGAATTCTTAAATGCTCCAAGTTTAATTTCATCGACCTTACTAGGAATTGTTATATCAACAAGACAAGTATTCCTAAATGCACATTCATTAATCTTATATGAATTTACTATAACATTATTAGTTTCAAGATATCTATCAGTTGGAAGATAAACCTCACGAAGAGTACTTACATTATCGAATGTACCAAATGGAACAAATACATTTGAATTTCCATTATCAATCGTTCTATTTCCAAGTGTGATTGTTACACTGTATAGACTTGAAGGAATATACGCTGTAATTGTTTCAGCTTTTGTGTATTCCTGTGTTATTTGATACATTGTCTTTGTAGTTTCAAGGACTGAATCACCAAATAACCAACCAAACGTTGCATTTTCAGTTTCATTATTATCTCTTACCTCACCAATAAATGGTATTGTAATTCTTTCAATATTTGAACAATTACTTAGCATTGCATAGCGCATTACCTCAATTGTATCCGAAATAGTAACATCCTTAAGGGCAGTATCACTATCAAACATATGCTGACTAGTAAAGTTGTTTTCAAATAGAATACTTACTAGCTTAGCCTCATTAGCAAAGGCATATTCGCCAATAGGCTCAATAGCATTTTCTACTGAAGAATCATAATGTAGCTTTTCACCAAGCTTTAATGATTCAATGTTGTAGCATGAATCAAAGGCATGTGACTTAATTAAATCTACACTTGTAGGAATAACAATATTATAGTTACTATCATTATTAAGATTAACTAATCCAGATTGGTAGAATGAATAATCACTAAATGTCTTTATAAATCTAGTTTCTGAATCATTAGTATTAGTAAATTTAATATTTGCAACATTAACGTCGCTAAATGCTCCATAACCAACTAATGTTTCATCTGTTATTGTTAGATTCTTTAAGGCCTCTGGATAAACACCAATTACTTCTTTCATTTCAGCTGCCGAATCATCCTTTGATACATGAATTGCTACAATCATCGTATTTGTTTCAAAAACATCTTCAATATCATCAGCTAAATCCTCTGTTGCATATGAATCATATTGACCGAAAATCCAAGTAAATAATGCTTGCTCACTATATTCAATATCTCTTGTACGACCAACGAATGGAATTGTTAAATTTTCAATATTGTAGCACTCATCAAATGCTGCAAAATCAATTATCTTAACACAATTTGCCACCTCAACATTTACAAGGCTTGGACAATTAGAAAACATATACTTACCAATATATTCATTTTCAAATGTTAGATTAGCAAGTAAATCACAGTTTGCAAAGGCATAATCGCCAACATTTGTAACACACTTAGAAATTGTTAAATTAATAAGTGCATCACAATCATCAAACATATGAACACCAATATAACTATTTTCAAAAAGAATATTAACAAGTGAATCACAGTTTGTAAATATATAATCTTCAATAACGTCCTCAGACATTGTGCTAGTTGTACGAAGTGAAATAATATTTTGACAATCCGCAAACGCATGAGTTCTTATTTCCATAACATTATTTGGTATATTAATATTATACAAAGATGAAGTATCCCCAATATTTTCATAATTCAAATAAGTTATTCCACTATTATAGAAGGCATATGCACCAATAATTTCAAGAATTTGATTATTAATTTGGTTAATATTAGAAACATCAATATTATCAAATACATAATTTGTAATTGTCTTAATATTACTAAATGCACCATATGCAACTACGGTTTCATCAGTTACCGTTAAATTAACAAGACCCTTAGGAATAGATGTCATTACATCAAGTGTATGGTCATCAATATTTCTAATTTGTGTAACCTGCTCTATTAAATCAGAACTTGCACTCGCATTATAACCGAAAATCCAACCAAATAACGATTCTTCAGTTCCCTCAATACCAACCTCAGCACCAACAAATGGTAATACTAAGGTATGAAGGCTAGTTGTCATATATAATGCAGCTTCATCAATATATTTAATATTATCCGTTACATATAATTCTTCAATTCCCGTACAATTTGCAAACATGTACTTACCAAGATAGTTAGCACCATTAGTATCATTATCTCCTATCTCGAATGAAATAGTAGTTAATCCTGTACAATTTGCAAATGCATATGGTCTAATATCGCCATTAATTTCATCAATGGAAATTATTGGTGAATTATGAGAAATGCTATATAAGACCTTATGTGTAATCTTAGGAATTACAAGGGTAGTAAAGTTCTTATTATCACAAGAATCAAACATATGTTCACCAATTAGCTTATTAGTAAGCTTTAGGTTAACTAAATTATGATTATATGCAAAGACATATGTTTCAAACTCCATATCCTGTGATGGCGTTCTTAATCTTGTAAGAGCATTCATATCGGCGAATGCATAGTCACCAATTGTTGTAACACTTACTGGGATATTAATACCAAACGTATTAATATTCTCCTCAGAATAATCACTATCAGGATTCATTATTCTAAATGATTGAGTCTTATAGAAGGCATAATCATCAATTAAGGTAATTCCTTCATTAAGATTAATCGTTACTGCGTCCTGCATTTGCATAAATGCACCAACACCAACAATTGTTTCATCTGTAATATTAATTGACTTAAGCTTTCTTGGAATATAACCCCAAGTTTCATTTGTCGAATATCCATCACTATATTTAGATTGATAGTATTGTACAGTCTTATAGAAATTAGTATTATCCGGCTCATTTGTAATAATCTTTAAATCATTATATGTATATGGAGCTTGAGGAGCATCAAAATCGAAGAAATAAGCGAATACAGATTCCTTAGAATTATTATTTCCTCTTTCGCTACCAATAAATGGAACGAATAATGATTCAAGATTCTTAGTACCTGAAAGGATATTTCTACCAATTGACTCAACATTGTTTGGAATAACTAAGCTTGGAAGTGAAATACAATCCTTGAATGCGTATTCACCAATTGTCCTAACACCAGTACCAATTGAAATATTAGTTATGCTTACACAACGGTCAAAATCATATGCACCAATAGATTTAACACTATTTGGAATGTTAAATTCCTTAAGACTAGAGCATCCCGCAAAGGCTTGATCATAAATTGTATCAACTGAATCAGTTATAACAATTGTTTCAAGCTTAGCACATTCACTAAAGGAACCATATCTAACCTTAGTTTGATCCTGACCATTAATAATTACATGCTTTAGGCTTGTAGGAAGATAACAAGAATAAACACCATTTGATGATATCTTTTGATCTGCTCGATATATAAGATTTGCCGTTAAATCCTCATCAATTTTTTCAATACCAAAGATATAACCAAATAAGCTATCAATTGAATCAGTTATTTCAAATGTCTTACCAACAAATGGTAGAGTAATTGTATCAAGAGATACCATATTATTGAAGGCACCCTCATCAATTTCTGTTACAGTATTTGGTACAACAAGATTAATAACATTTCGACAATTTTGGAAAGCATATCCTTCAATTGTTTTAAGACTTGAAAGCGTATTTCCTTCTTCAGTTTCATAATAGAAATTAATATTTAAAAGTCCTGTACAATTTGCGAATGCTTGATTACCAATAATTTCAATATTAGATGTGAAATTAAGCTCAGTAACACTTGAACAGCCATAGAATGTACGATTCATAATACGTGAATACTTAGCATTATGCGTAAATAATATTTCTTCAAGACTACTACAATTTTCAAAGGCTGATTGACCAATAACAGAAATATTGTCATTGAATCCAAACCAAGTCGTGAAGGAACTCAGGCTGCATTTTTCCGAGAAAAAGGCGATGGCTTTTCCATTATTTTCTTGCTCAGTATAATAATTATCCTTTGTTAAATTTGAAGCTACATCTGGCTTTGTGTAATATACATGTTGAATCTTAGTATCATTCATATACATATACTGTCCAATATTACCAGTATTACTTGAGCCATCATCAGTTGTTCTTCCGTTATCCTGAATTACATATATTAAATTATCACAATCTGCGAATACATAATCGCCAACATTTGTAACCCACATTGGAACATAAACCGTTTCAAGGCTATCACAGTCTCTAAACATTCCATCAGACATTGTGTCATCATAGAAATAAATGTTCTTTAATGCATCACAATCTGCGAATGCATATATACCTACACTATCTAATTCTGGTACTATAATTTTTACAAGAGAATCATTATTAAAGAACATATAATTAGAAATTATAGTATTTTTAATATCAATATCCGTTAATCCAGCAGAATCAAAAGTATGATCACCAATATATGACTTACCTATATTTCCAGCTGTTTTTGGAATTACAATCTTTCTTAATGATTGGCACTTTGCGAAAGCATACTGTCCAATTGTTTCAATCTTAGATGGCATTTCAAAATGACTTAATAACTTACAATCATAGAAGGCATATTGACCAATAAATTTAACATCGGTAGGATTTGGAGTATAAACTGCATCTCCCATATAATTTGTATTTGCATATGTTGCAATACCTTTTCTTAGGTTTCTTCCTTCATAAACTGTCTCATCAGCACCTTGAATAAAGGCCTTTAAATTAACACATTCATAGAAAGCATACTCACCAATATAAGATAGCATATCCTCACAAGCTGTAACATCTACAACCTGTAATGTTTTACAATCCTTAAATGAATCCCAAACAATTACATATGTATTTGTTAAAGTAATATTTAAGATAGATTCTGAAACATAGAACTTAGTCTCTTGTGTTGCTAAAGCGGAATCACGCTGTAAAACTTCGTAGAAATTAACCTTTATGAATGATTCACGAGCATCATCATATAAACCTTCGATTGTTTCATCACTACTATCTAAAATAGATTCAAAGATTTCATCATATGCATCTTCTCTTAATGCTGACTTAATAGAATCGTTAACATCTTCTATAGTAATTACATTTGAAGCATCAACTGTCTTATTATAGTTCTCAACATAACGAGCAAGAAGCTTTTCATACTTTTCGTCATATGTTTCTTTAAGAGTTTGCGTAATATATGCTCTTACCTCATCATATTTAAACCTATTTAGAAGCATTCTCTTAGAATATAAATCATAAGCAGGCTTTGTCGAACCAAATAACCAGCCAAGACCTGAATATGCAGATGGATCCTCATCTGTTAATTTGATTGCCTTTTGACCTACAAATGGAATTGATAAATTTTCAAGAGACATACAGCCTTCAAAAATAGCACCATTATATTCACCATCAATTGAAGCACCAATATCAGTTACCGTTTTAGGAATAACTAAATTTCTCAAGCTAACGCAGTTCATAAAGGCTTTTTCGCCTACTTTAGTAAGACCTATCGGAAGAGATATTTGCTCAATGTTATGGCAATTTCCAAATGTATAACTTTCAAGAATTGTTACATTCCTTGGAATATACATTTCACGAAGTCCCATACAACCGTAGAAAGCATAATGACCAATCTCTTGAACAGTCATAACGATATTTCCGTTAGAATCAAAATCCTTATCCGAATATAGGTTAATATGCTCAAGCATTGAGCAGTTCATGAAGGCACCATATCCAATATGGGATTCACTACGAATGGTAACAGTATTTAAAGCTGCTGGAATATAATATATTACAGATGTACTTTCACCAGGATTTCTTGGCACATTAGTAAATACCTGTTCAGTAGCTTGAAGCTTTAATTCTCTTCCAGCTTCATCATATTGAACAAGCTGAATTTCTTGCACTACATCAGTATCTGACATATATGGATTTTGACCAAATATATATCCAAATACAGAAGCTGAAGATAAAGTACTGCCTCGAGAGGTACCAACAAATGGTAATGTCATACTTTGAAGTCTTACACATCCCGCAAACGAACTGATAGAGATATTTGTAACTGAATTAGGCACAAACATATTTGTCAAATTATAATCATAATAGAAGGCGTACATAGCAATTTGTGTTAAAGTATTTCTCTCGTCAGTTGGCAAATTAATAACCTTAACATTATGCATATTATAAAATGCACCATATCCAATAATTGTTTCTCTTATAATTGTTATATTTCTTAAATTATCAGGAATAAAGAATTCATATTGTAATACATCAGAAGCCTTTTGTAATGTTGTATTTTGACCTATCTTCTTAAATTCAGCTAAAGCATCAAATTCTTTAATAAAGCTATATTTTGTTGAAGATTCAATTGAATTACCATAATGGTATTCTGGTTCATAATCCTTATTATTTTCTTCAGGTGCATAAATTTGAGCATCCTTTTCGTTTGCAAGTGATGTTTCACTAAAGACAGACTTAGCTACAAATCTTGCATTATTAGCATCCGAATTTTGTCCAAATATCCATCCAAACAATGACTGCTTAACCCCTTCATTACCAAGTCTACTTCCTACAAATGGAAGGGTTATAGTATCAAGCAATTGACAACCAGCAACTAATCCCTCACCAATATATGTAACTGAATTTGGAAGTTCAATTTCTGTAATAGATGTGAAGGCAAAGGCGAAGTCTCCTAAATAATTATTTTCAGAAGCATCACCTTGATTTGCAGCCTTATCATTTACATTTTCAAACTTAATTGTTTCTACTTCACTAATTAAAGCAAAGGCAAATTCACCGACCCTAGTAATATCTGATGTAATATAAACATAATTAGTTACATTTGAATCAGGTAGATCCTCAGTATTAAAGTTGAATGTAAATCCTGCGCTTCCACGACCAACACCATAGAACATATAATCGCCAATTATCTTAGATGCATATTCTACATTCTTTAAATTAGCACAATATGTAAACGCGTGATCATCAATTTTGACAATACTTGAAGGAATGCTTACTGTTTCAAGTGAATCATTAAATGCGAACATATATGATCCCATACAAGCATTTTGAAGTGTAATCTTCTCTAAATAAATACAGTGTTCAAATGTATGAGATAAAATTTTAATTACTGAGTTTGGTATTGTAATATTAATTAACGAATCACAATCAGAGAATGCATAACTACCTAAATGCTCAACACTCTTTAAATCAATTGTGCCAGTACTATTTAAAGTACCAAGGCTATCACAATTATAGAATGCATAATCATTAATATACTTAATCTTATCTGTTAATTCTATATTAAATAGCTGATTACACTCAAAGAATACGCCTTCATCTAAGGTTTCAATATCAGAATTAAATATTACATTCTTAAGCTTAGGTGAATAACCAAATGTATAAGTACCTAAAATATTTGATTTAACATTTACACTTTCAAGATTAGCACAATTAGAGAATGAATACTTACCAATATATGTTAAAGACGCTGGTAGTACCAAATTAATAAAGTTTTCATTGTCAATTAACGCGAATGCATAATCTCCAATATATTCCTCAGTACCAAAGAATCCATATGTATTATTTGTTGATACCTCATCATGTAAAGCAATAGCTGATGTTTGTTTGTTGCCATTTCTTTGGAATGAAGACCCTAATAATCCACCCATGTTAAAGAATGCATAATCATCAATCTTTGTAATGGTTGTAACTTGTTCATCAGGAATTGCACTATAATTTCCTGCAAAATTATAATCAGAATAATCAATATAATGATAGTAGAAATTTTGAAGCCAATCACAATTCATAAATGCACCATATCCAAATACAGTTTCATTTGTAATGTTAACTGTCTTTAATGTCTTTGGTACATAATATAATGTTGAATGTAATTCCTTACTTTCATCTTCTTCTGTAATTGCAATAGGTGCAAAATTACTATCAAAGCTTCTTACATTATAATATCTTTGCTCAAATTGCCAGAAGGAACTAGCATTTGATTGAACGTATGTCATGTTATTAATCGAACCATCAGCAGCTATATATGTATCATTTAAGCCACCAAATATATAACCAAATAGTGATGCATCATCACGAGAGCCACCCTTATATGCACCTACAAATGGTAAGAAAATTGATTCAAGCTTAACGCAACCATATAATGCTCCACGACCAATATATGTAACTGAAGATGGAATTTTAATGGTAGTTAACTCGTAGCATTCTGCAAATGCATAATCACTGACAATCTTTACTCCTTGAGGAACAACAATTTCCTGAATATTTATACATCCATAGAAGGCATAAGACTTAATCGTTTCCATACTAGCAGAAAGATAAATAGTTGTTAGGCTTGTACATTGCTGGAAGGCATGCTCACCTAAAACCTCACATCCATCTGGAAGTTTTACTTCTTTAAGATACATATTACACTCATAGAAAGCATAATCTTCAATCAATTGTAAGGAAGAAGGGTATTTAACCTCAGAAAGCTCATGACAATATGCAAAACACCAACCCGGAATAACGGTTGTATCTTCAGCAAATATAATTGGATTTAAAGCCTTATTTTCTGACTTATCATATCCACCAAGTGTAACACACTTATAGAACATATACTTTCCTAATACAGTATTATTCAAGGTTACCTTACGTAATGTTGAACATTCTGCAAATACGTGTGTACCAACTGAAGTTAATGATTCTGGCAATATTATCTCTGATAATGTAGTACACTTATAGAAGGCATAATCACCAATTGATTCCGTACTCTTAAATTCAATATTCTTTAAGGCAGAACAGCTATAGAAAGCATATGATCCAATCTTTCTAAATGAACCTTGGAATGTAACATCAGCAAGCTTATTACAATTATAGAAGGCACCATTAGGAATTTCTGTAATACTATCTTGAATAGTAAGGCTTTCAATTCCATCACATCCTGCAAACATATATTCACCAAAGGCTTGACCCTTAAAATCAATTGAACCAGTTAGCATCTTACAATTAGCAAATGAATGGCTTCCTACTGTTTTTAACGTTTCAGGAATAGTTAAGGTTGTAATTCCATTACATGAAGCAAATGAGAAATTACCAAGAGTCATAATATGGCTAGGTAAATTAATGCTTGTAAACGAACTACAATTATAGAAAGCATAATCACTAATTTCTACAATACTTGTAGGAACATTAAATTCATTACACATTTGACCAATTTCGTGGTCATGATTATTCACACTATCTCCAATATCAACACAACCAAGTGAAGTACAATTAAAGAAGGCATATTTATCAATCAATGTAATCTTATCATTTAATTTAATTTGCTCAATATGTGAGAAATTCATAAATGCACCAGTACCAATTACTGTTTCATCTGTAATAGATACAATCTTAAGATTTCTTGATGGGATATATCCATAACCTACAGTTACCTCACTATGATATGTACCAACAGGAACATAATGCTTATTACCATCGCTATCAGTTGTAGTTACAGCCTTATTAGCATTAGAACTTGAGGCTAAAACATCACTAGCATAACTAAAGTCAATATCTGATTCATCAAGGCTACTTGAAGCCTTTAAATCTGAAAGCAATACACCTTCTCCATTTACTGGTAAAGTATTAGGCGCTACATAGTATTGCATAATAGTTTCAATTGAAGATTCAGAATTATAATAGAAATAACCAAAAGTAGCTTCTACCTTATTTGTAATTCCACGTGTATTACCAACAAATGGAATTGTAAGATTTTGTAGATTAGTTGTACCACGAAGTAAATCAAGACCAATACTATTAAGTGTATTTGGCAAAATTAAAGTCTCAATTGTTGAATTACGATAGAATGCATATTGACCAAGAGCAGTATCAGCTGTTATTCTTACATATTCTATTTTTGGCATCCAATATGTAGCCGAAACATAATAATTTGAATCACTATCTCCTGATGAGAAAGTATGGTCAAACCTATTAGCTCCATTTTCAACACCACTGTACACTCCATATTGATATCCAACAAATGGCATTACAACACGTCTTAAATTTCTCCAACCACCAAATGAAGCATATTCAACTATTTCAAGATTAGTATTATGCTCCATATCAATTGAGTTCATCGCCTCATCATAGAAGTTAAAGAATGCATAACTTCCAATTCTTACAATACTTTCACTTAAATTAAATCCAGCATTGATTGTATCCTTATATTTATTGCTAATTAGCAAATGAACCTTTTGATCATTATAGAACTGATATGCAGAGATAGTCTTAATTTCATCATTTAAATATACAGTTGTTAAATTAGAGCATCCTTCAAATAGGTAAGGTCCTGTTGCAGTTGTTAAAAGTTCAAGCGTAGCAACTCCTGTATTTCTAAATGCACCTGAGTTACTATAACCATCTAAACCAAAGGTAGTTATTGATTCAGGAATGACAAAATAGTTTTTTTCTTCTACGCTATATGTAAATGTTGTTAATGCTATATCTTTATAGAATGCATAATATCCAATGTAATCCAAAGAATTAGATGAATCATAGGTTACAGTTGCTAAAGCAGTATTACGATAGAACATATAATGTCCTATAATTTGACCTTTAATATCTAACGTTTTTAGGGTTGTAATATTTGCAAAAGCAAATGAACCAACAACACCTTTAGTATCACCAATAGTCGTACCTAATGATTTAGGTAAAACTAAATTTGAAATTCTAATTCCCGCAAATGCATAATCACCTATTGAATATACACCTTCACCTAAAACTAGCTCAGTAATGTTTGTCAACGCATTATCGCCTGCTGAAGATTCATAATCACGATACGTAGTTGGACCGAATGCATAATTTCCAATACTACCACTAAATATATTAACGGACTTTAAGCTTGTACATAATTGGAAGGCAAAATCTCCAATTGAAACATTTCTTGTAACAAGATTATTTACGCTCTTACAATCATAGAAAGCATAATTACCAATTGTAGTATTATTTGGAAGCTTAATTCCATCGAAAGTTGAATTATCATCAAGAACGCTTGCATAATATATACGTTCAAGAGCAGTATTTTCATAGAATGCACTTGTTCCAATCGCAACACCAGAAGGTAATACCTCTACTACTCTTAATGACTTAGCATTATAGAAATAATGATTTCCAATCTTATCATTTAAAATCTTAGCTGATACAACTCCAGTATTTTGTGTTTCATGATTAAAGATTCCGTTATTAGAATAATTTGTTTCATCATCAGCATATCCTTCAGTTGAATATCCTGTAAATAGTCCATTACCAGTTGTAATATTACTCAAAATAATTACATCAAAGAAGTCTTCAACCCCATCGATAGTAACCTTATAATCAGATTCATTATAGCCTTTTATATCATTTAAGTTATATGGTCTAAAAATTTTCATTAAAGGATCATGGCCAAATGCGTGAGAGCCTATTGATTCTAGATTATTAGCATCATAATAAACACTTTCAAGATTATCACATTCTGCAAATTGGTAAGGTGCAATTATCTTATTCTTTACAGTTACAGTAGTTAAAGAATCGCAATCTCCAAATGCATATTTACCGATTTCTTCAACACTCGCAGGAATAACAATACTTGTAATACCTGTTCCAATAAATGCGTCCTGATAAATCTTCGTAACGCCTTCATCTAATGTAACTGATACTAATTTAGTTAACTTATTATAAGATGTTCTAGTATCATGTAAAGAATAACCATTTCGATAATAGAAATAACTAAAGGCCCCATATCCAACAATACCTGACTTAATTTCAACTGTTTCAAGTGATGTACAGTTAACAAAGGCGTTATAACCAATTTCACCACCATCAACAATTAGACTTTCAATACCAGTACATCCTATAAAGGCTCTTGTACCAACATATGGTGCAGCATTTTCAAGTCCATTTTCCGTAGTCTTTTCTTCCATTACAATATGAACATTCGTAATAGCTGTACAGCCATTAAATGCTTGGAAGCCAATTTGAACATTAGGTGATAAATGGAATCCTTCAGTTTCACCACATCCATCATATAAGAAATTCTTAAGGGCTGTACAAGCTGTAAATGCTTGTTCAGCGATTGAATCAAAACGATAAGCTGTACTTACGGTTGTTAATGATGTACAACCTCTAAACATAAAGACGCCAATAATCTTATTTTCAATTCTCGCAGTCTCTAGTGACGTACAATATGCAAAGGAAGATATACCAATAGTTGTTACATTTTCAGGGATTGTAATATGCGTTAATGACTTACATCCATAGAATGCAAATGTTTGAATTGACTTTAAATCATTTGAAAATTCTACATCGTCTAAGCTTGTACAATTATAAAATGCTAGTGATATACTTCCATACCAATTCCAACCTGTATAAAATGCATAATCGTAATTTGTTCGAATGTTTTCGTTATTGTATCCACCATCAGATTGATACTCATTTGTCCCATTAGAATTGGCCCTTAGATATCCAATATAATCGCCATTATTTTGTGTATCTGCTGATAGATTTACTACATTCTTCATATCAATAGATTTCAAGCTTTGAATATTTGCAAAGCCTTGAGTGTAAATTCTCTTTTCTTTTGTTAAAACAACTCTTTCAACTGCTGGAGCATATTGATTGTGCCATCCATATGAAGCACTACCATAGCTACCATACGCACCCCATTGATAATTTCTATATGATTGATAATAACTGCCTGATGTAAAGGCTGATTCTCCAAATATAAAACTAAACGCTTTATAATATTGAATTCCTCCATTAACGAGATAATTATATGTATTACCATTGTTACAATAGAAACCATCTGTTTGATTTTGAGACGGGAAGCTTACCCATGGATTAGATTCGTTTTCAATTAATGTATAGCCTAAGAATGGAATTTTAATATATTTCAAGGCACCCATATTATACAAAGCAGCTTGATAAATATAACTAATAGAATCATTAATTTCCAAATTAACAATAGTTTTTAAATTTCTCAACGCATTACGTTTAATACCATTTGCATTTGTAATTAACAAGGTTGTAAGTAATGTAGGAAGATAAGATATATTACCGGCAAAATTTGCCCTGTTAGAATAATCTGCTCCATCCTTAATTTGATCTACTTTATATCCACCATCATATGCCTCACGACCAAACATATACGCAATTGTATAAATTTGACTTTGAGTAAGCTCATCACTTCTATCAGCTTTTGGATTTTCCCTTCCAACAAATGGAATTGAAAGAACAATAATATTAGGCATATTAGCAAATAAGGCTTGACCCATATAAGTAACTGAATTTGGAATTCTAACATATTGATATAAGTTACTATCAAAAGCGTAAGTACCAATAGATGTTACACCATCTAAAATATTTAAATCATAGATAATATCCTCGCTACCTTGATACTCAACACTCTTATAGGTATATGTCTTATCAGCTAAAATAGTAGCTCTAGCTGAATCTAATGTATTATTAATTCTTGCAAGTGTTGTACACTTCGCAAATGCGTAATCGCCAATTGTTGTAACATTGCCTTCCATTCTAATAGATTCAATATTACTACATCCATAGAAAGCATAATTACCAATTGTTATAATACCAGGCATAAGATTAATATTATAATCCTTAGACTTTATAGTCATAACATGATTTACAATTTCATAGTCATCATTAGTATAAACTAAATTCGTTAAATGGCTACAGTTATAGAAAGCATAATCGCCAATTGCAGTAATATCATTATCATTAATTACTAAATTAGTAAGACTTGTAATATCACTAAAAGCACCATAACCAATTACACTTTCACCATAAATACGAAGTGATGTTAAACCAGCTGGAATATAATAATCGACCGTTGATTTTTCACCATTTAGAGAATATATTTGTGAAACATTAACCATTGGCTTTTTGCCATTTACACCATTAATAGCATCTGTATTAGTTGTTGTCGAGAAAATCCATCCAAGAAGAGCCTCTTCGCCAACTGAAGTACCCTTAGCTTGACCAATAAATGGTAATTCCATTATTTCAATACTCATACAACCACTAAATGCACCCTTACCAATTGATGTTAGAGTTGTAGGCAATTTAACAGATATTAACTTAACACAGTCTGCAAAAGCACCCGCATCAATTGATGTAATACCTTCTGGAAGTGTTAAATGCTCAAGGCCTGTACAACCAAGAAGCATTTCTTCTCCTAGAGTTGTATTTTCAAAAATAATTTCAGCTAAATCAACACAATATGCAAATGCGTCATTACCAATTATATTTGTTGATGCAGGAATCTTAATACGTACAATTCCTGAATATGCAAACGCATAGGCCCCAATTTCAAGTAAATTACCAGCCTCTTTTGCCATACCATCAGTTGTTGTTTGACCAGGCATAATAATAGAAGTCCATTCATTATTCTTAAGGGCTTTACATTCATAGAATGTATAATCACCAAGTCGCGTTAAAGTCGATGGAAGACCCACCTTACTTAAACTTGTGCATCCTTTAAATAATCCCTCTGGTGTCTCAGTCACACCTTCAACAAGAGTAGCTGCAGTTAAGCTTGTGCATCCTTCTAGCATGTGAGGGGCAAGTACAGTAGTTTCAAATGTAATTGAAGCTAAAGACTTATTATTAGCAAATGTATAACCACCTATTTGTCCTTCTTCAAATGAATTAGGAATAATTACATCTAGTAATCCTGAGCCATCAAATGCATGTTCACCAACAGTTTGAATTCCATTTAAATTAACATAATTAAGGTTTGTAGTTCCGGCAAACGAATATGCACCAACCTCAATAAAATTGCTAGGTAAATCACCTGATTTGCTGAATTCTTGATTCCAAATAAATGTAATTTCACTAACTGGAATAAATTCCTTAATTGATGAAATGTTTGAATTAATACCGTTTATATACCAGCAATAATTATTCTTTCCTACACTTGCTTCAGGCGTTCTATTAACTGAATTGTGGTAAATTTCAATTGTTAAATCATTTTCTTCATTATCATTAAGATGCCATTTTCTATCGGCAAAATTCTTATAAGGAGTTGCAATCTCTAATACCTTTTTAGAATCAATATACCAATAATATTTATCATTTTCATTTATGATTTCAGATTGAAGATTATTATTCTTATAAGCTTTTACATTTGTTCTTTCAGTTCCGACATACCAATATAAATCGTTATTAGTTACATTGTCTCCTGTAACAATAGTCTTATAAGATGGCTTTATACTAGATACCTCATAAGCATCAACCTTTTGACCATTAACTAAAATATAGTTGCCATCAATCTTTAAATTATAGTCGTCATAAGTAAATGATTTAACACCTTCATTTATGATATAACCCTTTTGAAGCTCAGTACCATCAGCACGATACCAAACCATTAAAGTATTATCAAACTTAGGCCTATTTATCTCAGTGTATGATACATCGTAATCAGTAACTACATCATTTAAAGCATATTTACCATTCACATCCGTCCAGATGTCATTCTCACCTACCATATAAGAGCTTCTTACATTATTAAATAAGTAGTAGCCAACCTTTTGAACATTTGTATTTGTTAGAACATCAGATTGAATTGTATCGCCTTTTCTTGTAACAGTTCTAAAAATATAATCTGTCTTTTGTCCGTTATAATTATAATAATATGTATCAATCTCTGTTGAATCCTCAGCATTTGATGCTTTAGTTGTAATCATTGTATAATTACCATCAGCTTGACTAAAATCGCCTAGGCGTCCTTCATCAACATATTTTGTTACAACACCATCAAGAACATAATACGATTTAGAAGATGGAATAGTAATAGTTTCCGCTAAAATATCAGTTGAAATTCCATCAATATACCAAATTCTATTTTGCTTAGTTAAACGGTTACTATAAAATGTAACATATTCATTAGATGACTTTTCGCCATTAACATAATAGTTAAAATCACCTTTAGATGCGTCACCCTTTGTAATACTTATTTCTCTTTGCGTATAAGCTTTAATGTTAGTATCCTGCCAATTTCCGTTTTCGTCCATAATTTCCCATGTACGGTTTGAGGAAATTTTATAATCAGCATCTGTACTTGTAATAGATAATATTCCTTTGCCATTATACATGGCTTTTGTATTACCTATATAATAATAGTAATTTTGAATATTAATATTTCCTGTTGAAGTATATGCTTTATAGCCCGTATCTTCATCGTTAACATACCAATTTCCATTATCACCAATTGACAATGTTTGTCGTAAATCAGTTAATGCAGAAATCTTAGTATCTTGAGCAACCTTCTTTGGATTTAATACCCAATATGTCCAGGTTGATTCATTCAAATAAGGTTTATCACTATCATTAATTACATAACTTGGTTTTGTTGTCATTAGTGATACATTTGTAAGCCTAGAATCCCCATTAAACGTATTATCAGGAATTCTTGTTAGAGCGTAATAGAACCATGCCGTTTCTAAAGATGTACAGCCTTCAAATACACCTGTACCGAAATATTGTGAATCCTCAGTAAATGATGCATAAATATAGGCAGAAACTAATGATGTTGCATCCTTAAATGCTTCATCACCTAATCTATTAATCATCTCACGAATTTCAATTGTAGGAATTGCGGTTTGAGCAAATGCTCTCTTTTCAATATTAAGTAAGCTAAATGGAAGCTGCAAAGTAGTAAGACTTGTACAGCCATCAAATGCACTTTCAGGAGCTGTAATAGTATCCTCAATCAAGGTAACATTATCAAGTGATACGTCATTAAAGAACATAAACTTACCAAGATTTGGTGTTAATATTGTTAAATCTCTTAAATTAATATTTTCTGCAAAAACATATTTTGCACCAGAGGCATTAAACATAGCAGGTAGGCTCAATGATGTAATTGCTTTACAGCTATAGAAAGCTCTATCTTCAACTAATTCAATATAATTTAAATTTAAATTGTTAATGGATTCAGCACCTTCAAATGCTGATTTTTTAATTGTTTTAACAGTTACAACACTATTATTCTCACCAGCCAATGGGAATTCAACCTTAATATCAGATGATGTTGTATCGTCTAAGCTTTCAGCGATTGCTTGATATGCAAGGATTGGTGCAACAAGTGTTAGGTTAGTTGTATTCATAAACGCTTCTTGTTCAATTGTTACAATACCGTAATTCAAGAATACATTTTTAAGATTTGTACAATTCTTAAACATACCAACACCAACTAAAGCATTTCTTAAAACCGCCTTCTTAAGCTTAGTATTATTTAAGAAAATATATTCGCCAATAGAACCATTTACAGTTTCAGTATTTGTACCTAAAGTCGATGGTAGGATAACATACTTTAAACCACTGTTTTCAAAGGCATTATCACCAATTGTGATAAGTCCTTCAGGTAAGTTGACGCTTTCAAGATTTTCACAATTTTTAAATGCTTCCTTTTGAATTTCTTCAAGAGTTGATGATAGTGTAATATTTGTTAATCCTATACAATTAATAAATGCTTGAATAGGAATAATCTTTGTTCCTTCTTTAACAACAAAATTATTTAACCTAGCATCATTTGCAAAAATTCTTTCGCTTAAAATGATATTATTCATAATAACTGATTCAAGATTAATACAATCCTCAAATACACCTTGGATTTCCTTCTCTTGAGATTTAGTTGTATCTTGGTGAATCGTATTATCACCAATTTTTGTTAATGTTTCATTGAATGTTAAATTAACTAAAGATGTACATCCGTAAAATGCTGCGTATCCAATTGTCGTAACCTTATTTAATTCAATTGAATTAACTCTTGATGAAGATTCCGTTGTAGTTTGATATTTATCAGGGAATAGCTCGTTTAAAGTTTTAGCACCAAGGTTAACGCAACCATAGAATGCTTCATCATCAATAATTTCAATATGATCCTTAAAATCAAAATTATATAGGCCTGTACAACCAGCAAACATTCTTTGGCCAATTGTAGTGAAATTATTACCTGATGATACAGATTGTAAACCTGTACAATTTTCAAATATAGAAACACCGAGAGTTTCTAGTTTTTCAGGTATTGCAAATGTTGTAAGACCTGTACAACCATAGAACACATAGCTTTCAAATGAAGCGCAATCAATTGTTGAATATTCATTCCTCTCAATTTTTACATTTGTAAGTTGAGTCATACCATAGAAAGCATAACTTGCTAAATTTTTGACATTAGTTATTACAATTTCTGTTAAAGAAGCAGGAATATAGTAGCTTGTAGATGATGAATCCTTATATGTATATTGTTTTACAGCATTTGATGCAGCATTTGCTTCAGTACCAAACCATAAACCAAATTCATTTGAAGAAGCATCATCATAATTATCCTTATCAAGACCAATATATGGAACAGTAAGCTTTTGAAGTCCTGTACACTTTTCAAATACATGTTCACCAATATTCTTTACACTGGTTGGAATTGTTAATTCCTCAAGCTGATTCAAATTGTAGAATGCATATGCTCCTACTGATAAAATACCTTTATTTTTAGCGTTATTTTCATTTAAAGTAACCTTCTTTAAAGAAGTAATATTGGATAATGCACCAACAGCAATTTGGGTTGCATCTGTTACATTTAATTCTGCAAAATTCTTTGGCAAATAATATGTACCATAAGTTTGAATTTTACCATTATTGTTATAATATTGTGTAACAGCATATTGACCAGAACTACTATCATATCCATTTAAAATATAAGCTAATGTACCATCACGTCCTGTAGATGTTCTTGAATATCCAACAAATGGAATTGTTAGTTTTTTCAAATCATATAGCCTATAAAATGCATAGTAATTAATTACCTGTACAGAATCACTAATTTCTAGTTCTTGAAGTCTATACCAGTAGCCTATTCCATATGAAATAATAGTTGATTCATTTGTAACATGAAGCTTAATTAATGATGTTGGAGCATATCCATATCCGTAGTCACCTGATATTTCATAAGAGTTATCATATTTGATATCAGAGAAAATATATCCCATCTTACCAGCATTACCTGTTGAATTTATATTTTGACCAACATGAGGCATAGTAAGTTCAACTAAATTGTAATCACCAAATAGCATTCCATAATCAGTTCTAACACAGTTGTTAGGAATAACAAGCGTAATTAATTGTGTATTTTTAGCTAAGGCATATGTTTCAATTATAAAATTAGTCTTAGTTGGAAAATTATAAGTTGTAATAAATGAACATGATGCAAATGCAAACTCAGGTATTCTTGTTAACTTATTTGACATTGTAACTGTCTTAATTGTTTTAGGAATATAGAAATTTTGATATTTTGTCCAGCTATAGCTTCCATTATACTGATATGGTTGATTAGTAGCTTCAATTCCGTCGACAACCGCTTTTCCAAACATATAACCAAATACACCATTAATTCCAGTTGCGCTTGTAGATTCTCCTATAAATGGAAGCGTAATATTTTCAAGATGTGTCCAACCACTCATTACACCTTCACCCATTGATGTTATATTATCAGGAATAACAAATGTAGCAATTTTAGTCATACCATAGAAGGCATACGCTCCAATTACTGTAATTTTTCCGCCAATAATTAGAGGATATTCTGATTCAACTTCACCAATCTTGTTACAATTATAGAAGGCATACGCTCCAATTGTTGTAAGCTTATGAGTTAATTGTAATCCATTTGCATCTTCCTCTTCACCGATAAATCCAAAATGAATTAAATTATCATCATTATAGAAGACATACGCTCCAATTGCTGTAATTTCAGGATTAATATAACATGAAGTAAAGGCTTCACATTCTGCAAATAATCCATCACTTAAGGTATTATTTTCTAAGTTAGCAGATATAAGTTTAGCGCAGCTTGAAAATACAAATTCACCAAGAGTTGTAACTGTAGCAGGAATAGTTACAGTTGTGAAAGAATCGCAATTTGCAAAAGCATAATTCATAATTGTTGTAATTTCTACATTTGGATAGAATCCATCAGCTTCTTCTTCTGTTGTTGATTTAATATCAGCAAATCTTGTAAGCATAGCACAACCATCAAAGCAATGCTCTGGTATTACTGTAATTGAATGATTTAAACCAACCTTAGCAAGTGATGAGCAATTAAAGAAAGCATATTCTTCAATTGTATTAATGTTTTCAAGTAAAATAGCACCAGAAGCAAATGTTGAATTTGAAGGGACAAAGTCAACAAGGCTTGTACAGCCTGCAAACATATATGCAGGAATAACAGTTATAGCCGTCTTATTTGTAGTATCAGTTTCATATGCTACCTTTGTTAAAGATGTACAATTTTCAAATAAATGGGATCCTAATTTTGTTGTAGCAACAGGAATTTGTAGAGTTAATAAAGATTCACATCCTGCAAATACATAATCAGAAAGATAATGAGAATTAGAAGCAAGAGTAATTGCTTGAACTGGTTTAAAATTAGATAATGCTCCATATGAATAATATTCCTCATCCAAAATTACAAGCGTATGTAATGTATTTGGAATTGTATATTCAATTGAATTATCTTTGCTGTAGTTTTGTGTAATATTAGTTCCATCCCAACCACTTCCAAAAAGATAACCAAGTGTATGCTCATTTGTGTCATAATTAAGCTTTGTAGCACGGCTTGCACCAATAAATGGAATTGTTAGAGAAACAAGCTTTTTACATCCATATAAAAGTCCCTGACCTAAGGATTGTATTTCCTTTGCAATTTCAACCGTTGCAAGTTTTAAACAATCCTTAAATACCTCATCTTCAACAGTAGTTGTTGATGATGGAATAGTAATGGATGCCAAGCTTTGACAATTTTCAAAGGCATTATTTTTTATTGTTTTAACTAATGGTTCAGAACCATTCAATTTAAAGTATACATTTTGTAAAGATATACAACTATCAAACATATGCTCACTAATTACATCTGATAAATAATAAATTTCGGTTAAAGCTGAATCTTTATAGAAAACATAGCCACCAAGCTTATCTTTATTTGCATTTTCAATTGTAATTGTTGTTAAGCCTGTACAATTGGCAAACATATAATTTGACCAAATCTTAGACTCGTTATTGATAGTACCTTTAACACCATTTACAACTGTACCTAATGCTGTACAGCCATCAAAGGCGTGCTCACCAATTGATGTGATATTTATTGGAATTGTGATTGTATATAAGCCTGTACAATTGGCAAACATGTAATCACCAATCTTATCGTTTTCAAAAGTGATATTTGTAAGTTTTGTACAGCCATCAAAGGCATTTGCTCTTACTTCTGTAATTCCTGCTGGAATTGTAACTGATTCTAAGGCTGTACAATCCTTAAACATTTCATTACCAATAATACCATTTCCAAATGTAATTGAAGTTAAATGGTATGAATTACTAAATACTCCAGTACCTACTGTCTCTAATGAATTTGGAAGAACAATTGATTCAAGATAGCTATTTCTAAATGCATAATCATCAAGCTTCGTAAAATTGGGAATTTCAATAGCCTTTAGGCTTTGACAATATTCAAACATATCTTGACCAGCAAATGTATTTTCAAATACAACATGTTCAAGTAATACATCACGACTAAATACACCTGGTTCAATTGCTTTAACAGTTGCGGGGATTGTTACAGATTTAAGTTTTTCACAATCTGCAAACATTCTTTCACCTAGGTAAGTTGTATTATCAAGAGTGATATTAACCAACTTTTCATTACCTGCAAAAGCATCTCGTCCAATTGGAGAAGTACTAGCTTCAGTTACATTAGCATTTGAACCAATAGTTACTGTATCAAGTAAAGGACATTGATATGCAAAATAAGCACCAATTTGCTTAGCATTCACAGTTAAAGATGTTAGTTTTTTAGAATAAGCTAGAACATATTCACCTGTTTCATTAACTGTACCTAAAACAGTTAAATTAGTGTAAGCAGTATTACTAAATGCATAAGAGCCTATTTTAGTTAAAGCACTAGATTTAAATAATTCTAAATCGTTAAATTTTGTACAATCCTTAAATGTACCCTCTGCTACTTCTGTTATTTGAGATAACTGGTTAAATTTAATATTAGAAAGGCTTGAACAACCTTCGAACATATATTCACCAAATTGATAATTGTTAATTGTAGCACTATTTATATAGACTGATTTTGCAAACGCATGTGAGCCAATTGCAAAGACTGTATTTCCATTTTCTTCGGTTGAATCTACAAGCGTTTCAGGAATAGTAATTTGGGTTAAAGATGTACTAGCACAATTAGCAAATGAACGCTCACCAAGCGATGTAATTTTATTTAAATCTACAGTTGTAATTGCTTTACAAGCTTCAAATGCACTATTACCAACCGTCTTTGTTGCATCTGGAAGATTAACCTTTAAAATGGAAGAGCCATAGAAGGCTTCTTCTTTAATTATAGCAAGATTTAGTGGAAATCCTTGAATAGTATCATTACCATCAGGATTTTCTTCATCAGCTCCAATTGTACGGTACAAGTTAGTACAGGTCGAATTTTTAAAGCACTTTTCTGGTATAACCGTAATTTCGTTATTTAATGTTACACTTGCAAGCGATGTACATTGAGAAAATTCCTCAGCAGAAAGAGTTTTATTATAAATCCTAGCTTGTGTCAGATGTAGACAACCATAAAATGTTGCATCACCAACCTGTGTAACACTTTCAGGAATTGTAATAGCTTCTAGATTTTCACAATTATAAAAAGATTGTGTACCTAATGTAACTAATGTTGAAGGTAAATTAATTGTCTTAAATTCAGTACCGCTACAGCCATAAAAAGCATTTGGTCCAATATAAGTAACACCTTCAAGATTTAAAATTTGTGTATTATTTGAACTTTCAAGTTTTGTACAACCTCTAAATGCGTTTTTACCGATAGAAACAACACTATCAGGTAAAATTACCTTTTTTAAATTAACACAATTTTCAAAGGCACCATCTTCAATTCTAGTTAAATTTGTACAATTTGATAAATCAATTTCCTCAAGATATGAATTATTATAGAATGCATATTTTGAAACAACCTGTAATTTTGAATTTTTAACAAAATTTATCCTAGAAATATACTTTCCGTCTTTATTTGAATCATAAAAAGCAATTGGGGAGCCATTTCCTAAATATACAAAATTTTCAACCCATTGATAAACACAACGATAAGCATTCTGAATAGTTAAAGTATGTGTTCCATCACTATTTACAGTTATATCGCTCGAAGAGGATGTAACACCATCATTAATAGCAAAAATAGAAAAATCATCATACCTCCAACAATCACGGCATTTAAAAGCTATGCTCATTGAATTTGAAATACTACTCCAATAGTCATCAACACCACCATATGACCAATAAGAATGCTCATTATAGTATACCCCATATTGACTACTTGGATATCCCTCAGGATCATCAGGATTATTCCATGCAGGAGTACTAGCATTTCTAACAATTTTATTTGAGTCATCAGAAGCTAAAAGAGATGAATTATTATCAGCTTCATCCACATTACCTTTAGCACCAACACCGACTAAAATTGCACTAAAAGAAAGCACCAAAATTGTGCTTAATATTCCTTTCATTTTTTTCATTTTAACAAATATATTTTTTTTCATAATAAAACCTCCTAAAGGCTTAATTTTCTTCTAATTTAAAATGGAAATAAATTCCACTACTACATTGATATTATACTACACGCGTACGCGTAAAGCAATAAAAGCACTTGATGAAAAGGTTTTAAAATAACGAAAATTTAACTTTTTTGTCGTTTTTTGTAATTATGACTAACTATAAAATAAATTTTATCAACATATTTTTTCTTTAAAAAGTAAAGCAAACTCTAGGCTTATTTTTACTTTCTTTGTAATATTTTTAATATAAAAGCATTATTTTTGCTGTCTTTTTTTGTAAATTTTTATTAGATAAAATTTAAAAAGATTTTCTAAATCTTTGACTTCAAATATATTCAGTGATATACTAGTGATATATCACAGGAGGTATACAAATGGATACTTACAGTTATATAAAAAAAGAGATAATTACGGGTAACTTATTACCAGGAAGTATCTTTAATGAAACAGATATTATATCAAAGCTTAAAGTTAGTAGAACACCCGTTAGAGAGGCAGTTTTAAAATTAGCAAGCGAAGGATATTTAACTATTATACCAAGAAAAGGAACAATTATTTCTAATATATCATTTAGTGACGTAAGTCAGGTATATGAATATAGATTAATGTTAGAACCCGAAATATGCTCTAAGGCTGCACCTATTATGGATAAAAGCCTTTGTCTCAAATGGAAAGAATATTTTAATAATTTATTGCTTAATAAAAAATCAAAGCCACCCGTTAATGATAGCGATGATATAGATAAATTATTTCATTTAAGCATTTCCCAATCATTAAATAATAATTTAATTAATAAAGATATTGCTCATTTAATGGATTTATCGCAAAGAATAAGGTTTTTATCAAATAAGCAAAATGAACAAAGATATATTGCTTCTATAAATGAGCATATTAGCATTTTAGATGCAATTATAAAAGGCGATTGTAATCTTGCACGAGAGATGATGAAAAAGCATTTAAAAAATACTGTAGAAGGTTATTGAAATGGATTTAGCACTTATATCATTAAAGCAAGTTGGAATTATGTTTATTATGATTCTACTTGGTTTTGTTTTAGTTAAATTAAAGCTAATTGATTTATCCGCAAAAAAATCATTTTCTAACTTACTAGTTTATTTAGTAGTTCCTTGTATGATTATTAATTCCTATAATACAACCTATGACAGTTCTATTTTAATTAATATTCTATGGAGCTTTCTAGCAAGTATTCTTCTTCTTTTTATAGGATTAATAATCACATTTATAATTACTCATTTTTGGGAAATTGATGATAAGAATATCTTAAGATTTGCCTTAATATTTTCAAATGCTGCTTATATGGGTTTTCCCCTTATAGACGCAATGTTTGGTAAAGAAGGTCTAATATATGCATCTAGCTTTGTAAGCATGTTTAACATTCTTTTATGGACAATTGGCTATATGATTGTAAGCAGAAGCTTTAATATCAAGCTAGCTATGAAAAGCATAGCTAAAACACCAGTTTTATATGCTCTTATTTTTGGACTTTTTATATTCTTCTTTCAAATAAAAATTCCAAGTCTAATATCATTAAGCCTAATTGGCAATATGAATACTCCTCTTAGTATGATAATAACCGGAATGATAATTGCAAGCAGTAAAATCAAACCTGTTTTAAAAAATAAATATTTATGGTTAACGGTTATTACAAGACTTATCATAATACCTTCTATCTGCCTTTTTATAATACTTTTAATGTCAAAGCTTAATATTGATTCAAACCTACTTAAAATTGTATTTATATTAGAAGCATGTCCTTGTGCTGCAATAACCACAATCTTTGCGATTAAGTTTAATTATAATGAAGATCTTGCAGCATCTAGTGTAGTGATTACCACTATATTTTCAATTATCACTCTTCCACTATTAACACTCCTTATTGGTTTAATAATTTAGCATTTATTAACTAGAACATTTAATTTTTTGTTTCTACCATTCATAGCGGAATTTACTTTTTCAATTAACAAAAATTATTTTTTTTAGTAACTATTGATATTTTAAATAAAATAGCATATACTATTAGTGGACAAAGGCTAGATAATGTCACGTTTACTATATAGTAAACAAAAAGAGCAAAGGGTGCGACCTTTGCTCTTTTCTCATTTTACAAGGAAACAAAGGCTAGATGATGGCTATTTCTTCTTTTTAGAAGAATTATTGCCATCATTATCGTCTTTTGATAATATATACAATATTATCACTAAGACAATAAGATACTCCAAAGAGTACCTCCTTTCTAGTTCTTTGTCTCCTTAGAACTAAAAAAATTCATTTTGTCTTTGCTCCTATATAAAATTTATTCCCATTACTGGGACATCTATAGTATATCAAAATTACGCTTTGTTTACAACGACATTTGTAAACTTTATTTTTTATATACAATACATCAATTTGAGGCAAATAAAACATGATT
>ERZ772861.614-NODE-614-length-37568-cov-4.000640_pt1 | contig 37568 bp, 26 predicted proteins | sample MGYA00512135_ERZ772861 | MGnify/ENA primary metagenome ERZ772861 (study PRJEB29015, sample SAMEA2737700) | human gut metagenome | biome: human gut; feature: human-associated habitat; material: faeces | place: China | collected 2012 ...
CTGGACACCCTGATTAAGAGTCAGGTGCTCTACCAACTGAGCTAGCGGTGCATTTATGCCGATTTCTCAACCGAACAATGGATAATATATCATATGGAAAAAAGAATGTCAATACTTTTTCTGAAAAAGTTACAATCGGAGGATCCGTATGAAGTTGTATAAAATAAATATTCAAGTTCATGGGGGAATATGGTAAAATAAATATTATTGTGAGAAAGATCAATCCGGTATACAGTATCGTAAGTAATGATATTGTATACCGCCTCAGACTGCAGGTAAGGAGATGCATAGGAATGTCTAAGATGATGTATGCAGTATTATCCTGTATGGGAGTACTGGTATTGATTATATGTGATATACAATGTATAAAACGCAGAACGGAATTAGGCAGGCGTGTTGCAGAATTATTATCAATAGGTGCGTTATCAGTAGCAGGATATACGATCATATTTTTATCTTCTGATTATAAATGGATGTCAGCCGGCAACTGCATCTTCTTTGCCGGAATGGACTGGTTATGCTATGCCATGTTCCTGTATACGATTGAGTATACGAAATATAAGGGTAAGGCATTGTTTGACCTGAAACCCTGGATGAAGCTTGTAACGGTTATCATACTTACGATTGATTCGGTTTCCATGCTATGCAATATAGTCTTGGAACATGCTATGAAGTTTCAGGTGATATACTACAGAAAAGAACGTTATTTAAGGTTCATTCCTCAGCCACTGTTTTATCTCCATCTTATTTTGTGCTATATTCCATTTGCGGTTTCTTTTTGTATCTTTCTGTATAAGGTATATACCGCACCACACATTTATAAAAGAAAATTCGGTTTTGTCATCCTGACATTAGCAGGTGTCATGGCTGCGAACGCAATGTTCCTGATCAAGAAGCCACCGGTAGATATTTCCATCTATACGTATGCTGCTGCAGCAGTTTTACTGGATTACTTTACGTTTTATTATGTTCCCAGACAGCTTGAACAGATTATGCAGAGACTGGGACAGAATAAGCAGAAGGATCTTCTGATCATGTTTGACGAAGAGGATAACTGCATTTATATGAACAGAAGTATGTTTCTTTTTCTGAAAGGATGTAAGGTTGACAGGGAAGCTTTTGAGAATGCATGGGATTATGAGAATCCGGGCAGGAGAACTGCCATACAGATAGATAATAATATCAGGAAGATATACGCCAAGGAATATGAGAAGCTTTTGGATGATAAAGGCAGATATATGGGATGTTTCTATATTATGCACGATATTACAAAAGAAAGGGAGCAGCGTGAAAAATACAGATATATGGCAACCCATGATTCTCTGACAGGGCTATATAACAGATTGTGCTTCTTTGAAGAAGCAGAACTGTTCATGAAAAATAACCCACAGGAGCAGTATTATATTATCTGTTCGGATATTCGTCAGTTTAAGGTGATTAATGATATATTTGGTCCGGAAGCCGGGGACAGGATCCTGCGTACGATTGCAGACAGTATCAGGGATGCGGATGATCATAACCGTGTATATGGCAGAATTTCGGGAGACAGTTTTGCAATCTGTATGCCTGCACGCAATTTTAGTGAGGATAGTTATTTTATGCGTAGCGGGAGTACGCTTCGGATTAAAGGGATCAATTATCCTATTGTAAATCATATGGGGATTTATGAGGTGGATGATCTGAGTCTGCCGGTGTCATCTATGTGTGACAGGGCAATGCTGGCTATCAGTTCCATGAAAAATAATGTCCAACAGCAGATCATATATTATGATGAACATATGCGTAAGGAGATTCTGCAGGAACAGGAGATATTAAAGGATCTGACTCCTGCATTTAAAGAGAAGCAGTTTACTATATATATCCAGCCACAGTTCAACCACAGAACAGGCGAAATCGCAGGTGGTGAGACGCTGGTACGCTGGAAGCATCCAAAGAAAGGTTTATTGAAACCGCAGGCATTTATTTCTATGATGGAAGATAAGGGGCTGATCAGTAAGCTGGATCGGTATGTATGGAGAATGGCATGTGAATTCCTCAAAAAACTTGAGAATCAAGGGAAAAAGATATCACTTTCCGTTAATATTTCACCCAAGGATTTCTATTATCTGGATCTGTACAGAGAATTTATGGGGCTGGTGAAAGAGTATGATATCAGTCCGGCAGGCTTGAAATTAGAAATCACAGAAAGTGCTGTGATCATGGACGTTCCCAAGCAGGCTGCCCTGATAGAGAAGCTGCAGGCAGAAGGTTTTGTTGTGGAAATGGATGATTTTGGAAGTGGTTATTCTTCATTAAATACGTTAAAAGACATTCCTGTAGATATTCTGAAGCTGGATATGAAGTTTATGGAAAAATCCAAAAACACAAAGAGAAGTGCAGATATAGTACAGATGGTAGTTGCCATGGCAGATAAGCTGGGAATGCCTGTTATTGCCGAAGGGGTTGAAACGAAGGAACAGGCAGATTTTCTCGGACGGATAGGGTGTGATATCATTCAGGGATATTATTATGCAAAGCCTATGTCCATGGAAGAATTTGAACAACTTTTAAATAAATATCCATATAGGGATATAGTACAGAAAGGAATAGGCAATGATATTTGAGAGCCATGCCCATTATGATGATGAAGCATTTGATGAAGATAGAGAACAGTTATTATCTTCCATGCAGGAGCATGGAATAGAATATATAGTCAATGTGGGAGCGAGTCTTAAAAGTACTGAAACGACAGTAGCTTTGACCAGGCAATATCCTTTTATCTATGGAGCAGCGGGGGTTCATCCCAGTGAAACAACAGAATTAAATGAGGAGAATTTCAAATGGCTGACAGCACAATGTGCAGAGCCTAAGGTAGTTGCAGTGGGTGAGATCGGACTGGATTATTACTGGGAGGAACCGGATCATGAGATACAGAAGAAATGGTTCATCCGACAGCTGGAATTGGCAAGAAGCTGTCATAAACCTGTTATTATTCATTCCAGAGATGCAGCCAAAGACACCTATGACATTATGACTGCGCAGAAAGCACAGGAGATTGGTGGTGTAATCCATTGCTATTCTTATAGTGCAGAGATGGCACTTGATTATGTAAAAATGGGCTTTTATATAGGAATTGGCGGTGTTGTTACTTTTAAAAATGGCAAAAAAATGAAAGAAGTAGCACAAGCTGTTCCCATTGACAGGATTCTGTTGGAGACGGACAGTCCTTATCTGGCGCCGGAACCCAATCGTGGGAAAAGGAATTCTTCACTTAATATTCCCTATATTGCAGCACAGATTGCACAGATCAAGGAAATGGAGTATGAGGAGGTAGTAAATATTACCAATCAGAATGCCAGACGATTATTCCATATAAATGAACAGTAAGAAAGGACAGAATATATGGCTACACTTGGAAATCCAACCAATACCATAGAGGTACTTCAAAAATATAATTTTAATTTTCAAAAAAAATTCGGACAGAACTTCCTGATTGACTCCAATATACTGGAACATATTGTGGATGCAGCTGATGTTACAGAGGATGATTGTGTCCTGGAGATTGGACCAGGTATCGGAACCATGACGCAGTATCTGTGTGAAAGAGCAAGAGAAGTAGTTGCAGTAGAGATTGATAAGAATCTGATACCGATTCTTGCAGACACGCTTTCTTCCTATCAGAATGTTACTGTGATCAATGAGGATATTTTGAAGGTAGATATCAACAAAATTGCACAGGAAAAGAATCAGGGAAGACCAATCAAGGTTGTTGCGAACTTACCTTATTATATTACAACACCGATTATTATGGGGCTCTTTGAGAGCCATGTACCATTAGACAGTATTACGATTATGGTACAGAAGGAAGTAGCTGACCGTATGCAGGTAGGACCGGGAACGAAAGATTATGGTGCTCTGTCCCTTGCTGTTCAATATTATGCAAAGCCGGAGATTATGCTGACAGTACCTGCTTCATGTTTCATGCCAAGACCTAATGTAGACAGTGCAGTAATTCGACTTACCAGATACCAGGAACCACCTGTGTGTGCACAGAATGAGAAGTTCATGTTTGATATTATCAGGGCATCTTTCAATCAGAGACGTAAGACTCTGGTAAATGGATTGTCTAATGCACCAGGATTAAGGGTGTCAAAGGAACAGGTTGTTGGGGCTTTGGAAGAGATGGAATTGTCTGCTACAATACGTGGCGAAGCGCTTACGCTGGAACAATTTGCCGATCTTTCAGATATTCTTGGAAAAACGCGATAATTATCGTAAACTCTATATGTAGTAGCGTTGACATAAGAAAATCGTTATGCTAAACTTTATATAATAAAGTTGTCTGTCAACAAGATATATTTTTCAAATTGTCAGATAATAATAGGCTGAAATTGAGATAATATCAGCGTCTTTTTATGGGTAGAGCGAAAGTGCCAAAAGGGGAAATGGCTTATAGAGGTGATTTTACTTGGATAAATATGAATATAAACTTCGTTCGGATGAAATAGTAAAGCTGATTGAAGAAGAAAAATATGTGGAAGCCGCTAATATAGCGGATATGATAGACTGGCGAAGAGTAAAGAGCATTACGATGTTGTTGAAGGTATCAGCTCTTTACAGAGTCAACAGACGAAATGAGGACAGTAAGGCAGTATTACAGATTGCATACGAACGTTATCCTGCGAACCGGGCGGTTTTGTACTCTTTGTGTGAAGTGTCGGTTGAGCTGGATGATGTAGTTGCAGCGATAGAATATTATAAGGAATTTGTGAAACTGGCACCACGGGATAATGGTGTCTTTACGTTGCGTTATCGTATTCTGGAAGCACAGGAAGCAAGTCTGGAAGAAAGAATAGAGCTTCTGGAAGAATTGAAGAAGAGAGATTATCAGGAAGAGTGGGCATATGAGCTGGCATATCTTTATCACAGGGTCGGACTGGCTACAAAATGTGTAGAAGAATGTGATGATCTGATTCTGTGGTTCGGGGATGGCCCATATGTAATGAAGGCAATGGAGCTTAAAATGCTTCATGCACCTTTAACGCCGATTCAACAGAAGAAATATGATATGGCAAAGGCCAGACAGTCACAGGAAGACTACGCAGCAGGAGATACTTATTCTGAAGAGAATTACAGTGAAGAAGAATCATATGCAGAAGATGGCTATGGGGCAGAGGATGCTTATCCCGAAGAGAATTACAGTGGAGAAGAGTCATATCCGGAAGATGGCTATGGGGCAGAGGATGTCTATCCTGAAGAGAATTACAGTGAAGAAGAATCATATGCGGAAGATGGTTATGGAGTAGAGGATGCCTACCCCGAAGAGAACTATAATGAGGAACCATATTCAGAAGATGATTATCGTACAGAGGAGATCTACACAGAGGATACGTATCTGGCAGATAATGCAGAAGTAGATAATATAGACAATTATGCAGTAGAAGAGAATCAGTCTGTAAGCAGTGCTTATCGTGATACGGGTTCTATTGATATGAGTCAATATAATACAATTAATCTGCAGAAGGTTGTTGCAGAGAGTATGAAAGAACTTTTTGCAGATGATGAAGATATTTTCGCAGAAGAAAGAGCGGATATTGTGCAGCCTGAGGACATTCATCAGAAGAATGCGACAGAGACAGAGGCAAGTAATCCATCTGTGGAAGATAATACATTGATACAGGAAGACCATGAGGAGCTGCCGCAATCAGAGCCGGAAACAACTGAGAAAGAGCAGCCGGTTCCTGTACATACAAGTCGTGTTGCACAAATGGTGACAGGCGTGTCAGAAATAGCACCGGAACCTCATACCGGAGCTATCAGCAAAGTATTTGTACCCGGTGAGGATGCCCGAGTGATCAGACAGGATACAGATATGGACATGCTTCGGGATATTACAGAGGAATCTGTACAGGAAGAACATGACCGTCTGGAAGAAAACGGCGAGAATGTATTTGACGAGCAGCCTACTTTACAGGAAGAGATTGCTTCTATTCCTGTTCCTGAAGAAGAAGTTGCAGATGCAGTCCAGGAAGAAGAGCAGGATACGCAGGAAGAAGTATTCCATCCTATGACCGGCCAGATGAATCTGGACGAAGTGCTGGGTGAATGGGAGAGAATGAAGCAGGAGAATGCTGCCAAGCATAAGGAAGAAGTACGTAAGCTTGTGTTACGGCAGACTGGTAAGATATTCGAGAACTTCGATAATTCTATTAAGAATGGAATATTTGGAGAATTAGAGAAGGAAGATGAGGGCGAAGTAGAAGAACTGACTGAGATTGAAGATACACCAGATATGGTAGAGACAGAGCTTCAGGAAGAAATCACAGAGTCCCAGGTGTGGATAGATGAGGAAAATGAGACAGAATCTGTAGAATTATTAGATGTAGAAGAATCCATGGAAGAGTCTGTAAAAGAGTCATATGAAGAACAGTCATTTGCACAGGAAGAAGATGACAAACAGGAATATACTGAGGAAGAATATGGGCAGGAATACGCAGAATCCGGGGAAGAGATAGAGGAAGCAGCACCTGAGCAGGAAGAGTATGCGAAAGAGGAATCCGTGGATGATGATGCCCAGGCAGAATATTCGGAGGAAATTCCTGAAACTCAGGAAATTGATATGGATACCGCAGAGATTGGAGACCTGCCAGATAAGATTATTGAGACTACAGATAAAGAAACCAAGGGTGTAAGGAAAGAAGAAATCCGTGATTTTACCCCGGAGGAGCAGGAACTCTTTGAGAATTATGCTGTAACGAAGAAGATCCGTAAGCAGATTATTTATGCACTGGATAAGATGAGTCTGGCTGCCTATACAGGTAATGTCATCATTACCGGTGAAGCAGGACTTGGTACAGTACGACTGGCTAAGAATCTGATACGTGAATATCAGGCACTGGATGCTAATTTCTCCGGCAAAGTAGCAAAGATCACAGGTGAGAAATTAAATCTCAGGAATCTGAGCGAAGTATTTGCTAAGCTGGGAAATGGCGCACTTATTATAGAAAAAGCCAATGGAATCACACAGGATAAGCTCTATGAAATGGCGAATCTGTTGAATCAGGATAATCTTGGACTGGTAGTCATTATGGAGGATACCCGTAAGGAAATTACCCATTTGTTAGAGAAGCAGGCATTTATCTCTGATTATTTTAATATCAGAATAGATCTGATGGAGATGGATAATAATGCGCTTGTGGACTATGCGAAGAATTATGCGCTGGCGCTGGAATATTCCATTGATGAACTGGGAACGCTGGCGTTATATACCAGAATTGCCAACAGCCAGAGCGGTAATCATGTAGTAACGAAGGACGAAGTCAGAGACATCATAGATGAAGCAATCTGGAAATCCAAGAAATTCAATCTCAAGAACTTCGTAGATGTGTTACTGGCGAAGCGTTATGATAAAGAAGATATGATCGTATTAAGAGAAAGAGATTTTATGTAAACTAAAGAGAATGGGATGAATTCCTAATTCAAGTGGAATGGGGTATGTGCATGAGCAAAGTAGAAAAGCAGACAGAGGAAGTGTTTATTTCCGAGGCAGATCAGTATGTATTTGGACAGGGAACGCATTATGAGATCTATAAGAAACTTGGAGCACATCTGTGCACACACGATGGAAAAAAGGGTGTCTTTTTCGCTGTATGGGCGCCGAATGCACAGGATATTTATGTGATTGGTGAATTCAACGGCTGGAATGAAACTGCCGACAAAATGGAGCGAATCGGTGAAGGTGGCATCTATACTACATTTATTGAAGGCGTACAGGAAGGACAGATGTACAAATATCTGATAGAGCTTGCAGATGGAAGAAAGCTCTATAAGGCAGATCCTTATGCAAATTATGCAGAGTTAAGACCTGGAACAGCTTCCCGTGTATATGATCTGAACCATTTTGAATGGAATGATGAGAAATGGCTGACAGCCAGAGCCAAAAAGGATATGAACAAGGAACCACTTTCTATCTATGAGTGCCATATCGGTTCCTGGATGAAGCATCCGGATGGAACAGAGGATGGGTTCTATACATATCGTCAGTTCGCAGACAGAATGGTGGAATATCTGAAAGAAATGCCATATACGCATGTAGAATTAATGGGTATTGCAGAGTACCCGTTTGATGGTTCGTGGGGATATCAGGTAACAGGATATTATGCACCTACATCCCGTTATGGAACACCTGACGACTTCCGTTATCTGATTGACCTTTTCCATAAGCATAATATTGGTGTTATTCTTGACTGGGTTCCGGCGCATTTCCCAAGAGATGCACATGGTCTGTGCGAATTTGATGGTACATGTCTGTATGAACACCCTGATAAAAGAATGGGTGAACATCCAGACTGGGGAACTAAGATATTTAACTATGGCAAGAATGAGGTACGTAATTTCCTGATTGCCAATGCCTTATACTGGATTCGTGAATTCCATGTAGATGGTCTTAGAGTAGATGCTGTTGCAAGTATGCTTTACCTGGATTATGGTAAAAAAGACGGAGAATGGCTGCCCAACAAATACGGTGGAAATGAGAATCTGGATGCGATAGAATTCTTTAAGCATCTTAATTCCGTGATTCATGGTTCCTATCCGGGAGTTATGACGATTGCAGAGGAATCTACGGCATGGCCAAAGGTAACAGGTGAACCTAAAGATGGTGGACTTGGATTTTCATTCAAATGGAATATGGGATGGATGCATGATTTCTGCGAATATATGAAGCTGGACCCATATTTTAGAAAAGACAACCATTACAAGATGACTTTTGCCATGACATATAATGACAGCGAGAATTATATTTTGCCGCTGTCGCATGATGAAGTAGTGCATTTAAAGTGCTCCATGGTCAATAAGATGCCGGGATACGAGGTAGATAAATATGCCAACCTGAGAGTAGGCTATACCTATATGTTAGGACATGAAGGTAAGAAGCTGCTGTTCATGGGACAGGATTTCGCACAGGAGCGTGAGTGGAGCGAGGCAAGAGAGCTTGACTGGTACATGCTTCAGAATCCATTGAACCGTGGTATGCATGATTTTGTGGGTGAGCTGCTTAAAACCTATCGTAAGTATCCGTGTTTATATGAAATTGATAATGACTGGCTTGGATTTGAATGGATGAATGCAGATGATAAAGACAGAAGCATATACAGCTTTGTAAGAAGAACCAGAGATGGCAGGCAGCATATGTTGTTTGTACTTAATATGACTCCTGTAGAATATCCTAATTACAAGGTTGGTGTACCTATGAATACGAAATATAAGCTTCTGATCAATTCAGATGAAGAGAGATATGGAGGAGCAGGCCACAGAGTTCCAAAGGAAATCAAGGCACGCAAGGGAAAATGTGATAACAGGAACCAATATGTTGTGATTCCTCTTCCACCACTGACAGGAGTTGTATATCTATTTTAAACACAGATCCGATGTATTGAATTGCCAATACATCGGATTATTAAATAAAAGGAGACAGGAAATGGAAAAAGAGACAAAATGTATACAGGCAGGTTATGTACCAAAAAACGGTGAACCCAGAATGATACCCATTATTCAGAGTACTACATTCAAGTATGATACCAGTGAAGATATGGGTAAACTGTTTGATCTGGAGGCGGAGGGATATTTTTATTCCAGATTACAGAATCCTACAAATGATTATGTGGCAGCTAAGATTTGCGCACTGGAAGGTGGATCAGCTGCAATGCTTACCTCTTCAGGACAGGCAGCTACTTTCTTCGCAATTTTCAACATCTGCGGTGCAGGAGATCATGTAGTAGCTTCTTCTACCATTTATGGAGGCAGTTATAATCTGTTGGCAGTTACAATGAAGCGTATGGGAATTGAGACTACATTTATTGATCCGGATTGTTCAGATGAAGAACTGGAAGCAGCATTCCAGCCCAATACCAAAGCGGTATTCGGTGAGACAATAGCCAATCCTGCACTGGTAGTGTTCGATATTGAGAGATTTGCCAAGGCAGCACATGCTCATGGAGTACCACTTATTGTAGATAATACATTTGCAACACCTATTAATTGCCGGCCTTTTGAGTGGGGAGCAGATATTGTAACTCATTCAACAACGAAATACATGGATGGACATGATGCGTCTCTGGGTGGATGTATTGTAGATTCCGGTAAGTTTGACTGGTTTGCCCATGCAGATAAGTTCCCGGGACTGACAACTCCTGATGAATCCTATCATGGTGTAACCTATGCAGAGAAATTTGGTCTGGGTGGAGCTTTTATCACCAAAGCGACAGCGCAGCTTATGAGAGATCTGGGTGCAATACAGTCTCCTATGAATGCGTATTTCCTGAATCTGGGACTGGAGTCCTTGCATGTGCGTATGCCCAGACACTGTGAAAATGCACAGAAAGTAGCAGAATTCCTGCAGGCAGATGAGAATGTATCCTGGGTAAATTATCCGGGACTTCCAGGCAATAAATACTATGAAAGGGCAAAGAAGTACATGCCGGATGGCACCTGTGGCGTTGTATCTTTTGGTGTAAAAGGTGGAAGAAGCGCAGCAGAGAAGTTCATGGCACATTTAAAAGTAGCCATGATTGCAACTCATGTGGCAGACGCACATACCTGTGTTCTGCACCCTGCATCAGCAACGCATAGGCAGATGAATGATGAAGAGCTGGTAGCAGCGGGTGTAAGCCCTGATCTTGTAAGATTATCTGTTGGTATTGAGAATGTAAATGACATTATTGCAGATTTAAAACAGGCGCTGGAAGCAGCTAAAACAGAATAGAAAATTTATAACAGGGGCAGAAAAAGGGTTACTTTTTCTGCTCCTGTTAAGTTTTTGCCCATATTTGTCGAGATATAAGGTAAGACGATTAAGTACCACATGGAAGAAAGGCTTAGGTTAACAGGATGAATATTACTTTGGATGCAAAATTATCTTCATCTCCTGTAGCCGATACCGACAGAACAACTACATATAAGACGACTGCTGACTCCCTTCAGGTCGGGAACAGCGGATATTCATTAGACATTACAGATAATAAAGTTATGGATGACAAGGCGTATCAGGGTCACGGATTGACCGCACAGGATATTATGTCGAAGGCCGGGAACACAAATGTTAAGGCCCAAAAAGACTTTATGATTGTGATGTCTAATTCTGTTTCCGGGGAAGACTTGGAGAAAATGCAGGAAGAAGGCTTTCAGCCGGGAAGTACAGATGTAGAGACATATGTCAGTATTGTAGACAGGATCAAAGTAACGCTTGCAAAAGCGGGAGTGGAAATAGCAGGATATAATGACGATTTAGATACAGCAACTGTGGAAGAGATTACAGGCAGCCGCATTGATGCCAATGAACTGGTGGACAAGATGCAACAGGCGGATATTCCTGTTACAGAAGACAATATCACAGCGCTTGTAAAGACTATTGCACAGGGTATGGAGATAGGAGAGCTGTCAGAAGACGCTTTAAAATATCTGTTGCTCAATCAGAAGGCTCCTACGGTAGATAATGTATATGTAGCCCAGTTCTCCAGCACGGATTCTCTCCAGCAGGCAAAGGGCTATTACAGTGATTATGCAAAGGGGTACTATGCGAAGAAGGCAGATACAATTAATTGGGATGCATTGCAGAGTGGAATTGATTCTGTAATCCGACAATCTGGACTGGAGAACACTGAAGATGTTCAGAAAAATGCCAGATGGCTGGTAGAATCAGGTATTGAACTGACACCACAGAATCTTTCTTATCTGTCAGATTTAAGTCAGTTGCAATTTCTAATGGATGCACAACAGCTTCTGGATATGACAGTGACGGCTATGAGCAATGGCAAACAGCCGGGAAAAGCATTGATGACAGGGGAACAACCTGTCTGGCAGCAGGCAAAAGAGCTTGCAGAGCAGGCTGATTCCATCAGTGATGAAGCAATTCACGACACCATAGAAGCCGGAGAAACACTGAATTTCAAAAATTTAAGTGCTGCGCAGAAAGAAATTGATGCCAGAGAGGGTAGTGAGGCAGCTGCTGTAAATACTGAGGAGGTCTCTTTGCGGGAGATAGAAGCCAGACGCCAGATGGAAGAGATCCGACTGGTCATGACGCAGGAAGCCAACAGACAGTTACTAAAGAGTGGTTATCAGATAGACACAACAGAGCTGTCACAGCTTGTAGAGGCGTTAAAAGCCACAGAAGCCAATATAAAAGCATCTCTGTTCCACGGTGAGACTGAGCAGATCAATGAGCAGCGGGCAGTGTGGTATGAGGATACACTTACACTGACAAAAGAGCTTGCAGCTATGCCGGCAGCCCTGTCAGGTAAGATATCTGCAAGTAAGACTCCCTTTACACTGGAAACACTTCATCAGGAAGGAAGTATATTACAAAGTAAATATGACAAAGCAGGAGAATCCTATGAAGCTTTGATGACAGCACCACGTAAGGATATGGGTGACAGTATTCAGAAAGCGTTCCGCAATGTAGATGATATTCTGCAAGATCTGGGACTTGAGACAAATGACAGTAATCGAAGAGCTGTGAGAATCCTTGGATATAATAACATGGAGATCACACAGGATAGCATACAGTCTGTAAAAGAAGCAGACATGCAGGTAACGGGTGTGATTCGTCGAATGACTCCTGCTACTACGTTACAGATGATCAGAGAGCAGATCAATCCATTGGATATGAATCTGGATGAACTGGAAGAATATCTGAATGAACAGGATAAGGACACAGGGTCAGATGCGGAGAAATTCTCTACCTATCTGCATAAGCTCGATCAGAGCCATGCAATTACAGAGGATGAAAGAGAAGCATATATTGGTATCTACCGTCTTTTCCGCCAGATAGAGAAAACAGATGGTGCGGCAATCGGAAGTGTAGTCGCTTCTGGGGCAGAAATGAATTTCAAGAATATGCTTTCAGCAGTGCGTACAAGCCGTCATAAAAATATGGATATATCCATAGATGATGGATTCGGTGGATTGGAGAAACTGATTGCCAAAGGGCAGGCAATTGACGAACAGATCATGGCAGGCTATCAGGACAGCCCATCCCAGGAGTATCAGCATCAGATGCAGTATTATGCTGCATTGTCCGGGGAAATCAAAGATGAACTGGTTCAGAAAACAGATGTAGATACATTGAAGGAAATGGACATTCAAGCCGATACTACAATAGAGCAGTTTGCACAGGAACTGAAACAGGCGTCTGAAGTAGACCAGTCGTCCAGACAGGATATGGAACAGGAGAGAGTACATAATTTCCGGGATTCCATGCAGTCTGCACAACAGGTTGAGGATAGTGTTATCCAGTCATTGATTGATTATGAACAGCCTGTCAGTGTGAACAATATCCAGGCAGCAGAATTATTACTTATGGAGAGAGGTTCCCTCTATAAGCAGATATTTGGAAGAAGCGGTGCTGCCAGCGTAGAAAATGACACGAGTGTCAATGATGCTTTTGATTCTGTCGGAGATATAGAACATGATACTCTATGGCAGAAGGCAGAGGATGCAGCCAATAACCTGACAGATAAGAGCAGTGCAGTCAGTGCATATCAGGAGCTGATTGGAGAAGCAGTCAGTGCAGTTGAAAATATGGTTCATACCTCTGATAATATCGTTGATGTGAAAGCTGCACAGATGTTGTATAAGGGCTTGTCTCTTGCAGGCAATCTTGCCAGGGAAGAAAATTATGAGCTTCCTGTCAATATCAAGGGTGAGCTGACATCCATTAACCTGAAAATATATCATAACAGCAGTCAGATGGGTAAAGTCACTGTTACGATGGATACAGATACACTTGGGAAGGTGGCAGCGGATTTTGATATCAGTGAAGAGAAGATTTCAGGTATGATCGCCTATGATAAGAAAACATCCGGACAGGATATAAAAATATTACAGGACAATCTTCAAGAACAATTCTCCAAAGCACAGCAGGAGAGTGGTCAGAACAAAAAGATATCCATTAGTCTGGCTGAAACAAAGACACTTGATCTGAACAGATTCGGACAGGATAGGGACGTAGAAGAGTCTGAAAAATTATCTACCAGGGAATTGTATCAGACAGCAAAAGCCTTTATTACAGCTTTAAAGAGTCTGGATCAGCAGTACGAAGCCTGACAGAATAACATTGCATAAAAGATAGGAGAGAAAGAACATGAGAATTAATTACAATATATCATCCATCATTGCAAGAAATTGCCTGAACAACAATGATACCCGTTTATCAGACTCTATTAAGAGATTATCAAGCGGCTACAAGATCAACAGTGCGGCAGATGATGCAGCAGGTCTGGCTATCTCCTTGAAGATGAGTGCACAGCTCCGATGCCTGAAACAGGCAAATAATAATGCCAATGATGGTGTATCTGTTGTAAATACAGCAGATGGTGCAATGACAGAGATGCATGAAATTCTACAGAGAATGAACGAACTGGCAATTCAGGCAGCCAATGGTACCAATGCGGATTCTGACCGTGAACAGATCCAGCTGGAGATTGACCAGCTGGTACAGGAGTTGGACAGAATTGCAGAAACAACACAGTTCAATGCACAGAATCTGCTGGATGGCAGTTTTGCCTATAAAGGATATACCAATACAGAGAATGTAAAAGTAATGTCCTATAGTGATGGCGTAACAAGTGGTACTTATATGATCAAGGGACTGGAATATTATCATGATGAAGATACCATTAAAGACTTTGATGCCTATATTAAACAGGATGCAAATGGTGAAGTAACACACGAAGACAGATATTCTGCAACAAGCGCAGATAAGGTACGCAATGCACTTGTAACGACAACAACGATCAATTCAGGTCTGAAGGCATTTCCGGATGGTTCCAGAGTTATTCTTGAAGATGAGAATATTGTAATCAAGGGTGAGAATGATTTCGAAGTGAAGCTTACCCTGAACGATCGCACCGCAGTGAAAGGCAGTGGTGTAACCACTACAAGTACAGTGAAATATTTCTCTACAGACAGCTTTAGAAATGTAACAGTACAGAGTCCTGACGGTACTGTAAAATACAATATCAGCGAAGTAAATTTTGTAAAGGAAACAGACAAGAACGGCAAACAGCTTCAAAACACGACAACCACGATCAATTCCGGTGCAACACAGAATCCATACAGTGGCTTGTCAGAGGACTTTGCGAATGCCTTTACAGATGAATTCGGCAATAAGGCGATTAAAGTCACGGACTGCAAGTTTGATAAGGCAACCGGTGAATTCATAGTCACAGCTGCAGCAACCGATGATCTGAAGACGACAAAGGAGAAGAAATTTAAGGTAGTCATAGAGAATCCGAATGGCTGGGACGAAACCAAGAGTGGCAAGTATGTGGATACACTGCCTACGACAGTTCAGGCTAATTATCTGAACAACTATCTGTATACGCACACAGATACGACAAGAACCACATACAATGTAGGAAATGAAGCAGATGATAAGAACAGCATTCTTCTGGATCTTACCGGAAAAGGCGCAATGCGTCTCCAGGTAGGAGCCAACGAAGGACAGGTGATTCAGGTAGAAATTCCGGCTCTGCAGGCGTTGTATCTGGGGGTAAAGGATCTGGATATTACAACGGAGGATAAGGCAACAGCGGCAATTGATATCGTAGGAGATGCAATCAACCAGTTGTCCGGTATCCGTGCCAAGATAGGTGCCTATGCGAACCGAATCGAACACACAATTACGAATCTTGACAACACAGAAGAGAATATGACAGCTGCTTATTCCCGTATTATGGATGTGGATATGGCAACAGAAATGACAGAGTATTCCACAGTACAGGTACTGGTGCAGTCTTCTACAGCCATGCTTGCACAGGCAAATGAAAGACCACAGTCCGTATTACAGCTGTTGCAGTAAAAATTGGGGATTTGTGTGTGTCTGTGCATACTTGACATAAATTCAATATGCGCAAATAACATGCACAGAAATGAGGATTAGTATGACAACAGAGAAAAAGCAGATGTTCACAAGAAGGATTACACAGGCGAACAAAACACAGCTGACAGTAATTGTTTACGAAATGCTGTTAGCATATCTGGAAGATGCCAGGGCAGCACATGATGCCGGACAAACAGAAGAGCTTGTCCAGAATATAGATCTTGCCAGAGCATGTATCGGGCAGCTGCGCAGCAGCCTTGACTTCCAGTATGAACTGGCGGGCAACCTGTTCTCACTGTACTGTTATGCAGACAGAGAGCTGGCACGGGATATGTTCAGCCTGAAAGTAGACAATCTGGATACGATTGAGATGATCTTTACAAAGCTTAGAGATGCCTATCAGCAGATCAGTAGTCAGGATCAGTCCGGTCCATTGATGGAGAATATCCAGTCTGTGTATGCAGGACTTACCTATGGCAGAACAGATCTCAATGAAAGTCTTGTTAATTATGATGCAAAGAGAGGCTTCCTCGTATAGAGGGAGCTTTTTCTATTTGTTCCTCTTCTAAAAACAATTCCATCCGCTGTGCCTGATTCAACAGGAAACGATATCTCTTTAAAGCGGAATTCACCTCATAAATATAGCAGTCAATCAGATCAGGGTCTGTTGCGTAATCAAATCCACAATAGGCAACCTCCAATGCATGCTGTGTCTTGGCAATATCAGCAAGAAGCTTATCCCTTGCAGAAGGTATTTCAGGATTGGCAGGAGCCGGAGGATAATTATTCAGGATACTTTTCAGACTAAAGTAGGTTTTCATGAACATCTACATCCTTTCAGTGAAGTTATTATAGTATAGGCATCATCATTCTAATCTATGCAAAATACTGGAAATTAGTACGAGTTTTTACATTTGAAACGAGTTTTTACATTTCGGGTAGACAAAAAATTGTTGTCTGTTATAATCGAACCCTGTCAGGAAGACCGGTCAAAGAATCTGACGGGAAGGTATGAAATCAAAATGGAACTATTAATTGGAATACTGATTGTAGCGGCATTCATGGATATGTGGCACTATAAAATTCCAAACTGGTGCATTGCACCGGGAATGGCAGCCGGACTGTTTCTTAGCTGGCAGCAGGGTGCAGAAGTATTGCTTGTAGTTCTGGTACAGACAGCACTGATCTTTGCAGTATTCTATCCCTTTTATCTCATGGGAGGAATCGGTGCAGGAGATGTGAAGCTCTTTATGCTGCTTGGCTGTTATCTTGAGCAGCATAAGCTTATGGTCTGTATTGGCATAGCAATGATGTTGGCAGGAGCTGCTGCACTGGTAAGGATTATCTACTCAAAAGAATGCAGACAGCATGTAAAAGAAGTGTTGCGTTATGTTTATAAAATGTTACGGACGGGCGCCATGACTGATGACATGCCCCTTAAATCCAGAGCTGCTGTAATCCGTCTGGCAGTCCCCGTTCTATGCAGCACATTGCTTTGTATGGGAGGTGTGTTGTAATGCGGGAGAAGCTGCTTGCAGTATGTGATAAAGATGAGAGATATCTACAGGGAATGCAGGAGTATTTTCAACGAAAGGGGACAGCGGATTTTCAGATTGTGACTTTTACAGCCTTGGAACAGGTCATCAGTTATAGTCAGAATAAACCGATAGAAATCCTCCTGATCGGAGAGAATGCTTATGCTGAGGAAGCCGAAAATGTACGGGCAGGTAAAATCTATCTTTTGTCGGAAAATGGTCACAATGTAAATGCAGAATATCCGGTCATAACCAAATTTCAATCCATGGCAGGAATCTTTGCACAGATCATGGAAGAATATGCGCAGGATATTTCCTGTAGTGGTGCAAGTGTACGTAACAGGAAAAGAACGAAGCTGGTCAGCTTCTATTCTCCAGACCGGGCAGATGCACAGACAGCAACAGCTCTGGCAGCGGGACAAATGCTATCCAATGCAGGAAGTAAGACATTATATCTGAATCTGAGAGCCTTTGCCGGTTTTGAAGAATTATTGCATACAGAATTTGAGGCAGATGTGACGGATTATTTCTACTTTGTATTACAATATGCAGATAAGGCACTGTACAAGCTGGAAAGCATGAGAAAGACGCTGGGTGAATTACATTATCTTCCGCCGGCTCTGGATTATGCGGATCTGCTGCAGATTACAGAACAGCAATGGGAGCAGGCGATTGATGTATTGTTGGATAGTGGGCATTATGAAGTGATTCTGCTGGATCTGTCTGAGATCTGTCAGGGATTTTATTCCCTGTTGGCAAGAAGTGACAAGATTGTTTTTTTACAGGGAGATTCCAGGCAGTCACAGGCAATGAAAATGCAGTATCAGAAATTATTGGAAGCAAGAGGAGCAGTTAAAATAACAGACAAGACATGCTATAGCACTTTGCCGGAGAATTGGGAGAAGGAATGCTGCAATTATGAACGGCTGGCTGCGACCAGGCTGGGGGAACTTATGAAACGTGAATTATGGGATATCAGGGACAGGGGAGCAGTCAATGGAGAGATATGAGCAGTGCAGACAGACTGTAGAAGAAGGATTGCGGCAAAAGATTGACCTGTCCAGGGAAGTATCTGATGAAGAAGTCAGGGAAATGATTGATGAGATGGTCATTCACTGTTCCAGACAGTATGCTCTTTCCCTAAAGGACAGACAGCAGCTGGGGCGTGAGATCTTTGATGCCATTAGACGTATGGATATTCTACAGGAGCTTGTGGAAGAGGAAGAAGTAACAGAGATCATGATCAATGGTACGCAGGGAATTTTCATAGAGAGAAAGGGCAGACTTTTCCAATGGGATAAAAACTTTGCATCAAAAGAGAAGCTGGAAGATGTCATACAGCAGATTGTTGCTAAATGCAATAGGGCAGTGAATGAGGCATCTCCTATCGTAGATGCAAGACTGGAAAATGGAGCCCGCGTGAATATCGTATTGGCGCCGGTAGCTTTGAATGGACCAATCGTAACCATACGAAGGTTTCCGTCCCATCCAATCGGTATGACGGATCTGCTTGCATATGGCTCTCTTACGAATGAGGCCGCCCGGGATCTGGAGAAATGGGTCAAGGCTGGCTACAACATTATAATCAGTGGTGGGACAGGCTCTGGTAAAACGACATTTTTAAATGCCCTTTCCCAGTATATCCCGTCCACAGACAGAGTGATAACCATAGAAGATTCAGCAGAATTACAGCTTCAGGGAATCCCCAATCTGGTGAGACTGGAGACAAGAGACAGTAAAGGAGAAGGCACAACAGCAATTACCATACGAGATCTGATTAGAAGTTCTCTGCGTATGCGTCCTGACAGGATCATCGTTGGAGAGGTCAGAGGCAGTGAAGCAATTGATATGCTGCAGGCACTTAACACCGGGCATGATGGCTCTCTTAGCACTGGTCATGCCAATTCTGCAACAGATATGCTCATGCGTCTGGAGACGATGGTGCTTATGGGAATGGAACTTCCGTTAAGTGCCGTGAGAAGACAGATAGCATCAGGAGTGGACATTATCGTGCAGCTTGGAAGACTTCGTGACAAATCCCGTAAGGTTCTGGAAATAGTGGAGATTACAGGTTATGAGGATGGTGAGATCGTGACCAGACCATTGTATCAGTTTCAGGAGACGGGGACAGATGAGGCGGGACACGTTATGGGACAGCTGCAGATGTGTAATCCTCTGACGCATACAGATAAGCTTTTGGCAGCCGGATTATAGTTACGGTTATTTTATTTTTTTGACTTTAATACTAACAAAAATTATGAGATTAACAATAAATAATAAACTAACAAAAAATATTTTTGTAACAAAAGAAAAAAGCGGACAGGGAACAGAAATCAATTATGAAGAGTATTTCTTTTCCACAAGAGAACTGATAATCAACGTATTGCTGGGTATAGCAGGAATTGCGGTAATCAGCCGGATGTTTTTTGACAGTATGATTGCATTTATCCTGTTATTGCCTGCGGTATATCTTTTCCTGGTAAAGAGACGGGATAAGCTGTGCAGGAACAGAAAGCAGAAGCTGGAAAAGGAGTTCCGTGATGTTATTTTATCAGTATCTGCAAATCTTGGGGCAGGGTATTCTGTAGAAAATGCGTTTAGGGAATCCTATCAGGATATCAGTATGCTATATGGAGAGAACAGCCTTATGGCTGGGGAATTATATCTGATGATGCGGAGACTGCGCAATAACGACCAGCTGGAAGATATTCTGCTGAGTCTTGGCATACGCAGTGATGTGAAAGATATCCGGGATTTTGCAGAGATATTCCGGATTGCGAAACGTAACGGAGGCAGTCTGTCAGGCATGATTGGTAATACCGCCAGAATGATCGAAGGGAAAAGCGAGGTACGCAGAGAAATCGATACGATTATGAGTGAGAAGAAGCTGGAACAGAGGATTATGGAGCTGATGCCTTTTGGCATGATGTTGTATGTATCTCTTACTTCACCGGGATTCTTCAACAGTCTGTATCACAACCTGACAGGGGTATTGCTGATGAGCGTCTGTCTGATTCTGTACGTGGTGGCTTGTCTGATGGCTGAGAAAATATTAAAGATAGAGGTATAGGCAAAGGAATGGGAGAAAAGATAGCACAGAAACTGTATCAATGGCTGGAACAGCTGCCCCATAAACCGGACTGGCTTCTCTATAACGGTAACGTGCGGGAAGATATTCTTGCGCTGGAGCCGACAGCGGATGTGACACGCAGGCAGAGACAATATGTCATAGAGAAACTGTCCTTGTCCTGCCTGATTATGGCAGCTGGTGTATTTCTATCCCTTGTTGTGTGGATAAAAGGCAACCAGGACACACAGATTGTGGATAACCGTTTATACAGAGAAGATTATGATGGAAGCAGTCAGAGTCTGAAACTGACAGCAGATAATGGAGAGACAAAAGCACAGTTTGATCTGGAGCTGATGCCAAGGGAACTGTCCGAACAGGAGATGAACAGATTATATGAAGAGTTTATTCCCCGATTGGAAGAGCAGATTCTGGGACTAAATGAAACGCTGGACCGTATTGAATATGATATGAACCTGATAACCTCGATGGATGGATATCCTTTTCAGGTAGAGTGGACAGTGCCGGACCAGTATATGGATATGAAGGGAAAGCTATTACAGGAAGAAATGGTGCAGCCAGTTGTAGAGGAGCTTGGTGCGAGGATCAGTTATGGTTCTTTTGTTATGAACTATACCCTTGCCTGTTGTATCTATCAGAGGGCAGAGCCTTTTACCCTGAAGGAGAAGATAGCAGCACAACTGTTGAGTCTGGAAGAGGCAGACCGTAAGAAAGAATATATTACGCTTCCAACGGATTATGGTGATACAGAACTAAAATGGAGCGGGACAAAAAACTATACAGGGTTGTTGATTCTCTTTCTGACGCCTGTATTGACGGTTATGATCTATATGATGAAAGACAAGGATCTGCATAAAGAAGTGGAGCGCCGGGGTGAACAGATGCAGGAAGATTATGCTGATATTGTCAGCAAGATATCGTTGCTGATCAGTGCCGGAATGACCGTTCAGGGAGCGTGGGGCAGAGTAGCAGGAGATTACCGCAGAGAACGGGAACAGACAGGAAGAAAGCGATATGCCTATGAAGAGATGCTTCTGACGATACATGGGATAGAGAATGGAACTTCAGCCAGAAACGCATTAGAGCAATTTGGGCGCAGATGCAGACTGCCCGGTTATACGAGACTGGCAACGTTACTGGCACAGAACCTGTCAAAGGGCAGTGCAAATCTGACATCTATGTTACAGGCAGAGGCAGCGGATGCCTTTGAAGAACGGAAACACACAGCCAGGAAGCTGGGAGAAAAGGCGGGAACGAAAATGTTGGTTCCTATGATGATGTTATTGGGTATTGTCATGGTAATTATCACAGTACCTGCACTGACATCTTATTAAAAATAAAAGAATGGAGAATAAGAAAATGAGAAATTTAAGAACATTTATGAAGGAAGAAGATGGAATGGGAACAGTGGAGGTTATTCTGATCATTGTAGTTTTGATCAGTCTGGTTGCCTTATTTAAGAAGGACATTACAAGTATTGTGACAGACATTATGAAGAAGATCAAATCCAATGCGAACAGTATCTAAGCCAAAGGGCTATCTGACGGTATATCTGTCGCTTGTGTTTGCAATTGTGCTCTCTCTGCTGCTTACACTTATTGAGGGGGCAGCAGTAGGAGCCACAAGACTGCAGGCGGAGCTGGCAGCAGATCTTGGACTGGATTCTGTGTTTGCAGAATATCACAGGGAGTTAATGAAGCAGTATGGTGTATTTTACATAGATGATTCCTATGGCAATGAAAAAGGCGGCATCAGCAGAGTAGAACAGCATCTGGAGAGTTATCTGCGATATAACTGTAATCCCAATACGGATGGAAAGCTTCCTGTCGGACATAGTCTGATCAGGCTTACCAATCCGTATCTGGAGATTGAACAGGCTGCTTTTGCAACAGATGGATACGGACAGGTTTGGAAGGCACAGGCGATTGAGTGCATGAAAGAAAAATATGGGATCAGTTATATCAATGATATCAGGAATTATCTGAATATCATTGAAGCCCATGGTCTGGTCAATAGAGATATCATGTCGGAAATTGATCAGAAGAAGCAGGAATTCGAGAGAGAATTAGAGCAGGAAGAGATAACGGAAACAGATGTCAGTACAGATGGAGGCTATTCTTATGGCCAGATTAACGGCTGGCTTAGTGTATTGCATAGAATTGGCGTAACACAGCTGATTGCAGAGGACATGTCCAGTCAGCAGATTCAGGCAGGGCAATATATCAGCGCCAGGGCAAAAGCCGGAAATATGAATCAGGGCTGTGGACTGACTGAAGGTATAGAGACTCCTGATGGAATAGATGATGAACTGTTCTATGGCCAGTATCTGCTGGATCGATATGGTAATTACACCAATCAGAAAGAACAGAGCCTTTTGAAATATCAGGTAGAGTATATCCTGTATGGAAGTGACAGTGATGCGGTAAATCTGCAGTCTATGGTCAGAAGATTGCTGGCAATGAGAGCAGTGTCCAATTTTATTTATCTGAATGCGACAGACCATGCCAAAAAAGATGAGGTTAAGATAATTTGTGAAATACTTTGTGCATTGCTTCTGGTGCCGGAGGTCAGCGATGTATTGACCTATGTTGTCTTAGGCGTATGGTCATATATTGAAGCAGTAGCAGATGTGAAAGGGCTTTTGCAGGGATACCGTATTCCTTTGTTAAAGGACAGGGGGCAGTGGAGTACTAATCTATGGGATATGTTAAAAGGTACTGTGTCAGTGGAATCCATATCGCCCAATACCACCAATGCAGGCCTTTCCTATGAAGACCATCTGAGAGTATTTCTGATGCTTATGAACAGACAGGATAAGGTCATGCGAAGTCTTGATATTGTGGAAATGGATATCAGACAGACCCCGGGAAATGAACATTTCAGAATTGACCAGTGCATTTCTTATCTGAAGGTAGGCTTCGGATTCTCTGATGCAGGTAAAAGAGAGTACGTATTTGACCGTGCCATGGGGTATCAATAAAGGAAAGGAGCAGACAGATATTTTCTTACAGGAATTAAGTATGAATCAAATCAATAATAAGAAAGGAAGAACAAAGAATTTCCGGACGAAGTACAGACAAACGCTTTTGGCATATGTAACAGTTCTCTGCAAGAAGATATCTGTCTGTGTCCTTTCCGGATATAAACGTAAGGCAGCAAAAGGCAGTATGACAGTAGAAGCTGCATTTGTACTTCCCTTTTGCCTGTATGCCATGGTAAACCTTATGTCTATTATGGAATTATACAGACTACAGGGCAATTTAAGTGCAGCTATGCACAACACGGCTAAGGATATGGCGGTCTATGCACATTCTATTGAGAATAATTCTACGGCATTGAATGCTACGTATGCCGGAATTAAGACGGAGTCTGAGCTGGGGGAGAAATATCTGGATCATTCACCTGTAACAGGAGGTGCGATGGGTATACTATGGCTGCAGTCCAGATTTCTGCAGGAAGATGAATGTATTGATCTGGTGGCTTCTTATCATGTGGGACCGACCTTTCGATTGATGGGGTATTCCGGCTTTGTCATGTATAACCGGACAAGAACAAGAGCCTGGACAGGGTATGATAATGCAGGGGCAGCAGGGAACGGCAGGAACGAGGAACAGCTTGTATACATTACGCCTAGTGGAAGTGCTTATCATTTGTCAAAGAACTGTTCTTATCTGAAGCTGTCCATACAGGGTGTGGATAAGGATATAGTGGGCGAGCTTCGTAATAAGGATGGAAGTATTTATTATGCCTGTGATGATTGTGGCAATCGGGACAGCAGCAGGGTATTTGTGACAGATTATGGAAACCGCTATCATACGACGTTACAGTGCAGCGGTCTTAAAAGGACAATTTATCTGGTTCCGATATCCCAGGCACAAGGGCGTACACCTTGTAGTAAATGTAATTGAAATTGAAATGAGGATGAATATGAAAATAATATACGCAATAACAATAGGAGTTATGTTTCTGCTGGCAGTAGAGGATATCCGAAGAAAAGAGCTGGGCTGGTGGAAGCTGGGTATGCTGGCATGCATCTGTCTGATTGGGTGTATCTGTATGCCGCAGAAGGATCCCTGGAGTATGGCAGGTGGTGGAATGATTGGACTGTGCATGGTAGGGATTTCTTTTCTTAGTAAAGAACAGATTGGTATTGGGGACGGAGTTGTGACAGGTCTGCTTGGATGTCTGCTTGGGGCAAGGGGATGCCTGGTTATGCTGTGTATCGCATCCTGCCTTATGGCTGTTATAGCCATAGGTATTTTAATCTTGAAAAAGGGCAGTCGAAGGACAACACTGCCTTTTGCACCGGCATTACTGGGAGGATATATTGCGGCGATGGCGGTGCTTGGATGATAAAGAGAAGAATGGGCGGATATTTTACAGTTGAGGCAGCGCTGATTTTACCAATGGTAATACTGTTCATGACAACTATGCTTTTTGTAGGGTTCTATGTATATGACAGATGCATGCTGGAGCATTGTGCCTATGAGGCGGCGGTGAGAGGAAGCAGCAGCCTGTACCGCAGCAATGAAGAGGCTTATGAAGCTACACTGGACGCAGTGAATCTCCTGGTAAAGGATAAAATATTTGCAGCCAGGGACCTGGAATATTATATAACAGTGACTGGTCCGGATATTGAAGTGGTGTACGAATGTGATGTAAATGTACCTTTACTGAATTGGTTAAGCCAATACACGAAGGAAGTGAACTTTCATGTGTATGCAAAAGGCAGGGCGCCAAGAGGGCGGCAGGTGAAGCTGATACGTATCATGGATCGGATTATCAATTGAAAGAGCGAACCACGTAAATTTGTTAGAAAGAAGAGATGATAGAGAATGAAAACGGATAGTTTGCCACAGAAGAGTTTTGAGAGAAATATGAATCATAACTATATGATTTTGAATCAGCCAAACTTCTTTCATGAGCAGGAGGAAGAGCAGGACTACAGGGTAAGGATGTTATTGGATAACAAAATAGAGGGGCTGTTACCCGTATCTGACCGTACAGTGAACGGTGAGAGTAAATATTATTATGAGATCAATTCTTTACAGTCCATGGACAGGGTATATGCAAAAGAGGAGCTGGATTATCAACAGTTATGTACATTGCTTCAGGGGTGCATTCATCTGTATGACAGTCTGGAGGAATACCTGTTAGATGGTTCTCAGGTTATTCTGAAACCGGAATACATTTATTTGAATATGGACAGTATGGAGCCGTATTTTGTATATTTCCCGGAGTATGAGAGCAATGCAAGAGACAGCTTCGCATCCTTTATTGAGGAACTGCTCCGAAAGGTGGATCATACGGATGAACAGGCGGTGATGCTGGCGTACCAGGTATACCGTTATACGAGGAATACCAATTATGTATTGCGTGAGATCACACAGATGATGGAACAGACAAAAGAGGACATACCACCGCAACAACAGATACCTTATGAATCAGAGGATTCTTATAGGCAGGAGCCGCACTATGATGACTGGGACAGTATATCCTATACATCTCCATCACCTGTGGACAAACAGGAAGAACCAAAATCAGAGAATCATACTGCAAATGTAAATACAGAGAAAAGAGATTTGAAAAAAGCAGTCATGTGCTTTATCCTGACAGGTATTGCGGCAGTGTTGCTGGCCGGATGCAAGGTGGCAGGGCTTTATCTGCTGGATGAAAAACAAATCCTGTATCTGTATGGGGCAGTCAGCATGTCTGTTATGGCAGGGGTTATCTTTCTGGCATGTCATTTTAAAAAGAAGAACCGCATGAAAGAGATTCACGAACTACAGGAAGATAGTCTATTAGAGAAGCATGAGCTTGTAGAATATCCTTCTTATTATCCAGAAGAGAGGGCATTTGAAGAAGTTCATTCCTGGGAGAAAGAGCCTGTAGCACAACAGGCGTATACCTATGGAGATACTATTTGTCTACAGCAGCTTCCGGACAGGGAGCCTTATCTGTCAGGGAGAGTAAATGGAGAGGATATCATGATACGGCTGGATAATCTGCCTTTGACGATTGGCAAAATGACAGGCAGAGTGGATTATGTCATTTCTGACAGTACTGTCAGTAAGATCCATGTCCGAATTGAAGAACGGAATGGGGCTATTTATGTAGAAGACCTCAATTCCACAAACGGAACACTTCGAAATGGAAGCATGATCGGTATGAATGAACCGGTATTATTACAGGTAGGGGATGAACTCACAATAGGCAGAGTGAACCTGAGAGTATGTGCATAAATTGTTGCTGGAACGAGGTACGAGTGAACAGTAACGATATGTTCGGAAACCTGTTAAAACAGGTACGGAATGGATTGACTGTAGATAAGGTTTAGAGTATACTTAACTTAATGAAATAGTGTAATGCATGAGATTTGGAGTCAAGCATAAGGATACCTGTGGAGGGTTCTTTTTGCTTGGCTTTTTTGCGCATGGGGTTCTGAATAGTTAATAGTTACTCAATTAAGAAGAGGAGGATATAGATATGTATGATGTAATCGTTATTGGTGCCGGTGTAACAGGATGCAGCATCGCCAGAGAGCTTGCCAGGAAGGAAAGGCAGGTTCTTGTCCTGGAAGCGTCCAGCGATATTTGTGAGGGAACGAGTAAGGCAAACAGTGGTATTGTCCATGCGGGGCATGATGCCATGCCGGGAAGTCTGAAGGCGAGGTTAAATGTAAGAGGTAATCAGATGATGGGTGAGCTGGCACAGAAGCTGCAATTTTCTTATCGCCAGAATGGCTCACTGATATTGTGCTTTGAAGAAGAGAATAAAGGAAAGCTGCAGGAATTGTATGAGAGAGGTATACAAAATGGTGTGCAGGGGCTTCAGATATTAACACAGAAGGAACTTCGGAAGATGGAACCTAATCTGACAGACAATGCAGTGGCTGCGCTCTACGCACCTACAGGTGGTATTGTATGCCCCTTTGGTCTGACAATCGCCATGGCAGAGAATGCAGCAGAGAATGGTGTCCTTTTCCAGAGAAATCAGAGAGTGACAGCCATTGAGGTAATGGAGAAAGGGTATCGTGTGCATACAGCAGATGAGAATGTCTATGAGGCGGCCATCATAATCAATGCAGCTGGTGTTCACGCAGATGAGATTCACAATATGCTGCCTGCAAAAGAGGGACACAAGGAAATGCACCTGATTGCCAGAAAGGGTGAGTATTGTCTCTATGATAAGAAAGCAGGAGCTTTGGTGGATAAGACTATATTCCAGTTACCAGGCAAATATGGCAAGGGCATTCTGGTCACACCTACTGTACATGGCAATCTGCTGATTGGTCCGACTGCTGTGGATATTCCGGATAAGAACGGTGTCAACACGACAGGAGAAGGATTGGAGACGGTCATGGAGAAGGCTTCTGTCAGTGTAAAGAAATTGCCGCCGGCTAAGCAGATCATAACGTCTTTTGCTGGAATCAGAGCACATCATGAGAGTGATGATTTTGTGATAGAAGAGTCAAAAGGCTATGCAGGCTTTATTGATGTGGCAGGTATCGAATCTCCGGGACTTACCAGTGCACCGGCAATTGGAGAGTACGTTGCACAGTTGGTAAATGAGATACAGAATCTGCCGGATAAGAAAGATTTTAAGGAAACCAGACAGGGAATCGTGCATATGGAGCAGGCTGATTTTGAGGAGAAACAGAAATTGATTGCACAAAATCCTGCTTATGCCAATATGATATGCCGTTGTGAGAGCATTTCAGAGGGAGAGATACTGGATGCCATTCACCGTCCTGTGGGAGCTACGACAGTAGATGGAGTAAAACGCAGGACAAGAGCTGGTATGGGACGCTGTCAGGGAGGTTTCTGTTCTCCTAAGGTAGTGGCGATCCTTTCCAGAGAACTGGGTGTTCCAATGGAAGAGATACGTAAATCCGACCAGGATAGTGTGATGCTTTATGGAGATACGAAGTAGAAGTTACTGATAGTCTGAAGGTTATGGAAAGGCAAGGTTTCATTATGAATATAGAAAAAGAAATAGTAATCATTGGCGGAGGTCCTGCGGGCATGGCAGCAGCTCTTGGGGCACTGGAGCAGGGAGTAGCACCTGAAGATATCCTGATATTAGAGAGGGATGCACAGCTTGGAGGCATTCTGAACCAGTGTATTCATAACGGTTTTGGATTGCATACTTTTAAAGAAGAGCTTACAGGGCCGGAGTATGCAGGGCGTTATCGCAGACAGATAGAGGAGAAGCAGATTCCATACAAGCTGCATACGATGGTCATGAGCCTTAGAAGCACTGACAGGCAGAATGGTTATAATAAAGAAATCATAGCAATGAATAAGGAAGATGGTATGCTGCTAATTCAGGCTAAGGCAGTAATTCTTGCTATGGGATGCAGGGAAAGACCAAGGGGAGCACTGAATATTCCAGGGTATCGTCCGGCGGGAATCTATTCAGCTGGAACAGCCCAGTACTATGTCAATATAGAGGGTAAAATGCCGGGTAAAGAAGTGGTGATACTGGGAAGTGGTGATATAGGTCTGATCATGGCAAGACGTATGACACTGGAAGGCGCACATGTACAGGCAGTGGCAGAGCTGATGCCTTATTCCGGCGGATTAAAGAGAAATATCGTGCAGTGTCTGCAGGATTATGATATTCCTTTGCTGTTAAGTCATACTGTAGTAGATATTCAGGGTAAAGATAGAGTGGAAGGTGTTACGATTGCCAAGGTAGATACAAAAGGCAGGCCAATACCGGGTACAGAAATTACGTATCCATGTGATACACTGCTGTTATCCTGCGGCTTAATACCGGAAAACGAACTGTCAGCAGGATGTGGTGTGGAATTAAGCACTGTTACAGGAGGTCCGGTGGTAAATGAGAGTCTGGAGACTAATGTAGAAGGTGTTTTTGCCTGTGGCAATGTCCTGCATGTGCATGACCTGGTGGATTATGTATCAGGTGAGGCAAAGGAGGCAGGCGCAAGGGCTGCCCAATATTTAAAAGGTGGTAAAACAGACTCTCTAAAAGAGAATATAGTACAGATTATCCCTGAAAATGGTGTACGATATACTGTTCCATCCACAATCCGTCTATCTCATATGAAGAATACCCAGACAGTACGTTTCCGTGTAGGACGGGAATACAGAAACGTAAAGGTCTGCATCTATGCAGATGACCAGTTGATACGTTCCCTGCCGAAAAAGACAATGGCTCCCGGTGAGATGGAAAATATCATCCTTATGGATAAAGACATGGTAAAAAAAGATGGAACAGATGTAGCAAGAATCAGAATCGCAGTTGAAGAATAAAAGGAGATGTGACACATATGTCAGAAATAGAGACCAGAGAATTAATCTGTATAGGCTGTCCATTGGGCTGTCCACTTACAGTAGAAATGAAAGGCACAGAAGTAGTATCTGTGACTGGAAACACCTGTCCAAATGGCGACCGCTATGCCAGGAAGGAAGTAACAGATCCAAGGCGAACAGTGACCAGTACTGTAAGAGTGCTGGGCGGTAGCTTGCCTGTGGTATCTGTAAAGACCGCACAGGATATCCCGAAGAATAAAATATTTGACTGTATGCAGGAATTGGCTACAATAAGAGTTAAGGCACCTGTGCAGGAAGGGGATGTCATTGTAAGCAATATTGCCAATACGGGGGTGTCGGTCATTGCAACAAAGGAGATTCCGACAGAATAATCTGGTGACACAGGTATGAAATAACGGAGGGTTAAGGGTATGGAGAAAAAACAATATATTATGGCATTGGATCAGGGGACGACCAGCTCACGCTGCATCCTTTTTGATAAAAAGGGCAATATCATCAGCATGGCACAGAAGGAGTTTGAACAGATCTATCCAAAAGCGGGCTGGGTGGAACATAATCCCATGGAAATCTGGTCATCTCAGCTTGCGGTAGCGACAGAAGCTATGGCGAAGGTGGGGGCAGATGCTTCTGATATAGCAGCACTTGGAATTACCAATCAGCGTGAAACAACCATTGTGTGGGATAAGAACACAGGATTGCCGGTATATAATGCAATCTGCTGGCAGTGCCACAGAACAGCAGATATGGTAGAGGAACTGGTCAGGGATGGATTTGGGGATGTAATCAGAGCCAAGACCGGACTTGTACCGGATGCGTATTTCAGTGGAACGAAGCTGGCATGGATTCTGGATAATGTGGAAGGCGCCAGAGAACGTGCAGAGGCAGGTGAATTACTCTTTGGAACCGTGGATACCTGGCTTATCTGGAATCTTACAAAGGGCAGGATCTTTGTAACAGATTATACCAATGCTTCCAGAACGATGCTTTTTAATATTCATGAGAAATGCTGGGATGAAGAATTACTGCAGAAATTACGGATTCCCCGCAGTATGCTGGCTCAGGTGAAGCCTTCCAGCTGTGTGTATGGTATGACAGATGATGGTCTTCTGGGTGGAGAGATCAGGATTGCCGGGGCAGCAGGAGATCAACAGGCAGCTTTATTTGGACAATGCTGTTTTGATGAAGGTGATGTTAAGAATACATATGGAACAGGCTGTTTTCTGCTTATGAATACGGGACACAGGGCAATTACTTCCGAACATGGTCTTCTTACAACAATTGCAGCCAGCGACAAGGATGAACTGGAGTATGCGCTGGAGGGCAGCGTATTTGTGGCAGGGGCAGCAATTCAATGGCTGCGTGATGAGATGCGTATGTTAAAGAGCTCTTCCCAGTCAGAGGAATATGCAGAAGCTGTGGAAGATACCAATGGCGTATATGTTGTGCCGGCTTTTACCGGATTGGGAGCACCTTACTGGAATCAGTATTGCAGAGGTATGGTAGTGGGAATCACCAGAGGATGTAGTAAAGAGCATTTTATCAGGGCAACTCTGGAATCTATTGCATACCAGACACACAGTGTACTCCGTGCTATGGAACATGACACAGGTGTCACAATTAAGAAGCTGCAGGTAGATGGTGGAGCCAGTGCCAATGACTTCCTGATGCAGTTCCAGGCGGATATTTTAAAGGGCGATGTACTGAGACCTTGTTGTATTGAGACGACAGCACTTGGAGCAGCCTATCTGGCAGGACTTGCGGTAGGGTATTGGAAGGACAGAGATGAGATTCGTGAGAACTGGCAGTTATCCAGACGATTTGTGCCATCCATGGAGGAAGAGAGTCGTAAAAAGCGCCTTCATGGCTGGGATAAAGCTGTGAAATGCGCTTTGATGTGGCAAGAGGACTAATGTAATGCTTTAGTATTCTGTAACCGATACTGCTTGGGTGTGATGTTCTTATACTTGCGGAAGGTCTTGATCATATGGCTGCAATCAGAGAATCCCGTTTCCTGACTGATATAGGTCAGGTCGTAGTCTGAGAACAGCAGCAGATCTTCCGCTTTTGTCACGCGGATATATTCAATATATTCCTTACAGGAACGGCCGTAGAGCTGGCGGAACTTTTTGGCAAAGAAGGAATAGCTCATGTTGCATAGAGATGCCAGATCTTCTACTTTAAGCGGCTGATTGGAATGAGCATCAATATATTCTGTAATGGTTTCAATAGAGTCGTCCTCTGGCTGCGTAGCCATCATGGGCGGTGTATAGCCATTGTCTTTCCATATGCGCACCATAGCAAGCAGAAGACATGTCAGGGAAGCATGCATGGCAAGATTGTAGCCGTAATTTTTGTATTCAAATTCATGGCAGCAGGAATACAGATAGGATTCAATGGGATATCCTACCATACTGTCTATCGGAAAATGTATGAATGCTTTCGGGTCATTGGCTGCCTGCAGAATAGATGATTTCAGCTGAGGCATGATACCCGAGGTATCATGAAAACGATTTAAGTCAAATTTTAAGACAAAATACCGTTTGCGCTCCGGTGTGGAACCACCAATGGAGTGAAGCTTCTTAGGTAATAGTGCAATCATATCTCCGGGATTGAGGTGATAGACTTCTCTGTCGCAGGTCACTTCTGTAGATCCTTCTAACATATATAATACTTCCATATAATGATGCCAGTGCTGATGCACAGGGAAGTCATGAATGACTGTATCAAAAACAAAAGCCTCATAGGGCGAATTCAAAATATCCCCATATTCAAATAAATTATGCATAGTCTTCCTCCCAATACCGCCTATTTTATCATAGCTGACTCAGGTTATCCAGTATAGAAGTAAAAAACAGATTCTAAAAATACTGAAAATCATTTACCAAAATGACGAAAAAAGGTATCATATGAATGTGAAAACATTTGTGAGTGAAAGGGGCTATTATGGAAAAACAGGAAAAGGGAATTGTCTGGGAACAGGAAGAGCAGGATTTTCTGGATAATTTCAAAAGAAACAGTGGCAGCAGTATTAAGACTCTGCTTGGTTTGTATAAGGGGCATTATGCTTCATTATTTTTCTCGGTGCTGTTCTTCTTCATTAAACATTCACCGGTATGGATTCTGCCTATTGTAACATCCAATATCATTAATATTGCTACGAACCCGGATGAGAACGTTGTAAGGGATATTGCGCTCAATGTGGCATTTATGTGTGTAATGATCATACAGAATGTCTTTTCCAATTATGTGCATGTCTATCTATATTCCAAGACAATCCGCAACATGGAATGCAATCTGAGAGGTTCACTGGTGCGCAAGCTCCAGCAGTTGTCCATATCCTATCATAATGCGATGCAGTCAGGACGACTGCAGTCCAAGATCATGAGGGATGTGGAACAGATTGAGACGCTTTCAAGACAGATATTTATCTCTGTGTTGAGTATTATTATGAATATTGCAGTTGCTTTGGGTATCGTTGTGAGCAAAAGCCTGACTGTGTTTGTATTTTTCGTATTAACAGTTCCGGTTGCAGTCATCATCATGGTGGTATTTAAGAATAAGATCAAGCTGCATAACAGACAGTTCCGTAAGGACATGGAAGAGACCTCCGTGCGTGTCATGGAAATGGTGGAACTGATTCCTGTCACCAGGGCACATGCGTTGGAGAGCACAGAAACCATGCGTATGCAGGAACAGCTGGAGAATGTCGCCAAGAGTGGATTGAAGCTGGATATTATCCAGTCTTATTTCTCTTCTATCAGCTGGGTGGCATTTCAGGTATTTCAGGTGTTGTGTCTGGGATTTACAGGTTATCTGGCGGCGCAGGGTGAGATTACGGTAGGTGAAGTCGTTATGTATCAGACTTACTTCTCCAGCATTGTTGCACAGGTATCCAGTATTATTACCCTGCTCCCTACGATTGCAAAAGGCCTGGAATCTGTAGATTCTGTGGGCGATATCCTGCTGAGCCATGATGTAGAAGATAACGACCGGAAAAAGAAAATGAAAGAAGTACATGGCAACATTACCTTTGATGATGTCACCTTCTGTTATCCGGACAGTGAAGAACCGGTGCTGTCACATTTCAACCTGTCTATTAAAGAGGGTGAGACGATAGCCTTTGTAGGCGGTTCCGGTGCAGGTAAGACGACAGTGCTTAATCTGGTAATCGGATTCATTAAGACGACAGGGGGCAGAATCCTGATAGATGGCCAGGATATGAATGAGCTGAATCTTAAAAGCTTCAGACAGCATATTGCAGTCGTTCCACAGACGTCCATTCTTTTTACAGGAACAATACGCGATAATATTACCTATGGTAAAGACGATATCAGTGATGAGGAATTGAAGAAGGTCATTGATGCCGCCAACCTGCGTGAATTTATTGATTCTCTGCCGGAGGGGCTGGATTCCAGGATTACGGAGCATGGCAGCAACCTGAGTGGTGGACAGAGACAGAGGATCTCCATTGCCAGAGCCTTCGTGCGTGATCCAAGCATCCTGATACTGGATGAAGCGACATCTGCTCTGGACAGTATCTCCGAGAAACAGATCCAGACAGCCATCAACAACCTGGTAAAAGACAGAACGACTCTGATCGTGGCACACAGACTCTCTACCATACGTGATGCAGACAAAATTGCGGTTATTGGACACGGGGGACTGGAAGAGTTCGGAACCTATGAAGAGCTGATGGCAAAGAAGGGCAAGTTCTATGAACTGAAAGAATTGCAGATGTAAATGTACATGAATAGTTTTCATTTGACAATGTCTTTTGCATATGCTAGGATATAACAAATATTAGGGAGTAGTTCGCATCGGTCAACCGATGTTGTGCTGGTCGTCATCACGTTATCAGAAGCTGTATAGGCGGCAAGATAACCGGGCAGTACACTTCTATGGAAATGGAACGAGACTTTTATTGTACGTTTGTCGTGCAATAAGAGTCTTTTTGTATTTATGCGGCAAATGTAAAGCAACCGGTTTTATAAGGAGGATTTGTGTATGGCGCAGAAAAACATTTGGAACATTTCTACAGAAGAGCTGATGATGCAGCATCAGGTGACGAAAGAAGGACTGACCTCACAGCAGGTCGATAAGATCCGTCAGGAGAAAGGTGAGAATATCCTGCAGGAGGGTAAAAAGAAAAGTATTTTTCAGGTATTTATCAGTCAGTTCGCAGATCTTTTGGTAGTAATACTGATTGTGGCAGCAGTAATCTCTATGTTCTCAGGAAATGTGGAAAGTACCATTGTAATCCTGCTGGTACTCGTGATGAACGCAGTTCTTGGTACGATACAGCATGTAAAGGCGCAGCGTTCCTTGGAAAGCCTGAAACAGCTGTCTTCTCCCTGTGCAAAGGTCATCAGGGATGGTGTGAAGCAGGAAGTACCATCCAGGGAGATCGTACCCGGTGATATCGTGATGTTGGAAGCTGGGGATATGATTGTTGCAGATGGCCGCATTCTTCACAACTTTTCTTTACAGGTAAATGAAAGTTCTCTTACGGGAGAATCCACCAATGTAGAGAAATCGGATGCCGTGCTTGAAGGTGATGCTGCGCTGGCAGATCGAGTGAACATGGTGTATTCAGGAAGCCTTGTCACATATGGCCGTGCAGAAGTTCTGGTTACAGCCACTGGCATGGAGACGGAGCTTGGCAAGATTGCAGGACTGATGAATGCAGCAAAGGAACGTAAGACTCCGCTGCAGGAGAATCTGGATCAGTTCAGTGGCAGACTGGCAATGCTCATTATGATTATATGTGCAGTTGTATTTGTATTGTGTATGTATCGTCAGATGCCGCTTCTGGATTCCATGATGTTTGCGGTAGCGCTTGCAGTAGCGGCAATACCGGAGGCATTAAGCTCTATCGTGACAATCGTGCAGGCCTTTGGTACGCAGAAAATGGCAAAGGAAAATGCCATCATCAAAGATTTGAAAGCAGTAGAAAGCCTGGGCTGTGTATCTGTAATCTGTTCTGATAAGACAGGGACACTTACACAGAATAAAATGACAGTCCAGCAGATTTATATGAATCATAAGGTGTATGAACCCCGTGAATTCAATATCTCCGACCAGACACAGCGTTATCTGCTCTATGATGCTGTACTGAACAATGATTCAAGTATTGTGGATGGAAAAGGAATCGGAGACCCGACAGAATATGCACTACTGGAGATGCTTCGCAATATTTATGTAGATGCCGGTACATTCTTTGATGAGACAGAAATCCATGAAGATGTATTGCGCCGCAACATGGAACGGCTTGAAGAAGTGCCTTTTGACTCGGACAGGAAGCTGATGAGTAGTAAATATCTGCTTCATGGAGTACCTACTATTCTGACTAAAGGGGCAGTAGATGTCCTGTTGGACCGCTGTACACATGTACGTTCCTGTAATGTGATACATCCCATGACAGAGCAGGAAAAGGACAAAATACGCAGACAAAATGAGATATTCTCTCAAAACGGACTAAGAGTACTGGCTTTTGCATACAAGGAATCGGATGAAGTATTAAGTCCAGATACAGAATATGGATTTATTTTCCTGGGAATGGTATCTATGGTGGACCCACCAAGACCAGAATCCATGGAAGCAGTGGCAAGTGCCAAAAGAGCAGGTATCAGACCGGTTATGATTACCGGCGATCATAAGATTACTGCGGTAGCGATTGCCAGACAAATCGGTATTTACGAAGAGGGGGATCTTGCCCTGACCGGCGCTGAACTGGATGCACTTACGGACAAGGAACTGGATGACAAGGTCAGCAGAATATCCGTGTATGCCAGAGTATCTCCAGAAAATAAGATACGTATCGTAGAAGCCTGGCAGAGAAAAGGCAATATTGTATCCATGACAGGAGATGGTGTTAATGATGCCCCGGCACTGAAAAAGGCAGACATTGGAGTAGCTATGGGCATCACAGGGACGGAAGTATCCAAGGATGCGGCGTCAATGATACTTTCGGATGATAATTTTGCCACAATTATAAAAGCAGTAGCCAATGGCCGTAATGTATATCGGAATATCAAGAATGCCATTCTGTTCCTGTTATCAGGAAATACAGCGGGGATTCTGTCGGTGCTTTATACATCTATTATGGGATTAGCAGTGCCATTTGCACCCGTGCATCTGTTATTTATTAATTTATTGACAGATTCCTTACCGGCGCTGGCAATAGGAATGGAACCGGCAGACGCAGAGCTGTTAAACGAGAAGCCGCGAGATCCCAAGACAGGAATTATGACAAAAGATTTTGTTGTGACAATGCTGTCAGAAGGTATTCTGATAGCAATTGCTGCGATGAGCGCATATCATATTGGTATTGCCACCAGCGCTGCCATGGCATCCACTATGGCGTTTGCCACATTGACATTGGCGCGTCTGTTCCATGGATTTAACTGTAGGGGCAGAGAATCCATATTCAGATTAGGATTACTGTCCAATAAGTACAGCCTTTATGCCTTTGGCGCAGGCGTAGGACTGCTTGCATTGGTCATATTTGTACCTGTACTGCATGGTGTATTCAGTATAGAAAGCTTGTCAATTCAGGCAATAGGACAGATTGTAGTCCTGAGCTTTGTGCCAACGCTGATTATCCAGTTTGTAAAAATAATAAAAACAGATAAGAAATAGAAAAAATAAGATTTAGAGGTATATGAAAATAAACTTGACACATTGTCGGAAGTATTGTAAAATACAGCTTGTCATTGACGATGTGTCAATGCCCAGATAGCTCAGTCGGTAGAGCAGAGGACTGAAAATCCTCGTGTCACTGGTTCGAT
>ERZ772861.615-NODE-615-length-37442-cov-7.468612_pt1 | contig 37442 bp, 25 predicted proteins | sample MGYA00512135_ERZ772861 | MGnify/ENA primary metagenome ERZ772861 (study PRJEB29015, sample SAMEA2737700) | human gut metagenome | biome: human gut; feature: human-associated habitat; material: faeces | place: China | collected 2012 ...
TGGGAACAAGCAAGGTTAAGATATTCCTTGCGTCTCCAGCTACAGCAGCAGCAAGCGCTATTGCTGGAAAGATTGTGGAGGCTTAAAAACAGACAGACTTTACATAATTTCTGAAATTCTTAGACAATATAATATTGTGATAAAGGGAGGCATATTCTACGGAGGATATGCCTTCTATGTAATTAGGGGTATAAGTTATATTTACAAGGTCTGAAAGCATGTCAACGGCCTTGTTATATGCAATTGCAGCTTCCGCTTCGGATGAGAATTCACCGAGTATATAGTCGCCGTTAATATGAATCCTGGTTCTGTACATAATTCGTCCATTCTTGGTAAACTGGGAAACACCATTGTATTTATTGACAACAAGAATGTTTTCGTATCTGTAATCATGCGTATCCCCATTTTTAAATACATAATCCCTGCCTTTTACAGAGTGGCTTCTTACTCCGAATCTTGAGAGAATGCTTGTCTGCATTCCATAATCATTTACAAAATAATATCCTCCGCGGCTCATAATTGTGTGGTTGGAATAGTAAAAAAGGTCATCAGTAGAAAACTGTAAAACCTCATGTTCTTTGAGAAAATACAGGAAATATTTATGGCACATATATATAGGTGTCTTTATATAAATGTTGTTATCCCTGAAATTGATAAGTGAGATGTATTTACCAAGAGAAAGTGTCATTGCTTCATTATATGAAGTTGTTCTGTGGTCAGTATCAATCCAGTGGTCAGAAGAATTGTTTATTATCTCACAGGCTTCGTTGTACATGGCATGACAGGAAGCCTCGTCAGAGGAACTTCCGAGGCTGATGTGTTTATTCTTATATGTAAATGACGCACGATAATATATTTCACCACTTTTCTTTCTTGCCTCGTAAACTCCTGTCATGAGAATCCCCCAATCGTTTTATAAATTTGTCCTTTAAACCCACTATTTCATTATATTTTGCAATATTAGTAGGCTTCCCCAAACTTATACTCTGATTTAATGTGCCATTTGACACTACCATTGATATAAAGATTATAACATATATTAATTGTGTATACAGATATAATTATATATAATAAATGATAACACATTGGCAGAACATATTGAAAGGTAAAAGAATGAGTAAAAGAAATATAACATTTATAATTATGATAATTACACTTTTGACATTGCCGTTATCAGCATGTGGAAAGAATAACATTTCAACTGATAACAGCCAGAAGCTGCAAAGTGAAAGCGGTCAGGAATATGATGATAGCAGGGATACACAGATGATTCCCGCTGGTGAATCACAGACAAATGGTGAGTTACAGACAACTGGTGAATCACAGAAGACTGGCGGAAAGAAGAATGTACAGGAAAATGCTTCTGATGTACAGGATAATAACATTAATTCTGAGCTGCCGCCAGTAAGTATCGTCCCTGAAAGTACTGCTGCCGCCAGTAGCGATGCGGCTGATAAGAATACTTCAGGAACAGACAGTACCGGTTCAGGTAACGATAAAACGGAAAACAGAAGGACAGATCCGATAGAGCTGCCATTTGTTCCAGCTTACTAAAATATTATATTAAGAGGCAGAAAATATGAGATATAAAATTAGTGATCTGGCAAAACTATTAGATGTGTCTACTAATACTGTCAGACGATATGAGGATATGGGGTATATATCGGCTGTGCGTGATGAAAACAGTGGATACAGGTATTATGATGATGATGGGATATTCGGTGTACTTAATGCCAAGATGCATGTGAAGTATGGTTTTTCACATGAACAGATAGCAAAGATGCAGCATTTTTCATTAGAACAGTCTATTGAGGCATACAAGGAACGCATGGATGAGATGGACAGGCAGATTGCGTATATGACATATTTAAGGCACAGGCTGAAAGATGATTATGTGCTGATGAATAAGGCTGCAGTCAATTCGGACATATATGAAAAGAACAGCCTTAACTTAAGATACGTTCTGTACAAATATGGTGAAAAACTGCTTCAGGAGCCGGAACGGTTATTGCAGGTGAAAGAATTTCTGTATAATTCTCCTGAATTACAACACATATATATGATTCCAAAGGAAGAGATTGAAGAGGGCAGATTTACTATATGCTGTGGAATTGCTGTAAAAGAGGAGCATGTTGAGAAGTACAGTCTTAAGACTAATGACTATGCAAGGCATTATACAGCCATGCCATCTGTTATGGGAATCTCAAGAATTCCAGCAAAATTAAGCTTGATGAGTGAAAAGTCTGATGATGAGGTTCGTCAGATTATGATTGGAAAGCATATTACATATATGAAAGAACATAATCTTAAAGTGGCAGGAGACGTGACAGGAATTGTTATAAGCAAGGCGTATGAAGATGAAGAAGAGGTGTTATATGTGCTGATGTGTGTACCTGTAACTGGAAAGTAATATTATTTTAAAATGTATTTCGTACATAAGGGTATTGTTTTTGTACAGAAGTCTGTTGTATAATATCAAAAGCCTGCGATGTTAACGCAGGCACACTATATTAATTATGAGGTGTATTAAAGATGAGCATGTTCTACAGAAGTACTAGAGACGACAATGTTAAGGTTACTGCATCGCAGGCTATATTAAAGGGGCTGGCAGCAGACGGAGGACTTTTTGTACCAGAGAGTATTCCATCATTAGATAAAAGCTTAGAAGAGTTGTCTAAGATGAATTATAAGGAAGTTGCTTATGAAGTTATGAAGCTTATGCTTGATGATTTTACAGAGGAAGAACTTAAGAGCTGTATAGACAGAGCTTATGATTCTAAGTTCGATACAGAGGAGATGACTCCACTTGTTAAAGTTGAGAATGAATATTTCCTTGAACTTTTCCATGGAGCTACAATAGCTTTCAAGGATATGGCACTTTCTATACTTCCACATCTTCTTACAACTTCTGCAAAGAAGAACAATGTTAAGAATGAAATTGTCATTCTTACAGCTACATCAGGAGATACAGGAAAGGCAGCTTTAGCTGGATTTGCTAATGTTCCTGGGACTAAGATTATCGTCTTCTATCCTAAGAATGGTGTAAGCCCAATTCAGGAGAAGCAGATGGTAACCCAGAAGGGTGATAATACATATGTAATCGGAATCAAGGGTAACTTTGATGATGCACAGACAGGTGTTAAGAATATTTTCTCTGATAAGGAATTAGAGAAGGTTATGAATGATGCCGGATTCCAGTTCTCATCAGCTAATTCAATCAATATCGGAAGACTTGTTCCTCAGATTGTTTATTATGTATATGCGTATGCCAAGTTATTAGCTAATGGAGAGATTAAGGATGGCGAGAAGATAAATGTAGTTGTTCCTACAGGTAACTTTGGTAATATTTTAGCTGCATTTTACGCTAAGAATATGGGTCTTCCTATTAATAAGTTTATCTGCGCATCTAATGAGAATAAGGTATTATATGATTTCTTCGCAACAGGTGAGTATGACAGAAACAGAGAATTCGTTCTTACAACTTCACCATCTATGGATATCCTTATCTCTAGTAATCTTGAGAGACTTATATACAGAATTGCCGGTAATAATGCAGCTAAGAATGCAGAACTTATGGCATCATTAAAGTCAGAAGGAAAGTACAAGATTACAGATGATATGAAAGCACAGTTAGCTGACTTCTATGGCAATTATGCTACAGAGGCAGAGGACGCAGCTACAATCAAGAAGATATATGAAGATTGCGGATATGTAATTGATACACATACATCAGTTGCTGCAACTGTATATGATAAGTACAGAAAAGAAACAGGCGATACAACTAAGACAGTTATTGCTTCAACAGCAAGCCCATATAAGTTTACAAGAAGCGTTATGAATGCTATTGATTCCAAATATGATTCAATGGGAGACTTCGAACTTGTAGATGAGCTTAGCAAGATAAGCAATGTCAAAGTTCCTAACGCAATTGAAGAAATCAGAACAGCACCAGTTCTTCATGATACTGTATGCGATTCTGATAAGATGTGTGATGAAGTTAAGAAGATTCTTGGAATCTAATGAAAATATAAAAATCTCCGGACTGTGTAATAATGGTCCGGAGATTTTTTACTTATCTGTCAACAATTACTCCCTGACAGCCAAGTTCAAGCCATCTTTGATAAAATACAGAAAAATTATAGGTTGTTATATTTTCGTTAAGAGGATCCGCCATATATACTTCATTTTTGGCAGAATCAAATCCAATCATAACAAGGCAGTGTTCCATGCCGGGCCAGATAACAAGCTGACCATCCTTAGCAATCCATACAGAAGAACCATAATCAGTGGACTCCATATTCATAGTTGCCCAGACAATAACAGGCTGCCCGTTCTCAACATACTGGCAGAACTGATCAATTGATGCACCTGATATATTAACGGCATGGGCGCCATACAGATTGGCACAATCAGTGATTACAGGAGCAAAACATCCATAAGAAGCTTTATCAAAAGGTGTTCCTACAAATGTGGTGTTGGGATTAGCATCAGGATAGTCTCCTTTTTCTAGATAATTAGCTGCAATATCAGTCTTATCAGCATCATATCCAAGATAGTTAAGAACCATAGTAAGTGAAGTGACTTCACAGCCGGTAGGAAGCTCCGGTAACTGATTCAGACACGGGAAATTATCTATATACGCTTTCCTTCCAGATGCCAGTAGTTCTTTCAGTTCATTTTCAGAGTGAATTGTATTGTGAAAATCTTTATAAGAATCCTCTGAATTATTATTATTATTATCTTCCTGTGAATTGTCAGAATTATTAACTTCCCCACGCGATAAATCATCCGATGAAATAGTTCCAACTGGCGTTATGTTAATACTTACATTATCAGGAGAAGAATTTTTCATATCAATAAGGAATGATAATATTGTAACAGATGCAGCAATAAGAGAAAGTATAAGCAGAATCTTTAAAAAAGTTTTTTTTGAACTGTGCTTTTTCATTATAACTCCTTGGTAAATATCTCTATATATAATAATGATATTTATAGCTGAATTATATAGTATGTTAAGATTCTGTTCAATAAATTTATAAATTATTTATAGAAAAAAGAAATATTGTTGTTGACATCATGAAAGGGTAGTGATATCTTAAATGTATCGATATTAGCACTCCAACTTAATGAGTGCTAACAAGATGAAAGGAGAGGATGCCATGGAGACGGATGGACGACTGGATGACCGTAAGGTTAAGATACTTAAAGCTGTTATTCAGAATTATCTTGATACCGGAGAACCGGTTGGCTCAAGAACGATTTCTAAGCTGACTGACTTACAGCTAAGTTCAGCAACTATAAGGAATGAGATGGCAGACTTAGAAGAGCTTGGCTACATTGTACAGCCACACACCTCTGCTGGAAGAATTCCAACGGATAAGGGCTATAGATTATATGTTGATGATTTAATGGCTCAGAAAGAGGAAGAGATATCCTTAAGAGAACAGCAGGTTGGTGATAAAGAGAAAGAACTTGATTCTATGAAGGATGCCTTATCAGAGAAGGTTGACAGAGTGGAAGAACTTCTTCAGAATGTAGCAAAGGTTCTGGCGAATAATACTAACTATGCCACGATGATAACAACTCCTAAGGTAACTGGCAATAAGTTAAGATTTGTTCAGCTGTCACAGCTTGAACCGAATAAGCTTCTTGCAGTTATTGTTATGGAAGGCAATCTTATAAGGAACAAGGTTATAACTATCAGCGAGGATATTTCACCAGAGAATCTTCTGAAGCTTAATCTTCTTCTTAATACAACACTCACAGGTCTTACATTGCAGGAAATGCATCTGGGACTTATATCCAAGATGGAGAGCCAGGCAGGTGAGCATATGGGTATTGTTAAAGAAGTGTTAGACGCGATTGTTGAGACTATAAGTAAGGCTGACGACCTGAAGATATACACAAGCGGCGCAACTAACATATTCAAGTATCCGGAGCTTAGTGATTCCGGGAAAGCAAGTGAGCTTATATATGCCTTGGAGGAAAAACAGGGCTTGTCTGGACTTGTTAATGACAAGGATGATTCAGATAAGACTGAAGATGATAACCACGGCATTCAGGTATATATAGGAAATGAAACACCGGTTGAGTCCATGAAGGACTGTAGTGTGGTAACAGCCACATATGAATTGCAGGATGGAATGAAGGGAACAATTGGTATTATTGGACCGAAGCGTATGGATTATGAAAAGGTTGTTGATACCTTAAAAGAGATGCAGACGCATTTGGATGATGTATTTAAGAAAACTTAGGAAAGGTTGGTATTGAAGTGTCAAAGGATGTAAAGAAAAAGAAATCAGAAGAGACAGTTCAGGATGAAGTAAAGAATCAGGAGACTGATGCTAAGAAAGAAGAAGCCTGCAACTGCGAATCAGAATGTAAGGCTGATGAAAGTCAGAATACATGTGAAGCTGATGAATCAGACAAGGCCGAGGCACAGGATGAGAGCACTGAGAGCTCTAAGAAGAAGGATCCTAAGGATGCAGTTATAGAAGAACTTCAGGACAGAGTAAAGAGGCAGATGGCTGAGTTTGATAATTTCAGAAAGAGAACAGAGAAAGAGAAATCTACTATGTTCGAGATGGGAGCCTCAGATATCATTAAGAAGCTTTTACCTATTGTTGATAACTTCGACAGAGGATTTAAGAGTGTGACAGATGAGGAACTTGAAACTCCATTCGCAAAGGGAATGGATATGGTTCACAAGCAGCTTTTAAAGATGCTTGAGGATGCAGATGTTAAGCCTATTGAAGCTTTAGGCGGTGAGTTCAATCCGGATTTTCACAATGCAGTAATGCATGTTGAGGATGATTCAGTTGGAGAGAACATCGTAGTTGAAGAGTTTGAGAAGGGCTACACATACAGAGACCAGGTTATAAGACACAGCATGGTCAAGGTTGCTAACTAGCGATAAGCCAGAAAGCATATGTAACACAAGGTATTAATCAATTTAATTATAGAAAGGACATTTTATTATGGGAAAGATTATTGGTATTGATTTAGGTACAACTAATTCTTGCGTAGCTGTAATGGAAGGTGGTAAGCCAGTTGTTATCGCTAACGCAGAAGGTTTAAGAACTACTCCTTCAGTAGTTGCATTTTCAAAGACAGGAGAGAGACTTGTAGGTGATCCTGCAAAGCGTCAGGCAGTTACTAATGCTGATAAGACAATCTCTTCTATCAAGAGACATATGGGTACAGATTACAAGGTTGAGATTGATGGAAAGAAATATACTCCACAGGAAATCTCAGCTATGATTTTACAGAAGTTAAAGTCAGATGCAGAGAATTATCTTGGTGAGAAGGTTACAGAGGCAGTTATAACAGTTCCTGCTTACTTCAACGATGCACAGCGTCAGGCTACTAAGGATGCTGGTAAGATTGCAGGTCTTGATGTAAAGCGTATTATCAACGAGCCTACAGCAGCAGCTTTAGCTTATGGTCTTGATAATGAGCATGAGCAGAAGATTATGGTTTACGATTTAGGTGGTGGTACATTCGATGTGTCTATTATCGAAATCGGTGATGGTGTAATTGAAGTTCTTGCTACAGCTGGTAATAACAAGCTTGGTGGTGATGATTTCGATAATGCTGTTACACAGTATATGTTAAATGATTTCAAGGCTAAGGAAGGCGTTGACCTTTCTAAGGATACAATGGCTCTTCAGAGACTTAAGGAAGCAGCTGAGAAGGCTAAGAAGGAACTTTCAAGCACAACTCAGACAGAAATCAATCTTCCTTACATCACAGCTACAGCTGAAGGACCAAAGCACTTTGAGATGACTCTTACAAGAGCTAAATTCGATGAATTAACACATGACCTTGTAGAAAAGACTGCAGAGCCAGTTAAGAATGCACTTTCAGATGCAGGTCTTACAGCTTCAGAGCTTTCAAAGGTATTATTAGTTGGTGGTTCTACAAGAATCCCTGCTGTGCAGGATAAGGTTAAGTCATTAACAGGACATGAGCCAAGCAAGACTCTTAACCCAGATGAGTGCGTAGCTATCGGTGCTTCTATCCAGGGTGGTAAGTTAGCTGGTGATGCAGGTGCTGGTGATATCCTTCTTCTTGATGTAACACCACTTTCACTTTCAATCGAGACAATGGGTGGTATTGCTACAAGACTTATTGAGAGAAATACAACTATTCCTACAAAGAAGAGCCAGATTTTCTCTACAGCTGCTGATAACCAGACAGCCGTTGATATCAACGTTGTACAGGGTGAAAGACAGTTTGCCAGAGATAACAAGTCACTTGGACAGTTCAGACTTGATGGTATCCCTCCAGCAAGAAGAGGTGTTCCACAGATTGAAGTTACATTTGATATCGATGCCAATGGTATTGTAAATGTATCTGCTAAGGACCTTGGAACAGGTAAGGAACAGCACATCACAATTACTGCTGGTTCTAACATGTCTGATGAAGATATCGATAAGGCAGTTAAGGAAGCTGCTGAGTTCGAGGCTCAGGATAAGAAGCGTAAGGATGCTATTGATGCACGTAACGAAGCTGATTCAATGGTATTCCAGACACAGAAGGCTATGGATGAGGCAGGCGACAAGCTTGATGCTTCTGACAAGGCTGCAGTTGAGACTGACCTTAACGCATTAAAGGCACTTGTTGATGGTTCTGACCCAGAAAACATGACAGATGCACAGGTTGATGAAATCAAGGCTGCCAAGGAAAAACTTATGGAAAGTGCTCAGAAGCTTTTCGCTAAGTTATATGAGTCACAGCAGGCTGCTGGTGGTGCAGGCCCAGACATGGGAGCAGGTGCAGGTCCTGATATGGGTGCTGGTGCTTCTAATGGTTCAGCTCCATACGGTGATGATGTAGTTGACGGAGATTACAAAGAGGTTTAATTGTCAGCAATAACTGACTGGAATAAGGACTGCATGGGGTGTAAACTCCGTGCAGTTTCTGTTGATTAAATAAGAAAGAGGAAGCAATCATGGCAGATAAGAGAGATTATTATGAAGTCCTTGGCGTGCCTAAGGATGCCGATGACGCTGCTATTAAGAAAGCATACAGACAACTTGCAAAGAAATATCATCCTGATATGAATCCAGGGGATAAAGAAGCTGAAATAAAATTCAAAGAGGCTTCTGAAGCTTATGCGGTGTTAAGCGATGCTGAAAAGAGAAGACAGTATGACCAGTTTGGCCATGCCGCATTTGAAGGCGGAGCAGGTGGAGCTGGAGCAGGTGGCTTCGATTTCGATTTTGGTGACATGGGAGATATTTTCGGAGATCTCTTTGGCGGTATGTTCGGAGGCGGCGGAAGCAGACGAAACAGCAATGGACCAAGAAGAGGTGCTGATGTAAGAGTTAATGTAAGAATTACATTTGACGAGTCAGTAAGGGGAACAACCAAGAAGATAGATGTTACATTAAAGGATGAGTGCTCAAGCTGTCACGGTACAGGAGCTAAGCCTGGTACATCACCAGAGACCTGTAGCAAATGTGGTGGTCGTGGACAGGTAACTTTCACACAGCAGTCATTCCTTGGAATGGTAAGAAGTCAGCAGCCATGTCCTGACTGTCATGGAACTGGTAAGATAATTAAGGAGAAGTGTCCGGATTGTTACGGAACAGGCTATATAAGCAGCAAGAAGACTATTGAAGTCAATATCCCGGCTGGTATCGATAATGGCCAGTGCGTACGTATACAGGGCAAAGGTGAGCCGGGAGTTAATGGCGGACCAAGAGGTGACCTCTTAGTTGCTGTTATTATCTCAGCAAGCACAGAATTTGAAAGAGACGGATACAATATATTCTCTAATGTTGTAATAAGCTATCCAACAGCGGTACTTGGCGGTGAAATCAAGGTTAAGACTGTTGATGGAGAAGTATTGTACGAAGTTAAGCCGGGAACAGCATCAGGTACAAGAGTAAGACTTAAAGGCAAAGGTATGCCAAGTGTAAGAAATGCAGCACAGAGAGGCGATCATTATATCACTTTAATAGTTGATATTCCTACAAAGCTTAATCAGGAGCAGAAGGACGCACTTATGGCATATGAAAAGGCGCTTACAGGCAATGAAAGACACGGTAAGAAGAAAGGTCTTTTCGGCAAATAAATACTATAGCTTACATATGTAATGTAAGTTTACACTCACCCCACAATGTGGTAAAATCCTACATTGTGGGGTATTATATTTATATGTATAATTCCTTATTGTAAAGATTGGAGATTAAAGCAGTAATATGAATTTAGAGACAAGATATAACGAACTTAATAAAGATTACGGTGCATATGAGCTTGTGAACATTGAAAAGCTTAATGATCTTAATTCTGTAGGACTTTTATTAAAGCATAAGAAATCAGGTGCGAGAGTTGCAATTATTTCTAATGATGATGATAACAAGGTATTTTCTATAGGTTTTAAGACACCACCGGATAATGACACAGGAATGCAGCATATAATTGAACATTCTACCTTGTGTGGCTCAAGAAAATATCCGGTTAAAGACCCATTTGTAGAACTATGCAAGGGTTCTCTTAACACATTTCTTAATGCAATGACTTATCCGGATAAGACAGTATATCCTGTTGCAAGCTGCAATATGGCAGATTTTAAGAATATTATGGATGTCTATATGGATGCGGTATTCTATCCTGCAATGTATGAGCATGAGGAGATATTCAAGCAGGAAGGCTGGCATTATGAGCTTGAAGATGTAGATGGAGAGCTTGCTTATAACGGAGTTGTATTTAATGAGATGAAGGGTGTGTATTCTTCAGCAGATGATGTGCTTTCAAGATATACATTTGTATCACTCTTCCCTGATTCTGAATACAAGAATGAATCCGGTGGTGACCCTGAGGCTATACCACAGCTTAAGTATGAAGATTTTATTAAGTATCACAAGGAATATTATCATCCTGTGAACAGTTATATCTATCTGTACGGAGATATTGATGTTGATGAGAGGCTTGAATATCTTAATAACGAATACCTCTCAGCTTTTGATAAGAATGATGTCAATATAGATGCCGAGGTAACTTTCCAGAAAGCATTTGACGCACCTAAGTATGAGACAAGAGAGTATGCAATTACTGATGATGAGCCAGAGGAGGATAACACTTATCTTTCTTACAATGTTGTTATCGGAACATCAACAGACCCAGTAAGCTATCTTGCATTACAGATTCTTGATTATGCACTTATCATGGCACCGGGTGCTCCGCTTAAGCAGGCACTTATTGACGCCGGAATTGGAACAGATGTGTACAGTGTGTTAGAGACTTCTGTGTATCAGCCGGTGTATTCAATTATTACTAAGAATGCGAATGAAAGTGACAGAGACAGATTTGTGAGTGTTGTTGAAGACACGCTTTCTGATATTGTTAAGAACGGTCTTAGCAAGAGAATGGTTAAGGCAGGAATCAACTATTACGAATTCAAATACAGAGAAGCTGATTTTGGGCCATATCCGAAGGGACTTATGTATTATCTCACAATGATGGACAGCTGGCTTTATGATGAGAACAAGCCATTTGTTCATGTTGAGGCAGGAGAGACATTTGAAATAATCAAGAAGAATTCAGAGAACGGCTTCTTTGAGAAATTCATTGAAGACAATATTATTAATAATAATCATGAGGTAGTGTTAAGTCTTGTTCCAAAGCATGGACTTGCAGAGGAGAAGGAAGCAAAGGAAGCAGAGCAGCTTGCAAAGTATAAGGCAACACTTTCCAAGGAAGAACTGGAAGAGCTTGTTAAGCAGACAAAGGCATTAAAGGAATATCAGGATACACCTTCAAGCCAGAAGGATCTTGAGAAGATTCCACAGCTTGAGTTAAAGGATATCACAAGAGAGCCGGCTAAGTTATATATTGACCCTAAGAAGATTGGTGGTGTTGATGTAATCCACCACAATATGTTCACTAATGGAATTGCATATATAATGATGTGCTACGACTGTAAGAATGTGCCTGATGAACTGCTTCCATATATCGGACTTTTAAGCTCGGTTCTTGGACTTATGGATACTGAAAAGTACACATATACAGAGCTGACTAATGAAATCAATATTAACTGTGGTGGAATCTCAACTGATGCTGCCATATACACAGATAATAAGGATTTTGACAAATGTACTATCATGTATGAGGTTAAGGGTAAGGTTCTCTATGACAATATCCAGTTCGTCCTTGATATGATGAATGAAATTATATATAAGACAAAGTTCTCAGATTATAAGAGACTTAAAGAGATAATTGCGAAGCTTAAGTCAAGAATGGAAAGCACAATGACAAGTGCAGGACATTCAACAGCAATGCTTGCAGGTATGGCACAGTTCTCAAGAAATGCATATTATTCTAACGAGATGAGAGGATATGGGTTCTATGAGCTTATACAGAAGCTTGACTCACAGTTTGATGAGCTTAAGGAAGATATCGCAGATAAGTTAAGCAAACTTGTCGATTATATATTCCACAAAGAGAATATTATTGTCAGCTTTACTGCTGATGATAAGGGATATGATGCATTTGCACCTGCTTTCGGAAAGTATGCGGAAGAATTGAAAAAATCGGACATGCCAGCATGCGAAAGAAAGTACACACCTGCAAATGTCAAGACAGGATATACTTCAGCTTCACAGGTCCAGTATGTTGCAAGATGTGGTAACTTCAGAGATGGAGGATATGAATACACAGGAGCATTAAGAGTGCTTAAGGTTATATTCTCGTATGATTATCTCTGGATTAATGTTAGAGTAAAAGGCGGCGCATACGGCTGCATGAGCGGTTCTTACAGAAACGGTGACATGTATATGGTTTCTTACAGAGACCCTAACTTAAGAAAGACTAACGATATATATGAAAATGCAGCAGACTATCTTGAACATTTTGATGTAAGCGACAGGGACATGGTCAAGTTCATAATCGGAACAATAGGTGATATGGATACACCTATGAATCCGGCAGCAAAGGGAACAAGATCATTTGGTGCATACATCTGTAACACAGATTATGAATCACTCAAGAAAGAAAGAGGTCAGGTTCTTGACTGTAATGTAGAAAGAATAAGAGAGCTTGCTCCACTTGTAAGATGTGCAATGGATGAGAATTATTTCTGCGTTGTGGGAAGCAGCAAGGAAATCAATAAAGAGAGTGAGCTTTTTGATAAGATACAGCCACTTATCAAGGTACAGGGATAACAGAAAGGAAGAATGTATGAATTTAGATGAGATGCTTGCAGCCAGCGGAATTACCGGGGGCGCTAAGGCAGAGAACACAAGAACTAAGACAGGCTTTGTAACATTTATAGGAAGACCTAATGTTGGTAAGTCAACACTTATGAATCAGATAATCGGACAGAAGATTGCGATTACTTCTAACAAGCCTCAGACTACAAGAAACAGAATACAGACTGTATACACTGATGAGCGTGGACAGATTGTTTTCGTTGATACTCCGGGTATCCACAAGGCTAAGAACAAGCTTGGTGAATACATGGTTGGTGCGGCAGAGAAGACAATCAGTGAGGTTGACCTTATATGCTGGCTTGTTGAGCCTACAACACATCTTGGAGCTGCCGAGGAGCATATCGTTGAGAAGCTTAAAGAATGTAAAACTCCTATAGTTCTTGTTATCAATAAGACTGACACAATCAAGAAAGAGGAGATTCTTCCGGTTATTGACTGCTACAGAAAGGAACTTGATTTTGTTGATATTGTTCCTGTGTGCGCAAGAAACGGCAATAATGTTGACGACCTGCTTGATGTTATATTCTCACATCTTGATTATGGTCCGATGTACTATGATGAAGATACAGTAACAGACCAGCCAATGAAGCAGATTGTTGCAGAGCTTATAAGAGAGAAGGCACTTCATGCATTAAATGATGAGATTCCACATGGAATTGCGGTTGTTATTGACAGCTTTAAGGAAAGAAGAAATGCAAGAGGTCCTATTACAGATATCGACGCTACTATCATATGCGAAAGAGATTCCCACAAAGGAATTATTATCGGCAAGGGCGGCGAAATGCTTAAGAAAATCGGAACTAATGCAAGATACGAGATTGAGAAGCAGCTTGACATGAAGGTTAATCTTAAGCTCTGGGTAAAAGTTAAGAAGGAATGGCGCGACAGTGATATTCTTCTTAAGAACTTCGGATATGACAAGAAGAAGGACAAATAATATACATGACAGGAGGGTGCGATGGCGGAGGTTACTACTGTTACAGGCATGATACTTTCCGCCATGCCTGTCGGGGAATATGACAGAAGACTGGTTATACTGACTAAGGAGTATGGCAAGATAACGGTATTTGCGAAAGGTGCGAGAAAGCCTAACAGCGCATTGATTGGTGTTACGAGAAGCTTTATATTCGGAACATTTGAGGTGTACCGTGGACGCGATTCATATACGATGTATAAGGCATCAGCTAAGGAGTACTTTGAAAATGTGGTAAATGACCTTAATGCCGTGTGCTACGCCTGCTATTTTGCTGAGATTGCAGATTATTATGGCAGGGAGAATCTTGATGCATCAGAAATGATTAATCTGCTTTATATCACTCTAAAGGCATTGGGCAGAGGTGCTGTAAGCCATGAACTTATAAGATTCATATACGAGATAAGAATGATTGCAGTTAACGGTGAGTGTCCGGATTTCTTCACATGTCACGAATGCGGAAGAGAAGATAATCTGTATGTATATTCATATTCAAGAAACGGACTATGCTGTAAGAATTGTGCCACAAATGTATATGATGGAATTACACTTTCGGGCTCAACGGTATATACACTCCAGTATATTGTCACAGCACAGCTTAACAGGCTGTATTCATTCACCGTTACCAAAGAAGTCCAGGAAGAATTAAGGCTTGTGGTAAACAGGCTGGAAAGCATTGTATTCGATAAAGAATTTAAGTCGAAGGAAATGCTTAATCTGACCATATAAATATTACATAAACTGGCTATGTTATCATATGCCAGTTTTTTGTATATTAAGGGGTAAAGATTTTATGTAACATTCAGACGAAAGGAGAGACAATATGCCGGATAAAAATGTGTCTCATAATAACCAGAAGAAAATAGCAGCAATTAATGATTATTCTGGTTTTGGAAGATGTTCTATTGCAGTTGAGCTACCTGTTATATCAGCAATGAAGATTCAGTGCTGTCCAATGCCTACATCGATATTTTCTAATCATACAGGTTTTGACAGCTTTTATTTTAAAGATTTCACAGAGAATATGCCGCCTTATATGGCAGAGTGGAAGAAGTTAAACCTTAAATTCGATGGAATTGTAACAGGGTTCTTAGGTTCACATAATCAGATTGCAATTGTTGAAGAATTTTTCAAGAATTTCAAGACCGAAGATAATATTGTTGTTATCGACCCGGTTATGGGTGATTACGGAAATCTGTATCCGACATATACTGATGAGACATGCCAGGAGATGAAGAAGCTTGTAAAATATGCAGATATTCTTACTCCAAACCTCACAGAAGCATGTATTATAACTGACGAGCCATACAGACCGGATTATTCCAATGATGAGCTTAAAAAAATTGCGATGAAGCTTGTTGCAATGGGACCATCTAAGATTGTTATTACAGGAATCCAGCGGGGCCATTATATTGGTAATTACTGTTACGAAAAGAACAGGGAAGACTATCTTATTAAGACTATGAAGGTTGGAACACAGCGTTCCGGAACAGGAGATATATTCGCATCAATAATAGCGGCAGACGCTGTCAATGGTGTGAATTTCCACGAGTCAGTAAGAAAGGCATCTACATTCATAAAGAAATGCATACTCAAGGCTATAGAGATGGATATTCCTCTGACAGACGGTGTGCCGTTTGAGGAACTGCTGACTACGTTGAAGTAAAAAGGAGAAGAATTACAATGGAGATATTATATAAGGTTCATAATAATTTATATGTTAATTTAACTAACAAATGTCCATATTCATGTACTTTCTGTTTAAGACAGACAATGGACAGAATCGGAGAGTCAGGCAGACTCTGGCTTGAGAGAGAACCATCATATGATGAGGTTATTGCTGAATTTGAAAAGTTCAATATGGATGAGTATGAAGAAGTCGTATTCTGCGGATTCGGAGAACCGACAGAAAGATTCGATGTTCTTATCAAGGTTGCTGAGTATGTCAAGAAAACATATGGCAAAAAGACAAGAATCAATACTAACGGAGTTGGAAATCTTGTTAATGGCAGAGACATTGTGCCAGAGATGGAAGGCTTGATTGACACAATATCAATCAGTCTTAACAATCCACACAAAGATGAATACAATGCACTTGTAAGAAGTAAGTTCGGCGAAAAATCATTTGATGAAATGATAAGCTTCGCAAAGGAATGTACCAGGTATATCCCTAATGTTGTTCTTACAACAGTTGACACAACCATATCTCACGAGGAAGAGGCAGAGTGTCAGAAGCTATGTGATGAGATAGGGGCTGCTTACAGGATTCGTCCCTGGGAGGATTAATGGCAGCAGTTTTATAATGTGACGTGTACGTATATAAAAACAATTCTTTGTTAAATACATTAAAAATATTGACCTTGACATTGGTTCATACTATACAATTGCATTATGAATATTAAATAGTTTTTGAAACAAAAATTATTGATATTCATGCAAATATATAATATAGTGATGCCTTTTAATGGCAGAAAGGGAGGTCAATATGCGCAGAATAACTAAAAGACGTCTTAGCAGTCTTTTATGTGCAGTTCTTATGCTTATTACAAGCATAGATGTGGCTGCATTTGCAGCAGGATCAGATGCGTCAAAAAGAAAGATTGACGTATGGGATATGGGTGCAGTACAGGAAGCAGATACTAGTAAATATAATAATAATATCACTGCTTCTGACTGGGATAGTTGTGCCAATGTATCCCAGGCTGGAAAATTTGTTGCTGGAGAGACAACATTTGGTGATCTTACTATCAATCATATAGCTAATGACAGATTGTTCTCAACATCAAGCAAAAACTATGGAACCAATGCTTTAGCAACAACAGCATATGATGATGGATATACAGCGGGTGGTATGTATTACTGTAATGGTACAGGAGGAGAGACAAGAAGAAATGTTACCATTAACAATGTAATAGCAGGAGATAAGATAGTTGTATACATGGCATCAAGCAATGCTGCTACAGGAACACTTGTTTTTAAATATCTTGGTGAAGATAATGAACAGGTAGAAAAAGCCAGCTTTACTAACAAGGGTACTAAATATGAATTTGTGGCTAAGTATAGTGGATCATATAAGGTATATACAGATGCAGCAGCAGGAAAACCTATATATAACAGAATTGTCAGGATACCTGGAGTTGCAGTAAGTGGAACAATAGATGGCGCACAGCTAAGCGGCTATAAGGTTATGTTTAAGGATGAGGCTAATGGTATTACATATGATGCAGATATAAAGGGGAATACATTTACAGCTACACTTGCAGCAGGCTGTAATTATACTGCAGTATTATCAGGAGTAGCAGGATATGGATTTTCGAATGCTACAAAGAATATTTCGACAACAGTAGATGAAGCTCTTACAGGAAAGTCTGGAGTTACATTAAGCATAGAAGAGAAGAAAGTGTATACATACACAGGAAAGGTTACAGGCTTTGCTGCTGACTATGATACATCTAATTTATCAGTCAAACTTGTGGCTGATTCATCTTCATTAGCAGATGATGTGATTCTTAAGCTTGATTCTGAAAAGGCATTTACAGCTACACTTGAACCTGATGTCAAGTATACAGTTGAACTTATCGGAGTTAATGATTATGAAGTTTTAAGCGGAGGCGAGATAATAAGTCAGGTAAGCTATTCCAGAGATATTGAAGTTTCTGCCAGAAGGTTATATAAGGCAGCAGGAAAGTTTGCAGGACTTGATGGTAATACAGCTGTTACAGATGTTAAGTTTACGAATGTAGATGATAAGTATATATATACAGGAAAAGTAACGACAGATGGATATGAAGTTATGTTAAGAAATGGTTCATATTCAATCGAAGCTGTTGCTGATGGATATAGAACAACAACACATATAGTAGTAAGCGATGCTGATGTGACTAAAGATATTTTAATGGTATCTACCAAGGATAAAGAGCAGGTTGAAAGAGTATCTGATATATATGTTGGATATGAAGAAAAAGGAAATATTAATTTTAATACAGTAAAAGAGGCGATATCAGCAATATCGGCAATGACACCAGCTCCGGATGAAAAGAACGGAGTTACTGTACATATTGCTCCTGGTACATACAGAGAACAGGTTGTTATATCAACTCCTTATGTAAGACTTGTTAATGATGAAAAGTCATCAGGTAAAGAGGTACTTCTTACATGGTATTATGGAATTGGATATGAGTATTACAGCATAGATTCAACCGGTTATTATAATGCTGAAAATGCATATGATAAGTATGATAAAGCTGCTGCTTCAAAGTGGGGTTGTTCAGTATTGCTTAAAAATACAGCAACTGGTTTTAGTGCTGATGGAATTACATTTGAAGCTTCTTTTAACCGATATATAACAGATGAAGAAATAGAAGATGGCGTAAGTCCAACTGATACGAAGCTTCCAGAAAGAAATTACTCAACAGATGTTACATCAAAAGCAGCAACTGAAAGAGCAACAGCCATGGCTATAGAAGCTGATAAGGTAGAATTTACAGATTGTGCATTCCTTGGAAGCCAGGATACATTATATACAGGTAATTCTGCAACTAATATGTATTTTAAGAACTGTCGCATAGAAGGTAATACAGATTACATATTTGGTGATGGCAATGCAGTATTTGACGGATGTGAGCTTAGATTCTTTGGTTATAGTACAGGCTCTGTTGGCGGTTATATTACAGCACACAAGCCAACAGCAGCAACTAAGGCAGGGTATGTGTTTAGAAACTGTACAATAACAGGAAACGATGAACTTGAGGTAAATGCGGGATATCTTGGAAGACCTTGGGGACAGGATGCGAGAGTAACATTCCTTAATACTAAGATAAATGGCAGTTACATAAAAGATGAAGGATGGTTTGATATGTCTGGTAACAAACCAGAAAAAGCAAACTATAAAGAATATAATTCTGTTTACACAGATGGAACAGCAGTTGATATGTCTAAGAGAGTTACAGGAGTTGTGACAGATGACAGCGTTGCAAAGAAAGATGTTGTGAATGATTATCTTTCTGGCTGGACACCTTCGGATTATGTTGCTGATGAGAGTACAGTGATATTTGAAAAAACACCATATCTTGTTGATAATGGAGATATCAATGCACCATATCCAGGACATACTCTTACTGTAGTATACTCACTTGGCAATGCAAATGATGCATCTGATGCATCAGTAATCCGTTGGTATATTGTTGATAATGATGGAAACAGGACTCTTGTAAAAGCAACAAGCGCCAATGTAGACAATACATATAAAATCACAAAAGATGCAATTGGAAAGTATATTGAAGTTGAAGTTGTACCTGAAAACATAAGCGGAATAAAGTCTGAAGCGGTAAGTTATAAGGCAGATGCATATGTAAGGGAAGGATATGAAGATCCAACGGGTTCAACAGATATAGAACTTGGAGATGGAGTAAATGTATTTTTAGCAGGTGATTCAACAGTTAAGGATTATTCAGCATCAGGTATGTATATGAGTGGCAAGGCTCAGGCAGAAGGTTCATGGGGTGAATATTTACAGACATTCTTTGACTCTTCAAAGGTTAAGGTACAGAACTATGCTAATGGAGGAAGAAGCAGCCGTAACTTTATTAATGAAGGATCATTAGATAAGATAAAAGCCAATATTAAAGAAGGCGATTATCTGTTTATACAGTTTGGTCACAATGATTGCGCTAATGGAAAAGGATATCTTGAAGATAGATATGTACCACTTGGAGAACCAGATGCTAACGGAATATATCCGGTAACAGCAGGAACTAAAGTGGCAACACCATCATCGCTTGCTTCAAAGTATGGTGACAGCTTTTATTCGTATGATTGTGGTGGTACTTATAAGTGGTATCTTACACAGTATATCGAGACAGCGAGAGAAGTAGGAGCTATACCGGTTCTTGTAACACCAGTATCAAGACTTTATTATACAAATGATGGAACTATCAAACCACATCATGATTCAACAGATACAACAACAGGAACACTGGTAACAGAAAATAACGCCTATGTTGAGGCAGTTAAACAGCTTGCAAAGGAACAGAATGTGTTGCTTATTGATGGATTTGAGATAACAAAAAATATGTATGAGGAAGCATACAAAGCAGATGAAAAGGCAGCTAATGGCAAATCTGTTAATGGTATGCAGGTTATGTCAGCAGGAGATAGCACACATAGCAATAAGCTTGGCGGTTTTATAACAGCAGAACTTTTTGCACAACAGATTCAGAATATGAATATATCACTCTCAAAGGCTGTCAAAGCACCATCAAGGGTAGCGGGCGTTAATCCAGATGGACAGCAGGTATTTGTTGTTGATAAAAATGGAACACTTACAGCAAAAGCAGCAGATTCAGATGGCAGTTTTACAGTTGATGCAGTTTACTGGACAACAAAAGGTCAGAGTCTTTTAAGTGCTATTAGTGCAAAAAATGAAGAGCTTAATAAGAGTGATAATCCGGCGCCAGGACCAACACCAACGCCAGGACCAACACCAACGCCAGGACCAACACCAACGCCGGATCCGACACCAACGCCAGATCCAACGCCAGCACCGGATACGGGTGATGATAATAAGAAAAGCGATGAAACCATTTCAGGTGATAAGGAACAGGCAGAAGATAGTGTAAAGACAGCTGATGTGTATAATGTAGCAGGTTATAGTATAATGTTGTTTATGGCATTAGCAGGAATTGTATTTGTTATACATGAAGATAAGAAGAAAAAGAACACTATTGATTAATGCATAATATAAGCCGGATGTATAATAACAGAAGTTGTTATATATCTGGCTTTTCTGATATTTTTTGAATTACATATATGTTGGCAGTGCATTAAAAATTATACAATGTGCTATTTAAGTGTGAAAGTATATTGAGCTTGGGAGGATTAAGACATCATTCCTCTTGCTAATCAGCACTAAATGTTATAAAATGATTAAGATTATGTAGCAGCCGATGCAGTTCGATGTAGTCAGGCTGTTGCCTTTAGGAGGATTATATTATTATGGAAAAGACAATGGAGAAAATTGTTTCTTTAGCTAAGGCAAGAGGATTTGTTTACCCAGGTTCTGAAATCTATGGCGGATTAGCTAATACCTGGGATTATGGTAACCTTGGTGTTGAGTTAAAGAACAATGTTAAGAAGGCATGGTGGCAGAAGTTCGTACAGGAAAGCCCATACAATGTAGGAGTTGACTGTGCAATTCTTATGAACCCTCAGACTTGGGTAGCATCAGGTCATCTTGGTGGATTTTCTGATCCATTAATGGACTGCAAGGAATGTCATGAGAGATTCAGAGCAGATAAACTTATAGAAGACTGGGCAGACGAGAATTCATATGATCTCGGCGGTTCAGTTGATGGATGGACACAGGAGCAGATGAAGAATTTCATCGATGAGAAGAATATCTGCTGTCCTTCATGTGGAAAGCACAATTTCACAGATATAAGACAGTTTAACCTTATGTTTAAGACATTCCAGGGTGTAACTGAGGATGCCAAGAACACAGTATATTTAAGACCAGAGACAGCTCAGGGTATCTTTGTTAACTTCAAGAATGTTCAGAGAACATCAAGAAAGAAAGTACCTTTTGGTATTGGACAGATTGGTAAGTCATTCCGTAACGAGATTACACCAGGTAACTTCACATTCAGAACAAGAGAGTTCGAGCAGATGGAATTAGAGTTCTTCTGCAAGCCTGGAACAGATCTTGAGTGGTTCACATACTGGAGACAGTACTGCATCGACTGGCTTAAGGCATTAGGAATGAAGGAAGATGAGATGAGAGCAAGAGATCATTCACCAGAAGAACTCTGTTTCTACTCTAAGGGAACAACAGATATCGAATTCCTCTTCCCATTCGGATGGGGCGAGCTCTGGGGTATTGCAGACAGAACAGATTATGACCTTACTCAGCATCAGACAGTATCTGGTGAAGATATGTCATACTTTGATGATGAAGCTAAGGAGAAGTATATACCATATGTTATTGAGCCTTCACTTGGTGCGGATCGTGTAACATTAGCATTCCTTTGCTCAGCTTATGATGAGGAAGAGCTTGAAGGCGGAGATGTAAGAACGGTTCTTCATTTCCATCCTGCATTAGCACCAGTTAAGATAGGTATTCTTCCACTTTCTAAGAAGTTAAATGAAGGTGCAGAAAAGGTGTATGCAGAACTTTCTAAGTATTACAATTGTGAGTTTGATGACAGAGGTAATATTGGAAAGAGATACAGAAGACAGGATGAGATTGGTACTCCATTCTGTATCACATATGATTTCGATTCAGAAGAAGATGGTGCTGTAACTGTAAGAGACAGAGATACAATGCAACAGGAAAGAATAAAGATAGCAGATCTTAAGGCGTATTTTGAAGATAAGTTCAGATTTTAATTAATAAAAGAACGGAATTTAAATCGATAATTAAAAGGAAAGAATTATGCTGTGTACTAAATGTGGTCAGGAATATGAGGGCAGTCAGTGCCCAAGATGTGATGGACCTGTTATATTAGTTAACAACAGTGATTATCTTGCCAGAAGAAAAGCATATGAGGAGAAGCAGGCTTTGAAAGAGAGGTCTGCTTCTTCTGATAAAAAAGAGGAATCACAGAGTGACTATGGACAGGCATTAGCAAAACGCGTGCAGGCGATAAAGAATCAGAGCAGAAACAAGACAGAAAGTAAGAAGCAGAGTCAGAACAGAAGCAAAGCGGACAGCAGAAAGCAGGGACAAAGTAGCGGAAAAACAGGTGGCAACAGGAATGGTAATCAGGAAAAGCCACAGATAAGAATTGCACGACATAAAGTAAACAAAAGAATGAAAATGATAGCGGCAGCGCTGATAGCAGTAGTGCTTATTGGTGTCGCAGCATTTGGAATATACAAGCTTGCAACTAAGAAGAATTATGCTCTTTATGTAAGCTACAACGGAAAGATATATGATATAGCAGGGCTGGACAGCAATTATGTGTGTGATGAAAGTGATGCAATATTTGCGGCAGACAGTAAGACCTTCTATACAGCACAGTGGCCGGAACAGATAGATTCAGAGAAGAATATCTTAAGCGTTGCGAGTGACAATGGAAAGTATTTCGTTACGGTAACATATGATGAGTCCAACTCGTCTGGCAGATATTCAATGTACATATGGAGTAAGGACGAATGTGTTCTTGTGTCAGAAGATAATCTGCAGAAAGAGATTGTGTATATCTCTGATGACGGTCTTGTTATATACACGAATATTAATATTATTAATGACGAGGGTTCTACTAATGGTACAAGCCTTGCCATGAGCAGAGTCAAAGAAGTTAAGAAACAGCCTGAGGCACAGACAACTCTTATAGAGGGTAATCTTAATAAGGCATATGTGTATGAGTCAAAGCACTTGATAGTATGTCTTACTAATGCAGGCTCATTGTATACATATGATTATGAGAAAAAAGAAAAGCCGGTTTCAGTTGCAGATGCAGTTATGCAGTTATGGCCTGTGTCAGAGAACATGACAGGTGTGTATACAGCGAATGCAGACAGTCTTAACACAAGAAAAGATGTGGATACATTGCTGTATTCTAAGAGTGATGGAGTATATTATTACTCATGTAAAGATGCATCTGCGTATAAGATAGACAAGAAGACAGACAATGATGCAGATTATGTATTTGATAGAGACAATTCGCTTATATACAGAATTTCAGGTACATCAATGACATCAGCACTTATCAGAGAAACTAAAGTGAGTGAGTATGTGGATGTTGATTCTATGACTAAGGAAAAGAATTACATATATAATTCATCAGATAGTCAGATAGTGTATGTTAATGCGAAAGGACAGCTTCGAGTAGTTGATAACAACAAGATTACAGACATTGCGTCAGATGTTAATGCAGGTTCATTATCTAAAGTGTATAATAAAGGCAAGGCTTTAACATATGTTTCAGGCGGCAGGCAGTACTATATGGATAACATTAAGAGCAAAGCTGTTGCAATTCTGGAATCAGATGCAGTTACAGATACAGAGGGAACATATTTTTACAAGAACCGAATCTATGCGTATGATGCTGATAATATTCTTTATTCTAATACACTGAAGGGAAATGATATCAGCAATATAGGCTACGTTGAAAGATTGTGGCTTGGAACAGAACTAAGATAATTGCAAATGTATTAAAACAGGTATAAGTTATGGATTTATTTGAATATATGCGTGAAAACAATAAGAATACAGAATCTCCATTGGCTATGAGATTAAGACCGGAAACACTCGATGAAATGGTAGGACAGTCTCATATAATCGGAAAGGACAAACTGCTTTACAGGGCAATTAAGGCAGATAAGCTTAGCTCAGTAATATTTTATGGTCCACCTGGAACAGGAAAGACAACTTTAGCTAGAATAATTGCTAATACAACAAGTGCAGAGTTTAATCAGGTTAATGCCACAGTTGCCGGAAAGAAGGATATGGAAGAGGTTGTTGCCAAGGCGAAAGACAATCTTGGAATGTATGGAAGAAAGACCATTCTTTTCGTAGACGAGATTCACCGCTTTAATAAGGGACAGCAGGATTATCTGCTTCCATTTGTTGAGGATGGAACAATAATTCTTATTGGTGCAACGACAGAGAATCCGTACTTTGAAGTGAATGGAGCTTTAATATCAAGGTCAATAATATTTGAATTAAAACCACTAGAGAAAGAAGATATCAAGACAATAATAAAGCGTGCCGTGTATGATGAGAAGAAGGGCATGGGAAGCTACAATGCAGCAATAGACGATGATGCACTGGAATTCCTTGCAGATATATCCAACGGAGATGCGAGAAATGCACTTAATGCCATTGAACTTGGAATACTCACAACAGACAGATCAGATGATGGAGTTATACATATAGATCTTGCAACAGCACAGGAATGTATCCAGAAGCGCTCAGTAAGATATGATAAAGAGGGCGACAACCACTACGATACAATATCAGCATTTATTAAGAGCATGAGAGGGTCTGATCCTGATGCAGTAAGCTATTATCTTGCCAAGATGCTGTATGCAGGTGAAGATATCAAATTCATTGCAAGACGAATAATGATATGTGCCAGTGAGGATGTCGGCAATGCTGATCCTAATGCACTGCAGGTTGCAGTGGCTGCGGCACAGGCTGTTGAGCGCATCGGAATGCCGGAAGCACGTATTATATTAAGTCAGGCGGCACTCTATGTTGCGACAGCACCTAAGAGTAATGCATGTTACATGGCAATTGATAAGGCACTTGATGTAGTTAAGAATTCAAAGACTGCACCGGTTCCTGTACATTTGCAGGATGCCCATTATAAGGGTAGTGCCAAGTTAGGACACGGTGTAGGATACTTATATGCACATGATTATCCTAATCATTACGTCAGACAGCAGTATCTTCCTGATGCTTATGTGAATGAGAAATTCTATGAGCCGGGAGATATGGGATATGAGAGGGATATTAAGAAACATTTGGATAAGATTAAGTCGGAGGCATAGTTTCCAATGAGGGATTACATAAACAGACTTTCAAGAGGCAGTTCAATTATCAAAGTACCAAAGCTGTCATGCAGTGAGGAACAGATTACCATGGATATTATGTGTAATACAGTTGCTACAGGCAGCTTCATATGTGATGCCACCGATAAGGTTTATGGAATGGTCTATGCTGACAATGAGAGGGTAAAGATTCTTTCAGAACAATTTGGTGGTACGCATATTATAACTGAATATCAGGTGGACGCTTCCGGACTTGAAGAAAATGATGAGATAGAGGGAACATTTACAGTAGTATGTAATGCCGGCGAGAAAAAGATACCATTTGTATTCAGATGTTTGAAAGAGAATCAGGATGATATCAGAAATCATGTTAAGACTGAAGCAGTTGTTCTGCACATTGATAACGAAGAGAATACAATCATGCACAATGATGAAGCAGAGCAGTTTGAATGTGTGCTTATAAAGAGCGGGACAGAAGAAACAGAGATTGATATATATGCAGATGCAGATTTTATTGAATTAGAGAAAGACAGCTTATCAACTGATGATTTTGCAGGTGACAGGGCTGTGATTAAATATATTGTCAATCCACAGAAAATGCATGCAGGCAACAACTATGGATATATACATATAGTAAGTTATATGCAGCATTTAAAGATAAATGTAAGCGTTATATGTAAGAAGGCTGATGAATCGGAAGATTTTGAAGTTAGAACAGAAGAAAAACTTGCACGATATAAGCTTACAAAGCTTTATCTTGATTTCAGAATGAAGAAAATCAAAAAAGAAAAATGGATTGCTGAATCTATGCAGACGGTTGACCGAATAAGGGGAATTAAGGGGACAGATGTATTTTATGATATTGTGCAGATACAACTGCTTATAGCGTCCGGAAGAGAGGAAACAGCAACACAGATATATAATTATATCAAGAAAGATATAGTCGGAAGAATTGGTGAAAATGTAGAACTTTACTGCTATTTTCTGTATGTTTCGACACTTATTGTGCGTGAAGAGGAGTATACGGCTCAGGTTTTATCACAGGTTAAGAAGTTTTTTGAGAATGGCTATGATACATATAGAATATTATGGATACTTTTTTACCTGAGTACAGATTCAGATAATAAGAGTATAAGACTTGTAAGAATAAAGGATGTAATTAATTCAGGATGCATAAGCCCTGTTATGTATATTGAGGCTATGAACATTATTAATGCACAGCCTGTTTTACTACGGGTGCTTAATCAGTTTGAAATGCAGGTTATTAATTATGGATGCAGGAACGACATTATTAGCGAGAAGCTTGCAATGCAGATTGCAGATGTTGTGGCTAATGAGAAGAATATTAATATTAATACTCTTATTATACTAAAAAAGATATATGATAAATATGAGAAAGACGAGATACTGACAGTTCTTGTAACCCAGATGGTAAGAATGGGCATGACAGGAGAAAACTGCTTTGAGATATATGAAAAAGGAGTATTAAGAGGCCTGAAAATAACAAGATTATATGAGTTTTATATTGCCAGTATGCCTAAAAAGACAGACAGGCAGCTGCCAAAGATAGTGTTGATGTATTTTGCATATGACAATACTCTTACAGATGCAGATAAAGCATTTTTATATGCAAATGTGGTGACGGGCAGAGATTCGTACTATAAGAATATCTATGAAGGTTATGAAAGAAATATAGAGATATATGTGTATGAACAGCTTAAAGCCGGCAATATCAGTGACAATCTTGTTGTATTATACAAGGCACTTCTTAAGACACAGCTTGTGTGTGATGACACAGGCACATTTGTAAGTAAAATGCCATATATGTACAGAATGCAGTGCTTTAGTGATGTGGTAAGATATGTACATGTCAGATATCCGCAGTTTACAGAAGAAACAGTATATGAGCTTTCAGGGGAAACAGCATATATATGTATGTATGGAAGTGACTGCGAGATTACATTTGAATGTATTGACGGACAGATTAGAAAAGATACAATTGATTATGATATAGAAAAAGTGTTTGATATACAGCAGTATGCAGAGGTGTTTGAGGCTGCAGGTGATTATGGAAAGAACAATTCCAGAATAATTATGAGCAGAATCTGTGAAATGAGAAAGAATTCACAGTATACACAAGAAACACTTAAGCTGTACAAAACAATAAAAAAGGAACAGGGTATCAGTGAACAGTATAAACAGCAAGTTAATGCCTGGATGATTGATTATTACTATCATTATTATGAAGAAGATGATTTCTGGCATGAATACAATTATGTTGATACAGATAATCTGACGAAGAAGGATGCGGGAAAACTGATAGAGATACTTATAGATTCATCAATGTATTCACAGGCATATGAGATAGCCGGTATATACGGTTGCTGTATGGCAAAAGCGGCAAAACTTCTTAAAATGACTGACTATATTCTTACAAATGTATCAGACGGACATAGTCAGATTATTGATGAGATTACTCAATATATATTCAGACACAACATTTATAATGAACCTGTTCTTTCTTATATGTGCGAATACTATAATGGGACTAATGATGAAATGTATGCTGTGTGGAAGTCAGCAGTTAATTATAATGTAAATGTATTGCATATGTCAGAAAGGATTCTTGCCCAGATGATGTATACAGGTGTGCATACTGGAAGATTTACAGAGGTGTTTGCTGATTATTATAGTAAGATTCCTGATATGCTTATAGTAAAGGCATATTTATCTTATAATTCACAATTCTATCTTCTCAGGCAGAAGAAGGCTAATGATATAGTATTCAGAGTTATAGAGGAGTGTATGGGGGATGGATATGGATTGCCAGAGTGTTGTTATGTAGCATGGCTTAAGAATCTGTCAAGAAACCCTGTTGCGTTAAGAGAAGATACATCTGAAAAAGAACTTGCACAATCAGTCCTTAATGAATTATGTGAACATGACAGAATATATGGATTTTTCAAAAAATTCAAAGGAATACTGGATTTACCATACAATATGCAGGGACTTACTATTGTTGAATACATAGCAGATCCAGATGATAAAGTATCTTTGACATATAGTATTAATGGGGCTGACAGGCTGGTGCAGGTTATGAAGTCTAACGAATGGGGAATATTTACATGCAGGTTTAATCTGTTTTATGGGGATTCATTAGAATATACATTTATAGTTAATGACAGCAATGAACAGGCATCTGCAGAGCCGGTAGTCTGCGAATATAAGGATATTCCATCAGAGAACACAGATGGAAGGATTGACATGCTTAATGATTGTCTTGCAAGCAGACAGCAGCATGACCTTACAACATTAAGAAAGCTCATGTATAGTTACTGTGTTGAGGAATACGTTACAAGAGAAATGTTTACAATTGTCAAATGAGGATAGCAGATATGGAGCAGTGTAAAGGACTTATAGCAGGAATAGATATAGGATATAGTAAAATTCAGGCAAGTGTATATTCATATAATTCACGGAATGTGCAGACGGTAAAACTGACAGAGGATTCAAAGGAAAAGACCAGTCTTGCAAATGTTGTCGCTGAATGTATGCGAGCAACAGGTACATCACAGATTCAAAGCATATGTGTAACCATTCCCGATTATCATTCTGATGAAATATCTGCTGTCAGGGATACTCTTAAAAAATGTGGTGTATCAGATGGCAGAGGGCAGGTATTAAGCAGAGTTGAAAGCTTTGCATATTATGCGTACAGACAGAAAAGTGAGCTTCATGCTGCTGGTGTGGCACTGTTTGACTACACAAGTGAAGGAATAAGGTGTGATTATCTTGCAGTCAGGAAGAATGACAATAGTAACTATCTGCTTCAGGAACACACAGGATACACATCTGATATATTAAAAGAAGCTGTGATAAGCAAAGAACTTGGACTGGCTGAGAATGAGTTGTGTACATTTACAGAAGAGTATTTTTCTAAAAGACATGTTTCGGCGGCATATCTTACAGGTGAAGGTTTTGATGTTGAAAAGCTTCCTGAAAGATTTGCAAAGCTTATGGTTACGAGAAGAAAAGCATTTGTCGGACAGAATCTTTTTGCAAAGGGTGCATGCTTTGCGGCAATGGAGATATTGAAGCCGGAAGTGTTTAAGAATGTCATAATGCTTCTTGATAATCATGTGAAATGTGGTATAGAAATAGATATTTCGTCATATGAAAAGCCAATGAGATTCAGGCTGGTAAGACCGGGAAGTAACTGGTATACTGCCGGACGGACTGTGGAATGTATACTTGAGGATATGAGAAGCATTACATTTAAAATAATAACACCTGAGAATAAATATTATGATGAAGTTGTTGATATAAGTGAAATTCCATTCAGGGAAGGGAAAACAACAAGAGTATCTGTGAGCGTAAGCTTTACGGATTCTGACAGGTGTAATATTACAATAAAAGATCTTGGATTTGGAGAGTTTGTCAAAAGTTCAGGAAAAGTTATAAGCAAAGAACTTGTATTAAGAAGCTGAGAATGTGGAAAACATCAGGAAACGGAGAAATACAATGGGGAAAATAATACTGTGCAGAGGAAAGAAGGCAGATACACCACTGACTGTTTTACAGACAGGTGTGAAGTTATATACAGCAGAAGAACTCTGTTATTATATTTATAATAATATATATCTGATTGGACAGGATTTTATAGATGATAATCTTATCAGTTTTCTTGATGAAACCGGAGAAAAAGAGCTGGCAGAAAGAGTAAGGAAGCTGAAAGAAACAGGAGGTTCATTAGCACAGATATTTGTAATAATACTCAAGACAATAGATTATTATTCTGTTGCAGAGATTGAGCAGTTAAAAGAGATTCTTAATACTCTTGGAAAGCAGAGTGTATGCGAAAGGCTTAAAGCAAGAGGAGACGGATATCTCAATGCTGGATATTATTTTGCCGCGGTCAGATGTTACGAGTCAATTATAAAAGATTACAAGGGAAAAGATTTGTTGGCAGCTGATTATGCAAAAGTTTATCATAACCTGGGAACTGCCTATGCAAGAATGTTTATGTATGATAAAGCAGTGATATATTATGATGAGGCATATAGGACGGGTCAGCATGAGGAATCAAAAAAATGCAGTATAGCAGCTTTAATTATGGCAAAGAAGGATAAAGAACCTGTTAATGTTGATGTGGATGAAGATGAATATGTTGTCCAGAAGGAATTGGAAACTTTAATGGATAATGCCAGATATAGTGATGAATATAGGGAACTTGAAGATATTGCCAGATTAAAAGCAGATGGCAATCTGGCACAGTACAACAGGGCGGTAGATGAAAGACTTGACAGGTGGAGAACGGCATACATTAAATATAGCAAAACATTTTAAAGAATTGTGGTGGATATATGGGAATATTTAAAAAAGCTGAAAAAGAAACGATATATGATGATTATGATGATGAATCGTACAGAGATGAGGAACTGCTAGAAGAGGCAGAGAAGGAAAAAACTGCCAATAAAATGTTTAATATATTGAATATATATGAAACGTTTGATAAGAAGAATAAGAAAAAACATGAAGACCGCAAGAGCGGAGAACTTGATGAGAAAACAAAGGAAAAACAGCAGCAGGCCAAGATAGAAGAAGAAAAATATGATCATCTGTTAAACAGTATGCAGGCACAGACGCTTATCAAGGCAGTTGAGAAATATGGAAAGGATGAGGAAGACCGCAAAGAGATTGATGCTATACCTATTGAGCTTCCAAAGGAAAAATCCGACCTTGATAAAATTGCAGAATATGCGATGAGCAGGAATATAGACAGTGTCAATATAAAGGATTTCAGTACACATGATATTGAGGTTTATGTAAGAGAACAGTGTGATATCATGGAAGAAGCAGCGACACATGTAGAAAATGCTAAAGCTGAGTATGAGGCTGTTACTGAAGAATATAATGATATACAGATTATGGAAGAAGCTCCCACACAGATACGTGATAAAATATTGAGCTGTGCAGAGACCATAGACAACATGATGGTTGACAGGCGTATTCTTAAAAGTACAGAACATAAGCTGTCAAATGCGGCATACAGGCGCATGGAAGCTGTGGAAAATGAAATGCCAGGTGGAATAAAGCTTTTGAAAGCATCCGAAGATTATTATGATACTGTTAAGAGAGATTTAAGGATACTTGAGGCAGAACAGCTTAATCTTAGAACTGATGCGGACGTTCTTGTTACAAGACAGATTAAGATAAGAAGGCTTGCGAAAACAGCAATCTTTGCGCTTGCGGCAGTGTTTGCAGTATTTCTTATATCGATGACACTTGTTCAAAATGACAGTGATACGGCACTTTTTATAGGAATATCTTTATTTGCAGCAATTCTTGCAGTTGGAATGTTTGCTTTATTAAAGGTTACTGAAAGAAATGTGATTATAACCGAAATAAAACTTAATAAAGCTACAGCACTGCTTAACAAAGTAAAGATTAAGTTCATTAATGCAGCAAATACGCTGGATTATGAATATACAAAGTTCGGAGTTAAAAGTTCATATGAACTTGATAAGAAATACAGGCTGTACGAGGAGATGAAAAAAGAGCAGATTAGAATGCTTGATATGACATCATCACTTAATTCTGCTGAAAATGAGCTTGAGAATATGCTTAAGAATTTAGGACTTTACAGTCCACATATATGGCTTGGAAGAGTGAGGGCAATCATTAATCCTAAGGAAATGGTTGAAGTGCGGCATGAAATAAATACTCGCCGTTATAAATTAAGGCAGCAGATAGAGTACAATGAAAAACGTATTGATGAAGCAAAGGAAAATATTAAAAAGATAACGCTTTCAAATCCGGCACACAGCGATGGTGCAATGCGCGTAATTGAAATGTATGAGAAGCGACATTCACGGGTTGCAAAATAAAATTGATATGTTACAATAAACAGTGGCTTTTTACGCATATGAATGATAAAAAGCGAAAGAAGTATGGAGGCTATAAGGATGAAAGAAAGACTTGAAGCAATTAGAGAAAGAGCTTTAGCACAGATTAATGAAACTGATTCGCTTGATAAACTGAATGATATCAGAGTCGCTTTCCTTGGAAAGAAGGGTGAACTTACAGAAGTACTTAAAGGTATGAAGGAAGTTGCACCAGAAGACAGACCTAAGGTTGGTCAGATTGTTAATGAGACAAGACAGGCAATTGAAGAAGTATTAGATAAGGCTAAGACAGAATTAGCTGCCAAGAAGAGAGAACTTCAGTTAAAGAGTGAAGTAATAGATGTTACTCTTCCATCTAAGAGGGATGAGTTAGGACATAAGCATCCTAATACACTTGCATTAGAAGAAATCCAGAAGATATTCATCGGAATGGGTTATGAAGTAGTTGATGGACCAGAAGTTGAGTATGATTACTACAACTTTGAGGCACTTAACATACCAGCTAACCACCCGGCTAAGGATGAACAGGATACATTCTACATTAATGATAAGATAGTACTCCGTACACAGACTTCCCCTGTTCAGGCAAGAGTTATGGAGAAGGGCAAGCTCCCTATCAGAATGATTTCTCCAGGACGTGTATACAGAGCAGATGAAGTTGATGCTACACATTCACCATGCTTCCATCAGGTAGAAGGTCTTGTAATTGATAAGGGAATAACATTTGCAGACCTTAAGGGAACTTTAGCAGAATTCGCTAAGGAGCTTTTCGGACCTGATACTAAAGTTAAATTCAGACCACATCATTTCCCATTCACTGAGCCTAGTGCCGAGATGGATGTAAGCTGTTTCAAATGTGGTGGTAAAGGATGCCGTTTCTGTAAGGGCGAGGGATGGATTGAAATCCTCGGCTGTGGAATGGTTCACCCACATGTATTCGAGCTTTGTGGAATTGATAAGGAAGAATATACAGGATTTGCCTTTGGTGTAGGACTTGAGAGAGTTGCTCTTCTTAAGTACGAAATCGATGACATGAGACTTCTTTATGAGAACGATATCAGATTTATAAAGCAGTTCTAAATCGATTCATATAGTGGTCTAACGACTGGAATAAGATAAAGTATATTTAAGGAGAATGACGATATGAATACATCATTAAATTGGATAAAAGCAATGGTTCCAGGTCTTGAGTGTACAGATCAGGAATTCAGAGATGCTATGACACTTTCAGGAACTAAGGTGGAGTGTTTCAATGCATTTGACAAGAACCTTGATAAAATCGTAGTTGGACAGATTCTCTCAGTTGAGAGACATCCTGATGCAGACAAGCTTGTAATATGTCAGGTTAATGTTGGCAGCGAGAATGTCCAGATTGTAACAGGTGCACCTAATATTGAAGTTGGTTCAAGCGGACAGAAGGTTCCTGTAGTATTAGACGGAGGTAAAGTTGCTGGAGGACATGACGGCGGCGCACTTCCAGAAGACGGAATTAAGATTAAGAAGGGCAAGTTAAGAGGTGTGGAGTCATGCGGTATGATGTGCTCTATCGAGGAACTTGGTTCTTCAAGAGAATTCTTCCCGGATGCACCAGAGGAAGGAATATATATATTTGGAGATGATGCTGTTGTTGGTTCAAGTGCGGTAGAGTACTTAGGACTTAATGATACAGTATTTGAATATGAGATAACTAATAACCGTGTAGACTGCTACAGCGTTATCGGTATCGCAAGAGAGGCTGCTGCTACATTCAGAAAGCCTTTCAATCCACCGGTTGTTACTAAGACAGGTAACGATGAGGATGTTAACACAATGGTTTCAGTTGATATTGAAGCTAAAGAACTTTGCTCAAGATATGTTGCAAGAGTTGTTAAGAATATCAGACTTGCTCCATCTCCAAAGTGGATGCAGCAAAGACTTATGACAGCAGGTATCAGACCAATCAACAACATTGTTGATATCACTAACTATGTTATGGAAGAATATGGTCAGCCAATGCATGCATATGACTATGATACTATTGCAGGTCACAAGATTGTTGTAAGAACAGCAACTGATGGCGAAAAGTTCGTAACACTTGACGGACAGGAGAGAACTCTTGACGCACAGACACTTCTTATCTGTGATGGTGAGAAGCCGGTTGGTATCGCAGGTATCATGGGTGGCGAGAATTCAATGATTACTGATGATGTCCAGACAATGCTTTTTGAAGCAGCTACATTTGACGGAACTAACATCAGAAAGACAACTAAGAAGATTGGTTTAAGAACAGACGCTTCTGGTAAATTTGAGAAGGGACTTGATCCAGAGAACGCAATGGAGGCTATCAACAGAGCATGCCAGCTTATTGAAGAGCTTGATGCAGGTGATGTTGTAGGAGGCGTGGTTGATGTATATCCTGACCCTGTAACTAAGAAGAGACTTCCATTTGAGCCGGCTAAATACAATGCTTTACTTGGTACTAATGTATCAGATGAAGATATGCTTTCTTACTTTGAAAGACTTGAAGTTGAATATGATAAAGATGCTAATGAGCTTATTATCCCAACATTTAGACAGGATCTTAACAGAGACGCGGATATGGCAGAGGAAGTTGCAAGATTCTTCGGATATGACAACATTCCTACAACTCTTCCTAAGGGAGAGACAACAATGGGTAAGATTTCATTTGAGCAGAGCATTGAAGATGCAGCTTCTGAGGTTGCCCAGTTTACAGGATTCTCACAGGCTATGACATACTCATTCGAGAGCCCTAAGGTATTCGATAAGTTAAAGCTTCCTGCTGATTCTGTATACAGAAAGACGGTTGTAATCTCTAACCCATTAGGAGAGGATTTCTCAGTTATGAGAACACTTCCAATCCACGGAATGCTTACATCATTATCTACTAACTATAACAGAAGAAACAAGAATGTTAAGTTATATGAATTAGCTAAGGTTTACCTTGCAGCAGATGATGTAAATGAGCTTCCGGACGAAAGAGTTGAATTCACACTTGGAGCTTTCGGCAGCGTTGACTTCTACTCAATGAAGGGTGTTATTGAAGAATTCCTTGAGAAGATTGGAATGAAGAAGAAGCCAACATATGATGCTAAGGCTGGTATTCCATTCTTACATCCAGGCCGTCAGGCTGATGTATATTACGCTGATAAGAAGATTGGTTACATCGGAGAACTTCATCCGGATGTTGCCGATATTTACTCAATCGGTGAGAGAACATATATTGTTGTTATTGATATTCCAACAGTTACAGAAATGGCAAGCTTCGATAAGAAGTTCACAGGAATTGCAAAGTTCCCAGCTGTAACAAGAGATATCAGTATGGTAATGCCTAAGGAACTTCCAGTTGGTGAAGTTGAGAAGATTATTGAAAAGCGCGGCGGCAAGATATTAGAAAGCTACAATCTCTTCGACATCTACGAAGGAAGCCAGATTAAAGAAGGCTTCAAGTCAGTTGCTTACTCAATCGCATTCAGAGCTAAGGACAGGACACTTGAGGATAAGGATATCACACCAGTAATGGAGAAGATATTCAAGGATCTTGAGGCTGATGGAATCGAGCTTAGAAAGTAATACAGACCCAGCTGTTACAGTGGTCGGTAAAGGGGCGGCGTGTGGCGCCGCCCCTTTGCTTTGAAAGGAGTAGTACATGGATTTACATGATTTTTATTATGATCTGCCAGAGGAACTTATTGCGCAGGATCCTTTGTCTGACAGATCAAGTTCAAGACTTATGGTGCTTGATAAAGAAACAGGAGAGATTGAACATAAGATATTCAGAGATATCGTAGATTATCTTAAGCCGGGTGATTGTCTTGTTGTTAATGACACTAAGGTAATACCAGCGAGACTTATAGGTACTAAGGCTGATACAGGAGCTACTATTGAAGTGCTTCTTCTTAAAAGACTTGAAGACAGACAGGATACATGGGAAGTTCTTGTTAAGCCGGGAAAGAAGGCTAAGGTTGGTGCTAAGATAAGTTTTGGCGAAGGCAAGCTTATAGGAGAGATTATTGATATAGTTGAAGAAGGAAACAGACTTATCCAGTTCACATATGATGGAATATTTGAAGAGATTCTTGATGAGCTTGGACAGATGCCACTTCCACCATATATAACACATAAACTTGAAGATAAGAACAGATATCAGACAGTATATGCAAAGCATGAGGGTTCTGCAGCAGCGCCTACTGCCGGATTACATTTTACAACAGAGCTACTTGAAAAAATCAAGGCCATGGGAGTTAATATTGCAAGAGTAACACTTCATGTGGGACTTGGAACATTCAGACCTGTCAAGGTAGAGAATATTCTTGACCATCATATGCATTCGGAGTTTTATGTTGTTACACAGGAAGCTGCAGATATGATCAATAATACAAGAAAAAATGGCGGCAGGGTAATTGCTGTTGGAACAACAAGCACAAGAACTCTTGAGTCAGTCGCACTTGAAGATGGAACAATTCCAGCCAAGAGTGGATGGACAGAGATATTCATATATCCGGGATATAAATTTAAAGCTATAGACTGCCTTATAACTAACTTTCATCTTCCAGAATCAACGCTTGTTATGCTTGTATCAGCACTTGCTGGAAGAGAACATGTACTTCATGCATATGAAGTTGCTGTACAGGAAAAATACAGGTTCTTCAGTTTTGGGGACGCTATGTTTATTAAATAATAATATATATAAAATATATTTGAACTTTGCATAAGTTAATGTTATCATTAAGTAGATTAAATGAAGAAGGACAGGCAGAGCACCTGTTTATAACAGAGGGTAATCATGGGGATTGAAAAAAGAAGGTCAAGAAGAACAGATATTGATGTTACTATTTCATTAAGACAGCTTGATGA